>Ga0116229_10000524_pt1 | contig 51463 bp, 51 predicted proteins | sample S1TSphgellanicum_3_FD_87313 | JGI IMG/M metagenome (GOLD analysis project Ga0116229, IMG submission 87313) | Host-associated microbial communities from peat moss isolated from Minnesota, USA - S1T2_Fc - Sphagnum magellanicum MG | ecosystem: Host-associated > Plants > Peat moss > Unclassified... | reverse complement strand
GAATAAGCGCGATTTCTCCGCCCGTCCGCGGGTCGACCACCACCTCAGGCGGTCCCTCGCCCGCCTGGAACGCGCCGCCGATCAGCATGTCGAAAGTCATCATATCTCCTATGCCGCTCTAAGGGCTTGTTCCAAAACTATCGTTGTGTTTCACGGCGTTGAACAAGCCCTTAGCCAGACGGGCTTATTTCCGCTGCTGCACTAAGACAGGGCCAAGAGTTCCTGCACCGCCCGGTGCGCCTGGTCGATCGCTGCGTCGGTATAGGCTGCGGCACCGGAATCGGAGTTGGCGATGGTGATGCGGCCAAACCGCGCCCGGCCGAGTTCGTGCGGCGCCTGGCCTGGCGCCCAATCGGGATCAAACAGCGGATTATATTCATAGGCATAGCCATGCGGCCAGCGATTCACGGTGATGCCGGTGATGTCCCGCGCCGGGTCGAACCCGCCGGGACCCAGCAAGCGCCCAAGCTGGTCGCGAATATTGTGCTCAAAGGTCTCGAACGAAGTCCGCAGCAGTTCTGCATGACCCAGCCGATGCTGCGTCCGCTCATCCAATCCCGGCGAGCATGGCACCCGTATCATCCGCACGAGGATAGGCTCATCAGGCGAGCGCACCGATCTGTAACCGCCCACATCCACGGCCGGGTTCAGCCGCAGGTTGGAATGGTAGCTGCCCGGCGAATATACCTCGGAAATCCCCAGCTTTTTGAAAGCGCGCCAATTGGTGATTGCCACTGTGGTATAGACGAGTGGTATTTTCACCAGATAATGCAACCCATCCTTTTGCTGTTTCGGCATGTCTGGGCAAAGATACGGAATCATCATGTTCCAGCTGGCGAGAATGCAATTTTGTGCGCGTACGCGATACAGCTGCCCTAGCCGGGAATAGGCGATCTCGACGCCCTTGGAAGCACGCGGTTCACCGATATTGCGCACGCCGACAGCGATGCTGCTCAACCTGATCCGAACGCCCTGCCCCGGCTTGTCCAGTTGCGCATAATCAGCGCGCGCACCCACAACACTCTCCATCCCGTGCCCTGGCATGGCAGCGGGGATCAGGTTGCGCACCAGCAACCGTGCAATGGTGGCGTTCCCATCCGGAAAATGGAAAGTGTAAGACCCGCCATTAGCATAGCCGGATGCGGTATTGCCCATATGGGGTGCGGCACCCGGGTCCAATCTCAACCCCTGAAAACCCAGCTGCCTTTCCGGAAAATAGAAACCCCAGACATCCAGGGCGGAAATCGCGTCGATGCCCACCCCCCATTCGTCATGGGTCAGCGGCTGGTAAAACGGGATGACGGAGGGATCGACACCGGCGATATGCAGCAGGAAATCCTTGTAGCTGGTGCGGGAGAGCTTAGCCTTCTTCTCCGCCGAGCTCATGCCTGGCAGGTAATCGATCCTGGCTTCCTCGATCCGCGCGATATCGGCCCGGGCACGCGCGCTCAGCGGCGCGGTGGCCAGCACGTCGTGCCAGGGCTTGCTGTCCACACCAGTCACCAGCCGATCGGCGCCAAAGCTTTCGCTGGGAAAGAACACCCCTGCTCCGAGGCCCATGGATTTATAGAAATCCTTGCGCGCGCAGCGTTCTTCCAGCGCCGGCGGATCGATCTCCAGCATCCTTAACATGCCATCGGAAATGCGGCTATACGGGCGCGGGCTGTCGATTTCCAGCGTGCCGCCATTGATCAGCTCCGTGCGGCCGCCGAGCGAAAATTCGTTTCGCTTGGCGTGGCCGCCGAAATCGTCATGGTTGTCCAGGATCAGAATGCGCGCCGAAGGCTTTTGCGCGCGATAAAACTGCGCCGCCGACAGCCCGCTAATGCCGCCGCCGACGATCACCAGATCGTACGAATCCTCGCCAGGCACCGGCGCCGGTGTCGTCTTCCAGAAGGTGCCGTCGCGCAGGCTATGCGCCACCTCGAACGAGCCGGGATGGCTGCCGCGCATGCCGGTCAGCGCCGGGGGGTAATAACCCGGTCCATCCTGCGGCGCCGCATAGGCCCTCGATGCGGCGGCCAGACCAGCGGCTGTCACCGCGGCGCCGTTCAAGAAGTCGCGGCGCAGAATAGGCCGCCCCATACCGAGCCGCTCGTCGTCGTTCATTGCGCCCTCCCAACCTGCTCAAAGCTTAGCAATGTTCATTCCAGATCGTGAAGTCCGCTCGCTCCCTGAAAAACTTTCAGCCCCTCACGCCTTGGCTTCACCGCCCCAACCCACTAATGCACGCGCTATGCAGGCTATTGACGTAACGTCACTCACTAAGCGCTACCGCGCAGCGCTGGCGGTCAACGATATAAGCTTCGTTGTGCCACGCGGTGAGACGGTCGGGCTGCTGGGCGGCAACGGCGCCGGCAAGACCACCACCATCGCCATGCTGCTGGGCCTGCTGGTGCCCAGTTCCGGCCGCATCCACGTGCTTGGCCATGACATGGCCAATGACCGCTTCGCGGCACTCGCGCGGCTGAATTTCTCTTCGCCCTATGTCGCTTTGCCGCAGCGCCTCAGTGTTGCGGAAAACCTGCGAGTCTATGCGCATCTCTATAATGTGCCACGCGTCGAGCGGCGCATCCGCGAGCTTGCTGATGAGCTGGACTTGCATGGCCTGCTGAACCGGCCGGCCGGCCAGCTTTCCGCCGGCCAGAAGACCCGCGTAGCCCTGGCCAAGTCCTTGATCAACAAGCCGGAGCTTCTGCTGCTTGACGAACCCACCGCCAGCCTGGACCCCGACACCGGCGACATGGTGCGCAGCTGGCTGGAAAAATACCGGGCGGAGAGCGGCTGTACTATTTTGCTCGCCTCCCACAATATGGACGAGGTGTCTCGCCTCTGCGGCACCGTGCTGATGATGAAGCAGGGCCAGATCGTCGATCGTGGCACGCCGGACGAGCTGCTCACCCGCTACAACCGCGACGATTTGGAGGATGTGTTTCTGGACATCGCCCGCAGCCGGCATGCCGAACCGGCCGCGCATTCCGCCGCCGAATCAACCTTGGGGGCGGCATGATCGCGCCCGCCCGCCGCGTCTGGGGCTTGATGTATCGCCATCTGACCCTATTCCGCCGCTCCTGGCCAAGGCTGCTGGACCTGGCCTATTGGCCGGTGCTGCAAATGCTGATCTGGGGGTTTACCAGCCAGTTCTTTGCCGCCCGACTCGGCAGCACCGGCGCGGTTTCCGTGGGCATGCTATTGGGCGGCGTGCTACTGTGGGAGACGGCCTTGCGCAGCCATCTTGGTTTCGCCGTCACATTTATGGAAGAGATTTGGTCACGCAATCTGGGCCATATCTTTGTCAGCCCATTGCGGCCGTGGGAGCTGATCGCGGCCCTGGTGGGCATGTCCGGCATCCGCATGATGCTGGGGGTGATCCCGGCCTCGCTGGTGGCAGGGCTGCTCTATCACTACAACATTCTCAGTGTCGGCCCCGTGCTGGTGCTGTTCGCGGCCAATCTGATTGTGATGGGCTGGTGGATAGCGCTTGGTTGCATCTCACTCATCCTCAGCCAGGGCGGCGGTGCAGAAAGCCTCGTATGGTCGATGCTGTTCGGCCTATCGCCGCTGGCGGCAGTTTATTATCCGGTGTCGGTCATGCCATGGTGGCTGCAGAAGGTCGCCTTTGCTTTGCCGGCCGCCCATGTTTTTGAAGGGCTTCGCGCCGCCATCGGTCACAATATCATCCGCTGGGACCATCTGGCCTGGGCCGCCGGGCTGAATGTGGCGTGGATGGCCGGATCGATGCTTCTGTTCACCCAGCAATTCCATGCAGCCCGCCGCAATGGCGCGCTGATGAATATCGGCGAGTAGTTTTATCTCATGGACTCCACACAGTTCTGGTTGGTTCGCCACGCGATCGTGGCGGAGGGCTCACGTGCCGTTCTCTATGGGCGCATGGATGTGGAAATCTGCCCGGATAGTCTGAAACGCCAGTCACCCATCTATCGCGCTCTGGCCGCGCGGCTGCCACGAAACGCATCCTGGGTCGTCACCCCGCTCTCCCGCACCCGGCTGACCGCCCGTGCCATCCAGCGCGCCGGCTATCCGGAAACGCCGCTCACCATCGAACCTGGACTGACCGAGCAGGATCTCGGCACCTGGCAAGGCCTGGCGCATGCAGAACTACCGGCTCGGCTGGCCGATGCCGCCCACCCGTTCTGGCCGGTCGGCGCCAACGAGATTCCACCGGACGGCGAAAGCTTTGCCCAGGTGGTCACCCGTGTCGGCGCCACCATCGAGCGTCTGGCCGAGACCCATAAAGGCGGCAATTTAGTGTGCATCAGCCATGGCGGCGCGATTCGCGCCGCTGTCGCTCACGCGCTGGGGGTAGATGGCAAAGCCGCCTTGCACCTTTCCGTACACAATCTCGGTTTGACAATATTGGAGCGGTTTTCAACCGGTTGGCGGGTTGTAACGGTGAATGAGGGCGCCGACCTGACGTTTTAGACAGCAATTGCCGATGAAGTTGTTTGTTAAGTTGCCTCGATAAGGCCATAATCACGCTTAAGATTCAGCATCGCCTTTTTGTCTTGAAAGGCCACCTCTTTTGAAAGGAACGTCCCCGATGCACTTTCACGGGCGTCTGATCCTCCTGGCCGGCGTGCTGCTTGCACCGCTCGGCGCTGCAGCACAAACCGTGGATACCCAGCAAGGCCAGCAGGAACTGGTTGACCGCGCCACCCTGGCCGCACAGGAAATCCTCGATGACCGTCAGGGCCACGATGCCAGGGCCCTACTGCCCCAGGCACGGGCGGTGATGATCTGCCCGCGCGTCTTCCGCGCCGGGTTCCTGTTCGGTGGCGAAGGCGGTGGCTGCGTGCTGCTCGCCCGTGGCGGGCAGGGCAGCTGGTCGTCACCAGCCTTCTATAGCGTCGGTGGTGGCAGTTTCGGGCTGCAGGCCGGCATCCAGGATGCCGAGGTGATGATGATGATCCTCACCACCAACGGGCTGCGCTCGGTAATGGATAGCCAGTTTCGCCTTGGGGCTAATGCGTCGGTCGCAGTGGTGACCTTTGGCGGCGGGGTGGAAGGCGCCACTACCACAAATCTAAACGCCGACATTGTCGCCTTCGCCCGCACGCGCGGTCTGTTCGCCGGCGTCTCACTGCAAGGCAGTGTCATGTCCTCCGACAGTTCGGGCGACAGCGTATATTACGGGCAGCCGGTTGGACCGGTGGATATCCTGATGTCCATGCGGGTAAACAACCCGGCCGCCGACCCGCTGCGCGCCGTGCTGATGCGCTACGGCTCCAACGCGCCGCCGCCTATGCCGCCGCCGCAAGCCTATTACCAGCAGCCTCAGCCGGAACAGCCGCCAATGGGCTATGCCGCCGCGCCGCCAGGCCCGATCCAGGAGCAAAGCCTGCCGGCGCCACGTTAGACAGCGGCCGCGTTCGGGGCGTGTGTTCGACAATCATCGCTATGGTCGCGGTGTCGAAAGCCCTTAGCATTTGTTTGGGTGGGCGGCTTTATGGGGTGCAAACGTACTTATTACCGATGCTGCCGTGAGCAAGGCGTTGGTCAGCCGGCGAAAAGCTGTGACGCGCGAAGCCTGACAAGCTCCTGGTAGGCCCGGTTCAGCGGCGGCGTATGCGAATGGTAATCACCGATCGCCTGCATCAGATTGCTCTCAGTTTCCCGCATATACACCCGCATGATTGCCCCGGCAGCGGCAATCGAGAAGCACGGGTCGTTCCGCAGCCGCGCATATACCTTGGGTGCAGGTTGCCCGGTGAACTCGGCAATGGGGGCCACCCAACGCGTATTTATCTGCATCAGCCCCAGATCGGCCGAACCATCTTTGTTAGCATGCACAAGCCCCGGCCAGCCGCCCTCAACCGCCTGGATCGAGGGCAGAACGCGCGGCGGCAGCGCGTAGAAATGCGCGGTCAGCATCATGCAAGCTAAGAACGGCACCGCCATGCACCTCGTCTCCTCAGTCCAGCCCGACATATGGCCCCGCAATGCCCGCGTTGAAACCGGGTATCGCCGCGGTGGCTTGCAGGGCGTCCGGCGACATCGCACAAGGGGCCGTCTTTGGCTGCCAGGGAGCGTATGCGTGACCACCACCCCCGCCACATCGATCCTAAAATCGCAAGCCCCCACGTCGCACGAGGCCGGGTTCACCCTGCTGGAATTGCTGGTGGTGATCGCAATCCTCGGGCTGCTCGTAGCCTTCGTCGCGCCGCAGGCGCTGAAGACGCTGGGCTACGCAAAAACGTCCATTGCGAAGCAGGAAATCACCGAGTTCGGCAGCTATTTTGAACGCTACGCCCTGGATGTCGGCCGCTACCCCACCACCGAGGAGGGTATCGCTGCCCTTACTGAAAAGCCTTCGGATGTCGATAACTGGAGCGGGCCATATATCAAAGGCGGCGCCGCCCAAAAAGATCCATGGAACCACCCCTGGATTTATCGTAGCCCATCCACCCGGCCAGGTCAGCGCGATTACGATTTCTGCTCGGCGGGACCGACAGGAAAAGGCACCGAGCCCGGCGAAGGCGATGTGATCTGCAATCCGTGACGTCTGTGTCTCACCGAGCGCGATAAGCCTGATCAAACACAGACTCGGTTTTTTTGGCCGACGCGGTTGCCGAGCATAACGAAAGCAACGGCACCAAGGATCAGGATGGTCGCCAGGGCTTCCCTGGCACCCACCGCCTCGCCCGCCAGCACAGCGCCTACGCCAAGGGCGACGATGGGATTGATAAACGCGTAGGTGGAAAGGCGCTCCGGCCGCCAGATTTGCACCAGCCAGCCAAAGCAGGCAAAGGCCACGAGCGAACCCATCACCACCAAATAGAGCATGGCAAACACCGAGCGAGCGGAAATAGCCGCCGGATCCAGATGCATCCACTCGCCGCGCGCGCCAGCCAGAGCAAGCGACGCGATGCCGCCGAACAAAAGCTGCAATCCGCTACCAAGCAAAGCCGATCCCGCCGGCTTCACACGCCGCGCGATGGCAGCCCCAACCGACCAGAACACCGCCGAGAGCAGCACCACCAGGCAGGCGGCCTGATCACCCAAATGCGCATCGGGCCGCGCCAGCAGCGCCACCCCAGCGAAGCCAACCACCAGGCCGATCGACGCGATCGGGTTGGGACGGGCACTGGCACCGACCAACCATGAGATCAACGGCGTGAACAGGGAAACGGTGCAGCCCAGCACGGCCGCCTGCCCGCTCGGCAGCCGCAACTCCCCCCAGGCCAGCATGGCCTGCGAACCGGCAAATAGCAGCGTACCGGTGAGTGCGGCGGAACCGAGCGCCCGCGCGCCAGGAAGCCTGGCCCCTTGATACAGCGCGTAGCCCGTCAGCCCGGCACCAGCCAACAGGCAACGCAGCCCGATCATGGTCCAGGGCGGGATCGTTTCCACACCAATGCGGATAGCCAGGAACGTCGAGCCCCACACAATGCAGACTGTGAGATAGGCCAGAATCGGGCCAAGGCCATTTTCTGGCGTTTCCGGATAATCGGCGTGCATAGGTTGAGCAATCCAGGCTTCCCGGGTTTCCCCAAGCGTTTACGGACTCAGCCACATAGGCGTCTCAGCCCCATTCGCCCAGGAGAACAATGCCCGGCGATGGCTGCCCTGTTCCAGATGCAGCCATTCGAGTGTCTCGCATCTCAGCCTGACCACGCAGAATACCGCGAAAGCCGAGCTTTCATCCGCATCGGCCACCTTACATGGATCGGCCAGCACGGTGCCAGGCCCAGGCAGAACCGCATAGGTCGCCCGGCTCGCCGGGCGGAGTGCGCTCCAGGCGGTTTGAGCGATACCATCGGCAACGTGCAGCCCAACCTTGCCGCCAATGCGCAACTGAATCCGACGGCCGGCATCCCAGCCCTGCAATGCCGCAAAAGGCTGCCCGCACAGCTGGGCATATTTGGCCGAACGCGTGTCGGTATGGATATCGAGGCAGCGCTCTTGCTCTGACCAGCGTCGCAGGATCACGCTGCGCAATTGAGGGCGGCCGTCGATGCCGGTGGTCGCCAATGTGGGCGTATGCCACACGCTGCCTGGCTCGGCGGCACCCTCCGTCAAGAGCGCAAAGGCGTTCTTCAGAACGCTGTGCAACGATGTTGGCATACTAAGCTGCTCACTCTCACGCGGGGGTCGGACCCGTCATCTTGGGGATTTCCAACGCCCGCGTAAGGCCCCAAAAGGGCCCCGTTGCTCGAAAGGACTCTATTTGATCATGGAACGCGTGGATGCAGGTGGCTTGCGGGTGGCGAAAATCCTGCATGATTTCGTGGCCAACGAAGCCGCCCGCGGCAGCGGATTGACGGCAACCCAGTTCTGGAGCGGCTTCGCCGCGCTGCTGAACGATCTTGCCCCCCGCAACAAGGCCCTGCTGGCCAAGCGCGACGATTTACAGGCGCGTATCGATCGCTGGCACATCGATCATCGTGGCACGACGTTCGACCAGGCCGGTTATGAGGCCTTCCTGCGTGAGATCGGCTATTTGGTGGCAGAACCGCCGCAATTCACTGTTACCACCGCCAATGTGGACGCGGAGATCGCCAGGATAGCCGGCCCGCAGCTTGTGGTACCGATCTCCAATGCCCGTTACGCCCTGAATGCCGCCAACGCCCGTTGGGGCAGCCTGTACGATGCACTATACGGAACTGACGCCCTGCCAGAAACGGATAGCACCACTAGGAGCCGTGGCTATAACAAATCACGCGGCGCGGCGGTGATTGCACGCGCCAAGACCATCCTCGATGAGACCGTCCCGCTGGCAGAAGGGTCCCACGCCGACGCCACGTCCTATCGTGTCGAGGCGGGAGCACTCATCGTCCAAATACCGGACGGGCCTCGCGATCTGGCCGACCCAGCGCATTTCGTCGGCTATGAGGGCGATGCAGCCACGCCTAGCAGTATCGTACTGAAGCAGAATGGCCTGCATATCCTGATAAAGATCGATCGTAACCAGCCGATCGGCGCCGATGACAAGGCCGGCATTTCCGATGTGATTCTCGAGTCCGCTATCAGCACGATCATGGATTGCGAGGATAGCGTCGCAGCCGTGGACGCCGACGACAAGGTGGAGCTCTATCGCAACTGGCTCGGCCTTACCCAAGGGACGCTGTCCGCCGCGTTCCAGAAAGGCGGTGAAACACTGCAACGCACCCTTCAACCTGATATGGTCTTTACCGCGCCGGATGGTGGTAAACTCACCTTGCCCGGCCGCAGCCTGATGCTGGTGCGCAATGTGGGCCACCACATGTACACCGATGCCGTGCTACTGCCGGACGGCAGCGAAATTCCGGAGACAATGCTGGATTGTGCGGTGACCGCTCTCATTGCAACCCATGATCTGCGCGGCCTGCCCCGCCTGCATAATAGCCGCACTGGTTCGATGTATATCGTCAAACCGAAGATGCATGGCCCGGAGGAAGTGGCATTCGCCAGTGAGTTGTTCAGCCGGGTGGAAGATCTGCTTTCCTTGCCGCGTCGTGCGTTGAAAATGGGCATAATGGACGAGGAACGGCGCACCAGCGCCAACCTGGCGGCCTGCATCTTCGCCGCGCGCGACAGGGTTTTCTTCATTAACACCGGCTTTCTCGATCGCACCGGTGACGAAATTCACACCTCGATGGAAGCGGGCACGATGCTCCACAAAAACGAGATGAAGAACACGCCCTGGCTCGCCGCCTACGAGGCGCAAAATGTCGATATCGGGCTTTCCTGCGGGCTTGTCGGCCACGCGCAGATTGGCAAGGGCATGTGGGCAGCACCCGATCGGATGGCGGATATGCTGGCGCAAAAGATCGCTCATCCGAAGGCAGGCGCAAACACGGCATGGGTCCCCTCCCCCACCGCAGCCACCTTGCATGCGCTCCACTACCACCAAGTGGATGTGTTCGGGCGCCAAACTGAACTCGCAGCCCGCACACGGGCCAAACTTTCCGACCTCCTCACAATCCCCATTGAATCCTCGAACTGGGTCCCTGATGACGTCCAGCAGGAACTCGACAACAATGTTCAGGGAATTCTGGGCTACGTGGTTCGTTGGATAGACCAGGGGATCGGCTGTTCGAAAGTGCCGGATCTCCACGATGTTGGTCTAATGGAAGATCGCGCCACGTTGCGTATCTCCAGCCAGCATATCGCCAACTGGCTGCACCACGGCGTCGTCAGTCAGGCGCAAGTGACCGAGAGCCTACGCCGCATGGCGCAGGTGGTGGACGCGCAGAACGCATCAGACTCAGCCTACGCACCGATGGCGCCCGCTTTCGACGGGCCAGCCTTCAAGGCTGCCTGCGACCTAGTGTTCTTGGGTCGTGTCCAGCCAAATGGCTATACCGAATTTATCCTGCACAAATGGAGACAAGAAGCCAAAGCTGCGTAGATTGCGTGCAAACCCGCATGCCGAATTGGCTGGCGGGCTTTGCAGGGGTACGCGTTGTCTCCAGTAGCCCGGCGGCGTTCAGCCTATTGTCGCATCGTCCGTGCAAGCTGCTTGGAAAATGGCTTGCGACCGCGCTTCTTTCTGGCTGTGGCCTCCACCGGTTCCTCGGCTTCCCCGGCGTGTTGCTCAGCTTGCTTGGCCGGAAATTTCGAGAACACCGAAGCGGCCGTCGGTTCAGCGCGGCGGCGCGGCGGCGGCTCCACGACGATTTTCGGCACCGGCACCTCCTTCGGCGGTAGCGCGGGGGCACTCTCGGCGATGTCCGGATCGTCGTCCAACTCGTCGGCAACCGGCTTGCGGCCAAGCCCGAGTTGCTTGGCAAGCTTGGACCGATGCTCGGCGTAATTCGGCGCCACCATCGGGTAGTCGGGCGCCAGTCCCCATTTCTCTCGATATTGCTCTGGCGACAGACCAAAGGTGGACCGAAGGTGGCGTTTGAGTGTTTTCAGCTTACGGCCATCTTCCAGACAGATGATATAGTCAGGAAACACCGACCGTTTGGCGGGAACAAAGGGCAGCTGCTTCTCAACAACCACAGGGGCCGGCTCCGACCCGGCGCTTTTGAGGGCGCTGTAAACCTGTTCGATCAGTGCGGGCAGCCCCTGGGCCGTTACGGGGTTTTTGGTAACATGGGCTGAGACGATCTGCGCGGTCAGCGCAAGCAACGTCTTGTTCTGGTCTTCGGATATCATCGGGTTCTTCATAACACTAATAACGCCAGTATATCGCTCGTACTACTTGTTTTACAACTGCCTAGACGAGCTTCACGGCGTTGGGTTGACCGCACTTGCGCGGCGGCCGCCGAGCGGCTACGGAGACCTTCAACACGGCGGCGTTCGCCGGCGGAGGTTCGGGCGCGTAGCTCAGCGGTAGAGCATCGCCTTCACACGGCGGGGGTCACAGGTTCAATCCCTGTCGCGCCCACCATCTTCCCAACGCATAGGTGAAGATGGTTATCCGAACCGGCAATACATTTCGAAAACAAAACTTTTTAGTATTTGCCCCGGCGTGGCTATGACGTCCAGCGTAGCTTCTACTGCGGCAATCTGCTCCGATCGCCCATCAGGTGGCTGACAATCGGTTCGATGGCGGCCGCCATGCGGGCCTGCGCCTCGGCGGTCGGATGCAGCGGTGGGTCGGGGGGTGTCAGGTGCGAATCGAGAAAGCAGCGAGGGTCGATTCGGCCGTCTTTGGTGAACAGGAATGACAGATCCTTGAACGTCACAAGGCTGTCGGCGCCGTTGCCATAGCGCGCCGCCAAGGCACGGTTGAGAATGGCGGTGTTGTCGTCCACCCAGGCGCTGCGGATGCTTGGCAACACGCCCAGCAGCAGGATTTTCATCCCTGGCAGGCGTTGGTGCAGGGTAGCGATGATGGTGTCGATCCCCTGCAAGGTGGGACCGGCGGCCCAGTGCAAATGGCCGAAATTATTGGCGCCGATCAGGATGATGGCCAAACGCGGGTGGATGAATTCGGTCTCGCCATGCTCGAGCCGCCATAGAAGATGCGCGGTGGCGTCACCCTTGAAACCCAGATTGATGGCGTGACGATCGCCATAGAAATGCTCCCAGACAGGGAGAAAATCACGCCACGGCTCCGGGCCTCTGAGCTCGAAATTCTGCGTGATGCTGTCGCCGAGCCAGACCAGATCGACATGCCCTTGGCTGGCGCGCAATTCCGCCTGCTTGGCAGTAAAACGGTCCCGCCACCACGGCAGCGCCATCCGGGAATAGGGCAGTGCCGCTGGTGGAACGGCGGCTGCGACGCCTGACGAGGCGCCGAGAAGCACAAAGCCCAGCCAAAGCGCCATCGATCGGATCATGCGCTGAAAACCCCGGAGTCTAATAGACATACAGCCAGGTGCCGGCGGCCAGCCCGGCCGCGATGCAGTAATAGGCAAACGGATCGAGCGCCCATTTGTCGTTGTGCTCGAAATACCGCATCAGCAAGGCCGTGCTGGCAAGGGCCACCAGCCCGGCAGCCAGCGCCGCCACCGCCGCCATCTGAAAAACGCCCGCCGGCACGTTGGCATGTAGCAGACGCGGCACCTCCAGAACGGTGGCACCCAGGATTACCGGTGTCGCGATCAGGAAGGAGAAATGGGCTGAGGCCGCGTGATCGATATCGCGCAGCAGCCCGCCGGTAATCGTCGCGCCCGACCGTGAAATGCCTGGAAGAAGTGCCAGGCATTGCCAAAGCCCGATCGCCACCGCATCCATCAGGCCAAACGTCGCGAGCGGCCGGGTGGGCGCGCCGGCGACTGCACGCCGGCGCAAGCGCTCGCCGAGCAGCAGCAGGCCGCCGTTTATCACCAAGAAGGCACAGGCGGTTAGCGGGGTTTCGAACAACCGCCGCACCGCATGTTCCAGCGCCGCGCCCAGCAGCGCTGCTGGAATGGTGGCGATCACCAGCAGCAGCAGGATATGGCGGCTTTCCCGCGTACGCTGAGGCGATGATAGGCCGAGCACGCCCACCGCGAGCTCCCACCAATCGCGCCAGAAATAGAGCAATAGGGCGGCCGCGGTGCCGAGGTGGAGCAGCACCAGAAACGGCAGGAACACCGGCGCATGCTGGTCGAAATTCCAGCCCAGGATGGCCGGCACGATCACCGCATGACCGAGCGAGCTGACTGGAAAAAGCTCGGTCGCTCCTTGCAGGATGGCAATGATCATAGCGTGCAGATAGGTCATTCGGCGGCCTTCGAAGCTTCAGGCGGGGGTATCGCCCCCGCCGGGCACTCGGTTTAGACCGAGGCGTCGCGCCGCGGATAGTCTGTGTAGCCGCGTTCGCCACCGCCATAGAGGAAGTCGCGGGAAGGATTCGGGGCCAGCGGCGCGCCGGTGCGCAAACGGTTCACCAGATCTGGATTGCTGATGAAGGGGCGGCCGAAGCAGAGCAGGTCCGCGCTGTTATCTCGGCGTGCTTGCTCCGCGAGTTCCAGAGTAAGGCCATTATTGGCTATGTAGAGACCACTGAAACCACGCCGCAGGGCACGGAAATCGAATCCTGGAATGGAGTCGCGCGGCCCCTGCGTCTGGCCTTCGATCACATGGATATAGGCGAGGCCGAGACGGTCCATATGCTCCACCGCGAGGCCGAACGTTGTTTGCGGGTCGTCGTCACTGATATCGTTAGCTGAACTTGTCGGACCAAAGCGAACGCCAACCCGGTCAGCACCCCAGATTTTGGTCACCACCTCAGCGACTTCGAACAACAAACGAACCCGGTTATGCACCGAGCCGCCATAGGCGTCCTCGCGATGGTTGGTGGAGCTGCGGAGGAACTGGTCGATCAGGTAGCCATTGGCAGCGTGGATCTCCACCCCATCGAAGCCGGCCTTGATGGCGCAACCGGCGGCATGCGCATAATCGGCGACAATGCCGAGCATCTCATCCGTACCGAGCGCGCGCGGCGTCACCATGTTCTTCATCCCGGTTTCGGTGAAAGCCTGGCCCGCCGGCTTGATTGCGGAGGGTGCGACGGGCAGCGCATTGCCTGGTTGCAGATCGGGATGGCTGATCCGGCCGACATGCCAGAGCTGGCAGACGATGTGGCCGCCCGCTGCATGCACCGCATCCGTGACAATGCGCCAGCCTGCGACCTGAGCGTCTGTGAAGATCCCCGGCGTAAAGGCATAGCCTCGGCCTTGGGCGGAGATATTGGTGGCTTCGGTCACGATCAGACCGGCCGAGGCGCGTTGCGCGTAATACCGTGCGTTCATCTCGCCCTGAACGCCACCTGCGCCGGCGCGGGACCGGGTCAGCGGAGCCATCACGATTCGGTTGGACAGCGTGAGCGGACCAAGCCGAACCGGCTGGAACAAATCGATGCCGGTTGTGGAAGATTGCGTATCCATGACACCTCCGTGGGACCGGTCGCTGACCGGTCAGTCGTTCAACGGGTAGGACGCCATCAGCCGCCTTTGGTTCAACCAGTCACGCAGCATGGTCCTCGCACCGCTCGGGCGCGCGCCGCGGCGCCGCATATCCCGGCCGATTTCGAAAGCGGCTCGGTAATGCCGAAATTGCGCGGAGAATACCTCGCGAAGCGTCGTGTCCGGGTCCCAAATATGGGTAGCTTCGGAACCGACCCCGTTGATTTCGATGATAGAAAAGTCCTCGCCCTCGCGTAGACCATGCAGGCTTCGATAGCGCACGTCGATCCGGCCAAAATGGAAATCAGGCATGGCGCGCGCTATGGCATCTATGCGCGTCGCCAGAGCGGGCGTGATCTCGGCGGCGCCGTTGCGGAAGATAGAGCCTTTGCAGTGGTTACCCGCAAACACCAGGCGCACCCGCGCGCCGCGTGCCGGCACTTCCTCCAGCCGGTGCGCGAGGCGTGACAGATACAGGCGCTGCAGCTTTCCATGCCTTGGGTCCGAGGTGATCAGCGCGCGCAGGGAGGAAACACCGTCACCGGTCACCATCGGTGCGTGTTTTAGAGTCAACGACGAGATATGGCCGGCAGAATCCTGCGGCCGGCGGATATAGAAGATCCCGGCCTCGCCCTCGAACGGGATCAGGCGCTGCAGAACCAGTTTCACGCCACGAGGGAAAGAAGCCAACGCGGTCGCCAGGACCGCCTCCGTCTCCACCAGACGAACGCCGGTACCGTTACAGCCAATATCGGGCTTGATAACGATCGGCAGCGCAAGGCCTGAGGCCGCCATTGCCTCGTGCGCAGCTTGGACGTCGGAAGATCCGGTGATTAGGGTGCTATATGGCGCAATCACCGCCCGGGCCGGCCCCTCGACCAGGTCGAGAATCGCGGTCTTGCTTTCGCCGCAGAGTCCGCCTGTGGCGATATGCGGGTTGGCGGCGGTAGGCAGGCTGAAATCTCCAAAGCGCAAGCCAAGAACGATCCATTGCAGGACGACCGGGCCATAGGTCACCCAGCCAGGCAGGAACTCGAAGGGCGAAACCACCCGGCCATGTGCAGGGCCCTGCGCCAGGGCGGCGGCGAGTTCGGGATCGAGGTCATCGAGGGCGAGACGATCGCTCTCAAGCTCCACCTCGTGTACCAGCTGCGCTACGCTGTCCATTAGCCTGTCTTCTCCTGCACCTTTGCCGCCAGCCGTCCGGCAACGACAATTGCCAGCAGGAAGGCGGCAAACCCCGCCCAACGCCAGGCGCCAAGGTGCTTCACCAATAGCTCGCCGACGCGCAACGACACGGCGAACAACGCGGTGGTCCATATCAAGGTCGCACCGACGGCGGCGGAAATGAATTTTTTCAGATCAGCGCCCAAAAAACCGCAGGTCGTATAGGTGGGCAAACGCACGCCGGGTAAAAACCGCGCGACAAACACGACGCTGAACACGTGCCGCTCCAGCCATTTCTTCCCGCGGTCTTGCCGCTGAGGCGGGATCAGCCGCCTGGCCCAGGGCACGCTGGCCGCCAGCGCCCCAAGCCCGTACAGCCCGATATCACCAAGCACGATACCGCAATAGAGAGAAACCAGCGCCACCGGCATGGCCACTCCGCCACTCTGCACGCTGATAGCGGCGGCAGCGGTTGCTGCGTCTTCCAATATAAACGTGCCGATGATGATCGCAGCACCTTGCAGCACTGGAGATTTCCCGGCGATAGCGAGCAGATGCGCAACGGACACATCCATCCGTTTATCGCCGACCCCGGCTCGGCGACTGACCGGCCAATGCAGTCAGCTTTCCAGCAAAAGCTGGGCCAGGCGCGCACGGGCGGGCGCATCCAGTCCGATGGGGCCTGCCAAGTAGGCGTCGATGGAACCATGAACCTGACGAATCGCATCGAAAGCGGCCGTGAGCAGCGTTTCGTGGGCACCAAGCAGCACATCGGCCAAATCGCCTGGCAGGCTAAAATTGCGCGCGATCTCTCGACGCCAGAGGCGATTTGTGGCCAGGTAATCCTGCATCACCTGTTCCCAGGGAACGCCCACAGCGGTTAGCAGCAGCGCCGATCCGAAACCGGTGCGGTCCTTGCCGGCTGAACAATGCAACAGCAGCGGCAAGCCATCGTCTTGCAGCAGTAACGCAAACAGGGTGCGATACTGGTCGAAACTCTCCAGCGCATAGGCGCGATAGGCGTCCCGCAGCAGTTCCATCAGGTCGTCTCGGGTGAAATGGCCGGTGAGTTCACCGGTCCTCAGGATATCCTTCAAACCGGCGCCGACCGATGGCTCGATGGGCAGGGAGATGTTGCGCGCGCCGCCGATATGCACCGGATTATGCGCACGCTCGGACCTGCCGCGGAAATCAGCCACCGTGCGCAGGCCAAGGGCAGCCACGGAAGCCTTATCCTCCGGACTCAATTCCACCAAGGCGGGGGCGCGGAACACCAGGCCGGCGCGCACCCGCCTGCCCTCGATTGTCGGCCAGCCACCAATATCACGCAGGTTGGACGCGTTGGCGAGGGGGATCGAGACCGGGAGCATGGCGGCTTTTCACAAGAATGCCGGTTGCACGCAAGCCGTTGCCCTGGTCCGCGCGTCACTTATGGGCGTGGCGGCGCGTCGTTGGCGTAACATGCAAAGGCTGGCGTTCCGCGGCTTCGGCGGTGACGCAGGCATTGTCGTTGCCGACGCCGAACTGGATCGTCGGCAGCAGCGCACCGAGCGGCGTCAGCAGAACACCCAGGCTGGCAGCGGCCCCCGCCCTGGCCACGACCTCGGTACCTGGCCGAATCGACGGCGCGCCGAGCGGGCCAGTTACATCGATTGGCCCGGGAAGCGAGCCGATGGAAAAATGCTTCGAGCGGGTGGTCAGCGCATAGTCGAGAGTCTGGTTGCGGAAGTCCAGGGTCCCCGTTCCCGTCACCCTGGCCTCGTTGGTATCCAGCACAAAAGCCTTGGTATCGACGATGCCATGGTTGAGCGGAAGGTCAGTGACAAAGCAGTCAATCTTCGCCTGGCTCGGCACGCCGAGGGCTGAGAGAAGGGCGTTGCCGAACTCAAGCCCGGCGATATCGACCAGAAGGGCCGAAACCTGGCCGGCACTGACCAGAACCAGCTTCAACTCGCCATCGCCCTGACCCATCATGCTGGCCAGCGAGTTGCCATCGGTATCGATGCGCGCCTCGCCACCGAGTATGCCCTGGCCCTTGAAGCTATGGGTGGCCTGCATGATGCGTGAAAGCTCGAGATGGCGGAATTTGATGTCTGCATCGGCATGGATCACATCGCGCGCGCCAGGCGCCAGTGAAATGGTGCTGGCGATATCGCCGTCGCCGACCACGAATGTAAGCGGGTGCAGATCGATCTTGCCGTCGACGACATCCATCGTCACCACCAGCTTGTCGAACGGGGTGTATTTGTTTTCGATATGCTCACCACGATATTTCAGGTGGATATCGGCCGCTCGCAATTTCGGCAGATTGATTGGGGTGGTCGGGAACAGCGACTTGCTGGTCTCGGCCTTTGCCAAACTAGCTTTTTCCGCGGTGGTCTGGCCGGGGGTCGTCTTGCGGCCCGCCGGCGTGCCGATAAAGCCTCCCAAATCCGCCAGATCGACACGGTTGGAATGCAGGTCCATGACCACATCGGGTTTGCCGCCGGCGCGGGGATCGACATCGATTTCGCCGCCCAGATCGGACGAGCCGACCCGGCCTTCGAAATCGGTAAACCGAATATTCGGCTTCCGATAATCGATATTTCCCGCGATCGAGAAGGGCGGCGTTTGCGGAATGGGGATTCCGGTCAGCGGGAACAACGCCGCCATATCCGGACCCGAAAATTGCAGTTTCAGCCTGGCGCCGGCGAAGTTCAGCGGGTTTTCCACCGTGCCGACCAGCGAGACCTTGGTTGGCCCATTGGCGAGGTGCAGGTCGATCGGGTAAGGGTGCGCGGTATCACGCAGGCTCAACAGCGCACCGCCGATGAAGCGTCCGGTGATTGGCTGCGCAGCATAGGTGCCGCGCGCATCGACCACGATCTGGCTGGCGGCTGAACCGGATACCGGCCGTGTTGCGATTGCCAGGGTAAAGTCCGATTTCGCCCGCGGATCGACCACATGTGCTGTGCCGTCATTTATCTGCAAGTCTCCGATCTGCGGTGGGGCGGAAGGCGAGGTTCCCGGCTTCGCCGGCGTTGTCTTGATCAAGAAATTGCTGCGCCCGTCGGCCAGCGCGACGGCATGGATATCCGGTCGATCCAGCGTCACACTCGGCAAGACGATAGTATGGTGGTGGATGTAATCCATCACGCTTGCCACCACAGTTAATCGCCCGATCCGTGCCAACGCATCGGCTTGCGAGAACCCTGCAGGGTTTGCCACCACGACATCATCGGCCGCAACGGTCGTGTTCCTGCCAAGCCGCACATGCAAATGCGCAATGGTCACTCGCCGCCCCAACGCCGAGGAGGCCTGGGCGTCCACCAGGGGTATGAACCAGTCCCAGTTCCAGAACAGAATCAGCAGCAAGATCAGCAGGAAAAAGCCGCCGAACAGGCCAATAGCAATTCGCCGCCCATGGTGAGAGTGTATCGGGTGTGTCTGCTGCATACATCGCAAACGCAGATCCCTGTGCAGGGGTTGCGCGCAATGCAAGGCTTTGCCTGTGGAAAAAACCCGGCTGTTTGGCAGCGTGCTACTGGCAATCTCGGGGTAAGCTCGCGGAGCCGGAAAACGTATGTCTGAGGCTTCCATGCATCCGGGCTACAGTGCGTGACCGCGCAGAACGGACTGTCTAAATGCCGGGCGCATACGCGGCGGCGTTACCAGCGTGTTCGCTGACCGACACGCTCTCGATTCGGACACGGCCGGAGGTCTCACGCCACAGAAAAGCGGCAGCCCAGGCATGCGCGGTCGCCGCGAAGGCCTCACAGCCGACCGCCTCCAGCACCCGCAATTGCGCTAGCCCGCTCTCCTGCAACTCACGCAACTTTGGCAGATCGGGATCATCTGCGGCGACAAGCAAGGTATGATCGAACATCTCATGCAGCCAGGCCCGCAGCGGTTTCAGGCCGCCGAAATCGATACACCAGCCACGGTCATCCAGCGAGGCGGCGACGAAGGTGAAGCGGAAGGCCAGGGCATAGCCGTGCAAGAAGCGGCAATGTGAATGGTCCGCCTGCCACTGGCGGAAGCTGCACGACAAGCCCTCGTCATGACCATAGGTCTTCACCACGCGCCATGCGGCCGCCTGGATCTGGCTGGAGCCGGCTTCCGGGCCGGGCGAGGGGGTTTTCAGGTAGGTCATTGGCGCTGCCAAATAGGTCTTGGCGGGCCGCAGGGTCAAGATTTGCCGTGGCCGCTGGTGCGAGCGCGTGTAGGCAATTGATCTTCCGCATACTGAAAGTTGTAGTCTATCGTGCCGGCAAGGCATCAAAGGGGTCCACGCCATGATGAGTCTGAAACCGTGTCTCGTCCTTGCGGCCTGCCTCTCGGCGGCCCCCCTATGGATCGGGCCGGCACATGGCGCCACCGGGCCGGCTTACTCGTTCCAGGTCGGCGTCAACCTGGATGGCGTAAGCGATTACTCGGCACAATCGCCCTTTGTTGATGCGATCAAGCAGTCGCGTCCCTGGGGCAGCCCTGCCACACCCTGGGATCAATCTGCCAGCCTGGATGCCAATGGCTGGCCGACACAGGATGCCGGCGTGGTCGTGCTGTGCTGTCTCGGCGACGCCAAGGGACATTCGATCCTGGCAGGCGACTATGCCTTGTCGTTCACCGGCCAGGCAGCACTGGGGCTGGTGGTCGGCGGCAGCGGTAGCGTGAGCGGTCAAAGCTATAATGCAGCGACCAACACCACCACCGCCACGGTTTCGATCGCCGATAACGGCACCGGCTCCCTGGTTGCCCTGAGCTTTACCAGCAGCAAGCGCCTGCCCACCGATGCGCCCGGCACGGGGGTGACGAACGTGCAGCTGATCCGGCCGCATCTGGCGCCAAATGGGCATGCCTGGTGGAACAAGCCCACCCAGACTTTCACCGAGCCGTTCCTGGACCTGCTGCGCCCCTTTGCAGCTCTGCGCAGCATGGCATTCGAGAACACCAATGGCAGCCCGGTGGTCAATTGGTCGGACAGGACGACGCCAGGCTACGCGACGCAGCAGACGATTGCCGGGGTGGCGTGGGAATACGTGATTGAGCTTGCCAATGATCTGAACAAGGATATGTGGGTCAACATTCCCGATCAGGCGACCAGCGCATATGTCGCAAGCCTGGCCAAGCTGATGCATGCGCGACTGAAACCCTCGCTACATCTGTACCTCGAATACAGCAATGAAGTGTGGAACTACAGTTTCGCCCAGGCGGCCCGCAACCAGGCTGCAGCGGAGGCGGAGGTTGCCACGAATCCCAATTCGCCGCTGGCGTGGCAATGCTCGGATTACGACAATTGCCGGTATGTGTGGGGCGAGCGGCGGGTCGGCGAACAGATCGTTCTGATCGCTCAGGAATTCCAAAAGGTGTTTGGTTTACAAGCCACCATGCTGCGGCCGATCTACGCCACCCAGCTCGGGCAGACATATTTCGTTTCGTTGGTGCTGCCGATGATCCAGCAATTCTGGGGCGCGCCATCTTCCCTACTCTATGGTATTGCTCAGGCGCCCTATTGGTCGGGCGACAATTCACTCAAACATCTGAACGCAACCGCCGAGCTGGCGAATGCCGCGGCAAATCTTGCTACCCTCGGCAGCGCCGAACAGGGGTTTGCCACCTGGGCAAGGTATTACGGGCTGCAGAGCGTGACCTATGAGGGCGGGCCCGGGATGAGCGGAACGGCCAGCCTGAGTGGCAAGCTTGTCGCAAATCGTGCAGCCGCGATAGGCGCGCAGGTGACGCAGGCGATCGATAGCGCCGCCTCGGAAGGTGTTTCGCTCTATATGTATTTCAACGATGCAGGCATTTACGGCCAATATGGCATGTGGGGCGCGACGGAGAACGTGTTCGACCTGAAGACGCCGAAAATGAAGGCTCTGCATGGTCTGATCGCCAGCGGTTCAGCGCCGTTGCAAGGCGGCGTACTGCTACCGGCGAGTTTTGCCTCTACAGCGCCCGATCTTTCCTTCGGTAGCGACTATATCGTTACCGGCAATGCCTACGCCTATCTTAACCAAGGTGGATTGTTCGGCTATCTGGTGGATGTTCCGACCGCGGGAACGTACAATGTAACCCTGACCGTAGGGACGTATTACGGGCCCACCACTGCCGCGCTTGCATTGGACCAGGCGCCGATAGGCACCGCAAACGTGCCCTCCACTGGGGGCAACGTTACCAACTGGACGCCGACAGCGCCAGTAAGCGTGACACTGCCTGCGGGCTTGCACGTCTTGAGCGTCGGCGCCCCGTCAGGCCAGTTTGGCCTGCAAACGATAGCCGTTCAGTAGAGAGGCAAAGTCAACCCGTCCGCTAAGGACGCCGGCTCTCACGCTCTGAGCCTCTCGCTAACCAAATTGTCCGGGGCCCGGATTTCCCGTCCGAAGACTGTTTGGATTGCAAAGGTGGAACCGACCAGCCGGAAATTGTCCCAGACGTCAACAGTGGCGCTATCGGCTGTCAGGCGGTCGGCAAAGGTCAAGGCTGCCATGTCATCCGGAAATTCAACTTGGCGCGCGGGCAGCCGCAAGCCATCCGAATCGCGTTTTATGAAATGATAGATACGCATAGTCGCCTCCAAAGACATTATGCAAAGGCGCTAATCAACCCAGAGTTGCATCCATTCACCCTTTTGTGCATTGCACCTACCGGGAACCGAAGGCGTCGCGCTGTTTAACGGTGACCGGCACCGGCTTATCTCACGCGCGATGCGCTAATTCCTATTGCACCACTTCGCATTGCACAATTTGCATAGCCGATTCAACGCGAGAAAGGCGTTTAACTTATTATATGCCCTTTCGGCACCGGCCTTTTTCAGGTTGTGTCGCGCCCACTGGGGATAGACGATGTTCGACTGCACGAATTTCGACGACAGGGTTGAGGCGGGATCAGCCGCGGCGGATGCGGCGGGGGTACCATGCCGCCTTTCCAAAACCCGCGCCTTGCTGCGCGGCGCGCTGCTGGACCATGCCGGGCGGATTGCCGTGGTGTCGTCATTTGGCGCCGAATCTGCGGTTTTGCTGGCGTTGGTGGCAGAGATCGATTCGGCGACCCCGGTCCTGTTCGTCGATACGGGGCAGCATTTTGCGGAGACCTTGGCCTATCGCGACACGCTGACCAGCGCCCTTGGGCTGAAAGATGTACGCAGCGCCGGCCTCACCGCCGATGAGCAGGGCGCGAACGACCCGGCAGGTGAGTTGTGGCGTTTCGACCCCGATGCATGCTGCCGCCTGCGCAAAGTCACGCCGCTAGAGCGGGCGCTTCTGCCGTTCGAGGCCTGGATAACGGGGCGCAAGCGGCACCAGGCGCTGACCCGCGTGGCATTGCCGACGGTTGAGCATGTGGACGGCAAGATCAAGCTGAATCCGCTGGCGGCGTGGTCGGCGCCGGAGATCGAGGCAGAAATGGTCCGGCGCAACCTGCCGCGCCATCCTTTGAGCCTGGCCGGATATCCCTCGATCGGCTGCGCCACCTGCACGCGTGCCGTCGCCGAAGGCGAAGACCCGAGAAGCGGCCGCTGGGCCGGCACCGGCAAGACTGAATGCGGTATCCATCGGCTGCCCGAGTTGGCAGAGGCCTCTTAAACATGTGACGGCAAGGTTGGGGGGCACATATCCCCAAACTTGCCCTACACTGTTCCCATGATTGCCCCCTCGATACCCGTCCTTCGCACTGCCTGGCGCGCCGGCGCTGTTCAGGAGGGCGAGCGGGTGCTTGCCGAAGAGACCGCGATTGCCATCACCTATAACCGGGTGACGCATGCGGTTATGATGGCGACTCCCGATAACCTCCATGATTTCGCGGTGGGTTTCAGTTTGTCCGAGGGCATCGTGCCATCGGCCGAGGCAATCGAGGAATTTGCGTTGATCGAGGCGGAAGGCGGGGTTGAGCTGCGCCTGTGGATTGCCGCCAGATATATGGCCACGCTGGAGACGCGGCGGCGCCGGCTGGCTGGCGCCACCGGGTGCGGAATGTGCGGGCTTGAGAGCCTGGGGGAAGCGCTACGGCCGATCCCGGCTGTCGCTGGCGGCAGAGTTTTCAGTCGTGAAGCTGTGTTGCAGGCGGCTGCCAGCCTGGGCCCGGCACAGGTTCTGAACCATGCGACAAGGGCGGTTCACGCGGCCGGCTTCTGGACGGTCAACCATGGCCTGGAAGCGCTGCGCGAGGATGTCGGCAGACATAACGCACTCGACAAGCTCGGCGGCGCGCTGGCCTTGGCTGGGCGGGCGGCAAGTGACGGCATTGTGCTGCTCACGAGCCGAATTTCGATCGAGCTGGTGCAGAAGGCAGCCCGCATGGGTGCGACGGTGGTGGTGGCGGTCTCGGCGCCGACGGCACTGGCCGTTCGCGCCGCGGAAGGCGCGGGCATGACCCTGGTCGGTATCGCAAGGAGCGATGGGTTTGAGGTGTTTTGTGGCGCCGCCCGAATCGACATGGCCCCGGCCTGAGTCCGCAAATGACGATGATGGGGCAAGCACGGCACGTTCGCATGATCGGATATGGTATTCGCCTTGAGCACTGAAGCGATATGCGAAGCCTGTATCTGGAACCACGATCCCGAGGGCCTGGCACGCACCGCGCCCTGCGATCCGACCTCCTGGGCGGGATCGGTGCAGCAAGAGTTGCTGGCCTTCACCACCTCGCCCGACCTGTTCGGTGATCTCGCAACTTTTCCCGCCTATTTCGGCTGTGCCGCCGTGCTGATGGTGAAGGATGAGGCGGATATCATCCGGGCCAATCTGGATTGGCTCTACCATATCGGGGTGCGGCGCTTTGTGGTGATGGATAACGCCTCAACCGACGGGACCTATGGCGAATTGCTCCGGTTTCGCACCGAGCGGCCGGAGGCTCAGCTATGGCCGGTGCATGATCCGGTGCTGGCGTATTACCAGGCCGAGAAAACCACCAGGCTAGCGCAGCTTGCATTATCGATGTGGCCGGATATCGAATGGGTGCTGCCGATGGATGCAGACGAGTTTTGCATCGCCCGTGTCGGCTTGCAAACGCTGGGCGCGGTGCCGCCCTATGTGGATGCATTGACGGTGCCGAAGGTGGTTCATTTTATCCCAGAGGGCGATGTGCCACCCGCCGGCAACCTGCTCGCGCAGATGAGCGTGCGCAGTGCCTTCTTCGCCGTGCCGCCCAAAGTGCTTGTTCGCGCACGCTCTGGGCTTGGGATAGCCCAGGGCAATCACCGCGCAACGGCCGCCGACGGACGCAAACTTGTCTATCGTGGCGGCTTCCAGTTTGGATTCTACATCAGGGAGTTCCAAACCCGGAGTTTTGCGCAGTTTCTGCGGAAGGTTCGCAACGGCGGGGCAGCGGTCCTGGCGGCTAATGCGGAAGGTAGCAAGGTTGGCGGCGAACACTGGATAAAATGGCACAATGTATTGACGGCGGAAGGCGAAGCGGGGCTGCGAGAGATTTTCCGCAAAGAGGCGTTCCGGCTTCCCGCGGCACCTTATAGCGTCGATCGGTTTACCGGCGCGCCGTCGTAGCAAAGGCCGCATTATGGCGTTATCGGCCTCAATTGCGCAGCTCGTTGCCTGCTCAGGGCTGCAGGTTCGCGCCTTCCTCCTCGATAGTGAACCCGGCCTTTATCGTCACTTGGTAGTGGCTGAGCTTGCCACTCTCGATATGCCCACGGATTTGCTGCACTTCGAACCAGCGCATGTGGCGCAGCGAGTCGGAGGTCTTGGCGATGGCGCCCTCGATTGCATCCTCTATGCTGGTTTCCGACGAGCCGACGAGTTCAACAAGCTTGTATACATGATCGGGCATTTGGCCGCTCCTGACGTGATGACGGAAAACGGCAATCTGGGGCTCGGGTTGCGTCAGACCGGCGTACACGCCGACACGTAGGCCTGTGCAATCGCTTCGATCAGAATCCGGTCGGATTCGCCGAAGCGGGCAAGCTCGGGACTATCGAGGTCCAAAACACCCGCGAGGCGGCCGCCGATGTTGAACGGCACCACAATTTCCGACTGGGAGGCGGTGTCGCAAGCGATGTGGCCGTCGAACGCATGCACGTCCGCAACCACGATCGTTTTGCCGGTGGCGGCCGCCGTACCGCACACGCCCTTGCCCAAGGCAATGCGTGTGCAGGCCGGCAAGCCTTGGAACGGCCCGAGCACCAGATTTTCGCCACGGAGAAAGTAAAACCCCGCCCAATTCAGCCGCGGCAAGCGGGAAAAAATGAGCGCGGCGATATTGGCGGCGTTGGCGATCGGGTCGGTTTCGCCGGCCAACAGAGCCCGTACTTCGGGCAGCAGATCGTCGTCCATAGCGCGCATGCTCAGGCTGGCCTGAATTTCAGGGCGGCGCCATTCATGCAGAAACGTTCGCCTGTGGGCTTGGGCCCATCCTGGAAGACGTGACCAAGATGGCCGCCGCAGCGTGCGCAATGCACCTCCACCCGCCGCATGCCCAATGTGCAATCCTCCGTCGTGCCAACAGCCCCCTCGCGCGCCGCATAGAAGCTTGGCCAGCCGGAGTGGCTTTCATATTTGGTGCTGCTGTCGAACAAAACCTGTTCGCAAGCGGCGCAGAGAAATTCGCCGCGGCGCTTCTCCGCGTTCAGAGCGCTTGAGCCTGGCCGCTCCGTGCCGTGCTGACGCAGGACGCGATATTGCTCAGGAGAGAGCTCAGCCTGCCACTCCGAATCGGGTTTGGATACCAGGTAAGACTCCGCAAGCGACCGTATTGACATGTTCTTCCTGCTCCTTGACCCCATGCCCTGGAATGTAGATCACAGAGCCCGCGTTGGAAGGTCCAAGCCGACCCCGCAACCCGTACTGCACTCCTCAAACGGACGTCGATCTAGTGCTCCCTCCAGACGCCGACGACCCTGCTTTGGCCGCACCCCGCCAAGTTTTCTGGGTTCAAAGCGGTCTGTGGTCGGCGGTCCTCATCGCGCTCGCCATCATCGCGGTTCAATATGGTGTCTATGCTGCAACCGCGATCACGTTCCCTTATGGCCTGGACTATAGCGAGGGGCTGATATGGCAGCAGGCGCTGTGGCTTGGCGGACCGCATCTCTACGGCGAGACGACACAATTTCCGTTCCTGGTCTGCGATTACCCGCCGCTCTATCTGGCCGCGGTCCGCGTGGCTGCCTGGGGCGGATTTGACTTTCTGGCGGCCGGCAGGGCGGTTTCCGTGTTTGCCAATGTCGCGACCTGCGTCCTGATCGGAGCGATGGTCTTTCGGGTCTGCCGCCTCTCCTGCAGCACCCTGGCAGCGTCGGTGGCCGGAAGCGTCGCTGGCCTGTTGCCGCTGACCCTACTGCCGATCATCTCATGGTCGATATTGATGCGGGTCGATACGCTGGCCCTGACCTTGACCTGCGCGGGGCTATACTTGGCCTGCCTGTCATTCCGGCGGCCGGGCTTGATCTATCTCGCGCTGATCGCCTTCGTGGCCGCGGCCTTCACCAAGCAGAACTATCTGGCCGGCGCCTGCGCCATGTTTCCGTTTTGCCTAATACGTTCGCCCGCGCACACCATAAGGGCTTATAGCGCAGGCGGCGCTCTTGGCCTGGTGCTGGTGGGGCTGCTGGAATGGCTGACCGATGGCCGTTTTCTCCGCCACATCGTTACCTACGCCGCTGACACCGTAGATCCCGCGGTCGCCCTTCACCGCACCTCGCTGTGGCTGGCGGCCTACCCGGTTTACGATGGGCTGGTTGTTGCCGCGCTGGTGGTGGGTTGGCGGCACACGCTTGCCCGCAAGCAGCAGGCCGGATGGCGCGGCATCGTGGCGCTGATTCGAGAAGACGACGGCTGCGCCTGGCTCGGCTTTCTGACCCTATATCTGCTGCTCACCACGGCCATGCTGATCACCGCCGGCAAGATCGGCGCGGCCGACAATTACTTCCTGGAATGGATGTGCTGCTGGTGTCTGTGGATCGGCTGGCTCGTCGGCCACAATCTCGGTCCGTCCCGCGCAGCACCCTCGGCCACACGATTGGCGCTGCTGATGCCGGTTCTGATTCTTCTGCAGCTCTGGCCAATCCATTTAGGGCTGATCACGTTGCAGAAAGGTCAGTTTTCAGACGAGCGAAAAGCGGTATGGGGCGCCCTCCTCGCGCGCGTTCGGCAAATACCCGGGCCGCTTCTCTCCGACGATATGGTATTGGTGATCCAGGCTGGGCGGCATGTGGAAATGGAGCCAGGCATTCTTCTGGAGCTTGCACATACCGGTCAGTGGGATGAGCAGAAGCTGATCGACAAGCTGCGCGCGCATTATTTTGGCGCCGTCATCACCGCCTACGACCCGGGCGACCCAACCTTCGACGAACGTTACCTTCCAGCCACCCGATCGGCGATGCTGGCGGCCTATCCCCGCGTGGAGATTTTTGGCGATTCCCGCCTGCGACTGCCCCGCTGACGGCACCACCGCAATGGCGCAGCAATCAGTCTGCACGCACTCGATAAAGATCCAAGTTCCGACTATGCGCCACCGGCACCAGGTTGGCAGGCAGCGGGCCGGGATCAGCGCCAAAGCGCTGCACCAGGACAAAGTCGAAATTCCTTTCCCAGCCCAGCCAATAGACCCGCCCGCCGCCGCCCTCGCCGTCGCTTGGATCGACACCTGCCGGAACCGATCCGTGCAGGCCGGCTCGCAGCTTGGCGGGGGTTACTGGCAGACCGTTGGGTGTGGAATTGAGCTTGAACGCCGGGCGCATGCGAATGGTAGTAAGGCCGTTGAATAGAATCGGCACAAACGCATCGCTATCGATCACCGCGGTGAGCGGCATGTCCCAGATGGTGTTGTTGGGCACCTCCTCATGGCCGGACCCGCGGCCCGCCACGTTGACGATCAGCAGCCTGGAGCCGCGCGGCATGGCGCCGAGCACTTGCCTGGTCTCGGCGATCTGCGCGTCGAGTCCACGCAATACCCACCAAGAATCGACTGATTTTATTGACAGGAGGACAAACATCGCCGTCACGGCAAAGCCGCGCCACGCAGCCTGCCCGGCTTCGCCTGGGCGCGGAAACGAGGCGGCCCCGATCAGCAGCAGAACCAGAAAGAGCGGCAGGCGGAAATCCATGCCCCAGGTGCTGAAGAGCAGATGCGGCATCGCCGCAGCCGCCAGCCCCACAGGTAGGCATGCAGGCCAGATCGCCGGCGCGACGTGCAGGCGGCGCGCCAGAATTGCGGTGCTTAGAATCAGCGCCAGGAGTACCCAAAGATTGGCCGCATCGTGAAAGAACAGTACAGGCGAGACCAACGCCACCAGCTTGCTACCCAGATCGCCATACTGGGTTTGCAACGCCCCAACATAGCCTGAGCCGACATCGAGTGTCTTGGCGAAGACCAAGGCGGGAATGGCCTGTGCCAGCGCGGCCATAACATCCGCCGCGACCAGGCGAAGCGGCCGGAACCCAGCGCGCACCGCACGCCCAATTTCGAAGCCCGCAACGGCAAGGCAATAGGCGCCGCACGCAAAGGCATGTCCGAAATAGAGCAGCAGCACGAAGGGAGCAAAAATCATCGCCCTTGGCCAGCGCGGCCAGGCCGCACTCGCCACCCAGGCCGCGAACAGCATAAGCGCGAAGCCAAGCGCAAACAGGTAGTTGAGAAATCCGAGTGATAGCAGCGTGTTGGTGCTGACCAGGAAAGCTGCGAGCGGCACAACGCCGATCCGCCCATACGCCGCGTAGTGCAGGCAGGCAGCGCCCGCCACCGGCAGCACTACGCAGGCGATAACGAATATCTTGCCGGCGACGTAAATCGGGAAAATCTGGGCCAGAAGCGGCACCACGGCATCCATTGCCAGATACGGAATGGGTGTCCAATGCACCTCGTAGAAGCGCTGCAGGGCCGCAGAGTGGGCAATACTCACCAGCACATGCATGCGGGCGAGATGGTTCAGATAGTCACCGAGGCCCGGCACCTGAACCGCAGCGATGGGCCCCACTGCGACCAGGCCGAACACCAGCCATACCGGCCAGATTTGGATAGACTGGCTCGGCTGGCCGGACCCACCTGTCGTTCTTAGGATTGAACTGATGATGGGCAGATCCTGACTCGGCGTTGAACCGCCTAATCCACCTTTTTCAGGAGTCGCTCCAACACGAGCGACTCGATTTCCGCCAGAGCCGCGCCGGCGCGGCGCGGCCTTGGCAGATCGACCGCAAGATCCATGGAAATGCCGCCATTCTCGATCAGCAGTATACGGTCGGCCAACAGCGCAGCCTCGGCCACGTCGTGGGTCACCAACACAGCGGTGAATCCGGATTGGCGCCAGACGCTTTCGATCAGGCCCTGCATCTCCAGCCGGGTCAGCGCATCGAGGGCGCCGAGTGGCTCATCAAGCAAAATCAGACGTGGGCTGGATGCCAGCGCACGCGCAAGCGCCACACGCTGCCTTTGGCCACCGGATAGCACGCGCGGCCATTCACGGGCGCGTTCCTCCAGGCCGACATCGCGGAGAGCGGCCACCGCACGCGGCTGCTCCGCGATCGACAGACCCAGCGCCACGTTGTCGATCACCCGCCGCCATGGCAGCAGCCTGCCATCCTGGAACATAACACGGAGGCTACCTGCCGCTTCGCGCGGCGACAGGCCGCCGAGGTGAACCTGCCCGCCATCCGGCACCTCAAGACCCGCAAGCAGCCGCAGCAGCGTGCTCTTGCCCGAACCGCTACGGCCCACAATAGCAATGAACTGGCCCGGGTCGATCGTTAGATCGACATTGTTTAGGACGCCGCGCGAGCCAAAGCCCTTGGCCACGCCTCGCAGTCGGATCGGCAGCCCTGCCGGCTCCGAACGAGGTACTGCGCGCAGAGGCGCCTGCGCAAAACTGCGCGCAAGGAAATTCAGGCCTGCCCGAACGTCGGATGCCATGCGAGCGTCCCCTTCTCAACCCAGCGCGCTGCGCTGTCGATCAACTTCCCCAAGGCTGCGTAAAGCAGGATGCCCAGCACGACCACGTCAGTCTGCATGAACTCACGGGCATTCATCGTCATGTAGCCGATGCCGGAATTGCCGGCGATCGTTTCGGCCACGATCAGCGTGAGCCACATGATGCCAAGGCTATAGCGCACACCGACCAGGATGGACGGCAAGGCGCCCGGGAAAATCACCTCGCGGAACAAGGCGGCCGGGCCTAGACCCTGGACGCGCGCCATTTCCAGCAGGCCGGAATCGATGCCCCGGATTCCGTGATAGGTGTTGTAGTAGATCGGAAAGAACACGCCGCAGGCGACCAGGAACACTTTTGCGCTCTCGCCAATGCCGAACCACACGATCACCAACGGGATCAGCGCCAGATGCGGCACCATGCGCAGCATCTGCAAGGTGCCGTCGAACAGTCTTTCCGCCAGACGGCTGATGCCAGCCGTTAGGCCGAAGACGAAGCCAAGCACGCCGCCAATTAAGAACCCTGTTGCCGCGCGCAGAGTGGAGACGAATACATCCTGCAGCAATTCTCCGGATTTCAGCATCTCCCAGAATGCCAGCACGACGCTGTGCGGCGACGGCAGTTTGCGCGCCGGGACAAGCCCGGAGGCGGAGAGCGCCTCCCAGATCAGCACGGCGATGACCGGAACCAGCCAGGTCAGCAGGCCGGCCACCGACCATCGCCGTACGAGCCGCATGGTCAGGAAGCCGCGGCCAGAACAGGCGCCCGCTCATTGGCGATGATTTCGCCAAATGGGCCGTTCAGCGCCACCTTGGATTGGCCGGCAGCATTGCCATGCGAGAGCGGCAGGCGCGGGAACAGAAGTTCGGCGACCCGATACGCCTCTTCCAGATGCGGGTAGCCGGAAAGGATGAAATTATCGACGCCGAGTTTGGAATACTCCATCAGCCTGGCAGCCACCGTATCGGCATCGCCTACCAGCGCCGTGCCGGCGCCGCCGCGCACAAGACCAACACCGGCCCATAGATCGGGGCTGATTTCCAGCTTGGACCGGTTACCGCCATGCAAGGCGGCCATACGCTGCTGGCCGACGCTGTCGTAGCGCGAGAACACTTTCTGGGCGTCGGCGATCACCTGGTCGTCAACATAACGGATCAGATCGTTCGCAGCGTCCCATGCCGCAGAGCGGGTTTCACGAACCACGATATGCAGGCGCAAACCGAAAGTAAATTTGCGCCCGCGTTTCTGGGCGGCTTCCTGCGCTGTTGCGATCTTCTTGGCGACATCGGCGGGGGGTTCGCCCCAGGTGAGATAGACGTCGCAATGTTCCGCCGCAACATCGATGCCGGGGGCTGAAGAACCGCCAAACCACAAGGGCGGATAAGGCGTCTGCACTGGCATGAAGGCTAGCCGCGCATCCTCGACATGGTAGTATTTGCCGGTGAAATTGACCGCCTCACCGGCCATCACGCGGCGCCAGACTTCCAGAAACTCGCTGGTCATGATGTAGCGTTCGTCATGCGGCAACCACATGCCGTCGCCCTTCAGCTCCACCGGATCCCCACCCGTGACCACGTTGATCAGCAGGCGCCCATCGGTCGCACGATCAAGGGCGGCTGCCATACGCGCACCCATCACCGGCGACACCAGTCCGGGGCGCAAGGCGATGAGAAAGCGCAAATTCTTGGTTGCTGGCGCAACTGCTGAGCCGACCACCCAACTATCCTCGCAGGACCGCCCGGTAGGCAGCAACATTCCCCAATAACCGGACTGGTCGGCCGCCTGGGCCACCTGACGCAAATAATCGAAGGTCAGCGCACGGCCGCCAGTGGCAGAAGCCAGATAGCGGCCATCGCCATGGGTCGGCAAGAACCACAAAAGCTGCATATTCAGTTTCCAGTTTTCAGTTTTCAGTTGCCAGGCGTCAGAAATTGGCGGGCGGTTTGGCGTCCTGAAGGTCGAGTTTTTTCGGGATCAGATGCAGGCCGGTAAAAGTATCCGCGATTTTCTGCTGCGACGCGTAGAGCGCGTCCGTCATCGGCAGAACGCCGAACGAAAGCCGGTCGATGGCGAGCTTCACCGCGGCTGGGTCCATGCCCATGGCGGGGGCAAGCAGTTTGACCATCTCGGTGTGATGCGCGGCGGCATAGGCTTCGGTCTGCCCCAGATCGGCCAGCAGCGCGTGAATGATGTCGCCATTGGCGGTGGCGAAATCGCGCGTGGCGAAAAAATACTCCCGGTTTTCGTCAATGACGCGGCCATCGGGCCCTACACCATCGGCAATGAGGCGGGTCTTGTCGGCAGTTTCCGCCGCAGCGAGATAAGGATCCCAGATCACCCAGGCGTCGACCGACCCATTTTCGAACGCGGCCCGTGCGTCGGAAGGTTTGAGGTAGACAGGTTCGATATCAGCAACACCAAGCCCGTTGGCGGCCAGCACCTGCACCAGCAGGTTATGCACGTTCGACCCCTTATTCAGGGCCACACGCTTGCCACGCAGGTCAGCAACAGATTTGATCGGCGACCCCTCCAGCACGATCAGCGCTTCGCCATGTGGGCTGGGCGGTTCCACTCCGACATAGACGAGCGGCACGCCGCCCGCCTGGCCGAAGATCGGCGGGGCGTCGCCAGCGATGCCGAAATCGACGCTGCCGGCGCCCATGGCTTCCAGTAAGGCGGGCCCGCCGAGAAACTCGGTCCAGGTGACTTTAACGCCTAGTGGGGCAAGTCGCTTCTCCAGCGTGCCACGGGCTTTTTCCAGCACCAGCGTGCCATATTTCTGGTAGCCGATATGCAATTCCCGGTCAGCAGCGTAGGCTCCCGAAAATACGAACGGAAACAAGAGCATAGCCACCAGGCACGGTGTTCGAGTGTATAACGGCATTAAGCACGCCTTCAATTACCTTCTCATATAGTATGTTGTACGACGGCTCATCTGCAAGCGGCGAAGATCGCAGAGTGGTAAATTCACTAATTTATATAGTGAATTACAAACCAATTATGTGCGTCACGCAGCGTCAACAATGTCTCCCGGCATCGCATTTGAGCTCACGCAGGAGAGAGAGCCGGCAATTCAGCATGGTGGTCCCGGTTGTCTCAATCGACCGCCGGACGATGACGCTTACAACCCCAATAGATTAGAGGGTCACCTGCCGCGAAATATGCACAGTGCGCTCTCAGATCAGTAGGCGGCGGCAGGCCTGATAGACGTCACGTGGCAGGAGGCCATTCAGGCAGGCGAGGTCTCGGGGACAATCGGCGGCGAATTCCAAGTAGCAGGGGCTGCACACCATCCGCCGCCTGATCGCCATGGCGTGCGAGCCTAGGGGTGCCCATTCTGCCGCATCGACAACGCCAGAATGGATACCTAGAGCCGGTATCCCCAGGCTGGCCGCTATATGCTGAGGGCCGCTATTATTGCCGACAAACAGCACGCAGGCCTGCATCAACGCCGGCAATTCCGCGAGTTTCACTTTGCCGACCAGCGACTCAACCACGCCAGGATCGGCGACGCGACGCATGATTTCCTCAGCGATCGGCGCCTCCTCTGCACTGCCGATCAGCACAGCGTGGACCCCTGATTTGGCCGCAAGCAGATCGATCAGTGCCGAATAGGCGGCGGGGGGCCATTGCCGGACCACATTACCGACACCGGGATGAATGCACACGATAGGCTTGGCCAGGAACGAAGAGGGCAGTGCAGCGAGCGCCGGGATTTTCCCGCGGCGCGCTTTCTTTGCGCGAACCGGAGCCGGGCTTGCAGGGCGGCACGCATCAACGACCGCCGATACCAGTTGCACCAGCCGCTCAGACACATGGGCGCGCTTGGACGCCAAGCGCGTATCGCCTTCCCATTCGAGGGCCACATCCAGCCAGGGAAAACGGCCATTATGGTCGTAACCGGCGAGGAATGGCGCACCGGAGTAGCGTAGGGCCATGCGCGTTTCCGGATGCATGCGCAGGTCGATGGCCATGTCGTACCCGTGCGGCGCCAGCCGCTCCTGCAACGCCAAGAATTCGTCCTCGCCCACACCCTTCTGCCCCTCGCCCGATCGCGCATGAAAAAAATCAAACACGATCGTGCGGTCGAACGGCATGTCCCCCTCGGCGCCGGCAAGCGCCGCAGTGGCGGAGGGTACCAGCAGGTCGATCGTGGCGCGCGGAAATTGTTCGCGCAGGCAGCGCAGCGCAGGCAGCGCGGTAAGGAAATCGCCGATATGATCCAGCTTGATCGCAAGTATCTTATGAACATCCTCGGCTAGCGGGCCGCGGCGCCCGGCATGGAGCAGCATGGCTGGCTCTGGCTCGGCGCCGTAATCATCGGAATCGGCGCCGAGATGGGGGTTGCGGAAGGGATCACCGGCGAGGAAACGCTGCCGCCAGGCAGTGGAAAACCGCGTTTCGTCGAAACTGTCTTCCAGCTCGGCGCGGCTGGCGAGTTCATGGTGTACCAGGGTGGCATGCGGGGTGTAGATCACCTTCAGGCCTGCCTGCCAGCAGCGCAGGCAGAAATCGAGGTCGTTATTGACGACGCTATGCGCCTCCTCGAACCCGCCCAATTGGCTGAAGACACGCCGATGCATCAACTGGCAGGCACCCGTCACCGCCATCACCTCGCGCGCGACCGTGGCCAGCCCGAACGGCCCCGGACTCGTGCCGTCGGTAAAACGGAACGCGTGGCGAGCGTGGCCATCCGCGAGATATTGCCCGGCATGCTGGACTTTTCCGTCAGGGTAAAGCAGCCGCGCACCTACCACGCCGACATCCCGGCGCTGAGCCTGCTCCACCATAGCCTCAAGCCAATCGGGCTGGCTGACCTCGATATCGTCATTTAGAAACAGCAGATACTCGCCGGAGGAGGCTGCCGCACCAGCATTGTTAAAGCGCGACCAGTTGAAAGGGTCGGGCATGTCGATCACGACATCGGCGTTTTTTCGCAGCCACGCGCGGCTTTGCTTGTCGGCGGGCGGCGTGTTGTCCAGAACGACGATCTGCACGCTAAGGCCAGCCGGCCGGGCCGGGAAGGTGGTGGCGCGGATCGATTTTATCGCCTCGCGCACAAGGCCGCCGGCGCCACAGGTAGGGATGACGATCGAAACCAGCGCAGACGGCTTTTCGCGCGCGGCGCGACGTGGTTTTGGTAGGTCGCGGCGCACGCGCCAGGTACCGGCCAGTGCGCCTGGTTCCAAGCGCGCCGTAATGCCGCGCCTGGCGAGAGCGGCGGTGAGCGCTGATCTCTCGTCTGCGGCGCTGTCGGCTTGGTCGCCACGCGCACACAATACACGGGCCACGTGGCCAATACGGACATCCTGTTCGGTAAGCCGAAGCACAGCGTCGTAATCGGAAGCGCCGGCGAGCGCGGCAGCAGTGAACCCTGCCGCATCGACCAAGGCGGCGCTGGCGCACCAGAGGCGGCCGACATAATTCATCGATAGCAGCAGGTCGGGCGACCAATCCGGCTTAAAGAATGGCTGTACGTGCCTTTCGGCGGGGGCGATGCGCAGTTCGTCGGAATACAGGAAGCCCAGGTCATCTCCGTCCGCCGCCGCCAGCGCCAGTTCCAGCAGCGCATCGCACCCCAGCCGATCGCCGGGCCGCAATTTTACCAGCCAATGAGGCGCGTTTGCGTCACGCGTGGGTTTTGCCCGCCCGCCGACTGCCGGTTTGCTCCCGATAGCGCCGAACACGATTCGGCCCGCTGGGTCCACGGCCTCCGGCAAGGCATGCGCCGCGGCCTGCAGGGCCTGGGAAAGGAAAATGCGGGCCGTCCATCGGGTATAGAGTTGGGCGGAAAGGCTTTGAAGTGTGGCTGCCAATGCTGAAACATCGTCATTACCTGCCGGGCCCGCGCCGATGACGATTTCGAAGGCGGGCCTGAACCCGCGCTCCTCCAGCAGGCGCAGACCCAGCGCGGCCTCGGCCGGCGGCATCCGCGTGCGAAGCGCAGCCTCGGGTGGCAGGGCATCCTCGCGCTCCGCCGTCAGAAAGAAATGCTGCTCCGTCGTGCTACCGTCGTTTGCGCTGGCCACCACCTTGATCTCGTGGCGCCCGGGCGGGATCTGCCCTGGTGGCACGACCAGCGCGAAGCCGGCGAGAAGCGAACCTGGATAATCCGAGAAGGCGCCGCCAATATCCTCGCGCCGCATACCCAAATGGCCGTTGCCCAGAGGCGCACCGTCGCAAAAAACCGCCACCCCCTGCATGCCGGCGCGGGCGACAGCCCAGCCGGACAGGGTAAGTGCGCCGCGCAAAGGCGTCTGCACCGTGTCACCGTCCAGGAGGGGGCGGTCGAGTTCAAGGCGCATGTCCGCCGGGTCGGGCGCGGCACTCGGTCCTTTCGCGGTGGCCTGGGCGGTGACCGGTCTTGGCGCCGCGTTGGTTCTCTTGATCGGCGGGATCGAGATCGGGAGGATCGTCTGGCGCGTGTTGCCCTCCTGATCCTGTGCCTCGACCCGGACAAAGCTCGGCCCGGCTTTGGTATCCGGGCTCAGCGGATGAACGACGGCGAAACCGGCCTGTGCGGCATCGGCATATTCCGGGTAGCTCTGGGCGATGTCCGGTCGGGACAAGCCAGTTTTTGCGTGGCCGAGATCGACATCGCCGAGCGCCACCGCCACCTTGGTCGGCCCAGTCCGGGCTGCGGCCCAGCCGCGCAGGCGGAGCACGCGCCGGTCATCGACCAGCGCTTCGTCGACCGACAAACGGATCGGCCATGCCTCCTGGGATACGGACATCTTGCCGACGTGTGTTGCAATCGGTGGCAGCAGGCGGATGCCGCGTCTACCCTCCTCGCCGCGCTGCGTACGCACGCGCACAATCAGTTGGCTCGTTTCGGTCAGTTTGGCGGTTTCGGGTATTTCGACGGTAAAGGCAAAACCGCAATGATCGACATGGCGGTAATGCGGGAAGTTGCGGGCGATATCCGGCCGCGGCAAGCCGTATCGGGCATGGGTGAGCACCGCGTCATCTAGCAACACGGCAACCTCGACCACGTCGGCTGGCGCAATCGCCCAGCCGCTGCCGCTGACCAGCGATCCCGGGTGAAAGGCCTCGCCTGGCTTTGGCTGCTCCAGATGGATCAGAACAAAACCCTCACCAGCTTCCACGGCCGACACGCCGGAGGGCGCACCGCCCGACCGTACTGGTGGCTTCGGCACGCCTGGCACCGCCAGAAGCACGCGTAGCCAATGCCCCCAGGTCGGCGCCGAGCGGAGCATGATCTCGGCATAGCTCGGCACGGAGACGTGACGAAACAGCCAGTCCAGTTGCATCTGCGATGGCGCGATCTCGGTTGCCTCATGCGGCAGCGGGCGGCCAGCCTCCAGCCGATCGAGCACCACGCTCTGGAACTCGCCGGACCCCATCAAGGCGCGGATAAACGCGCCGACTGGGCTGCTCTTGGCATCGGCGATCACAAAGGAGTTTTCCGGATCTCGGCCAAGAAAAAGCTGATAGCCCATCAGCACATCGTGGTCGGTGCCACCGGCATTAGCCGCTGGGGTGAAACTGAGTACGGGCGCCTCCGGCGCCACGAATTCGCCGGGAGCGAGATCCTCGCCGGGGCGGAAGCCACCGCGCTTTGGTGCGGTATCGGAAGGAGGAGGACTCATAAAGGCTACATACGTGCCGCGAAGGGGGCGGAGCAACACTCGTGACTCGCGCTCATGCAAGGAGCACAAACGGTTTGCGCTATTACCCGGTCATCCGGGGCGTTTGTATTTGCCGCCCCGGCGCGCACAGCCCGGCCCCTCATCCCCCCAGCCGCACCGGGTGCGGCCTCATAAGGCCGCAATCGCCGGATGAACCAGGGCCAGCAAGGCCAGGACGGCCCCCACCGCGCCAAGCCCCGCGCCGCAAAATACGAGCATCAGCGAACCGGTAATGACCGAGGCGGTGGTTAGAACGATTGCAAGTTGCAGGGCAGCAGCCGCGTTGTCGAACGCTTCCAGGCGCAGATGGGCTGCGTCGCGCTCTTCCTCCAAAGCCTTCGCGTGCGCAGCGAGCGCGGCTTTGCCACTGACGGGATCGGTTTCGAAGCGCGCAATATCCTTGGCGAGCTGATCTTTAAGGGCGGCCTGCGCGTCGGCTGATGTTGCAGGGACGACGGCAGCGATCGCCGCCAGATCTTTTGCTTCGTTGGCACGGATCGATTTGGCCTGGTACTCGGCCCACACATCGGAGGCGGAAACGGCACTTTCCGACATGCGTGTTTCGGCGTGCTGCGCACCCTGTTCGCAGAAAGCAAGGCCGGCGGCGAGTATGGCGATCAGTAGCGCGGTGTGCTTTCGGCCGCCATGGGCTGCCTCTTCCGCATGCTCGTGGGTTTCCATCGTCTCGCCCATGATCCGCTCCCCGTCAGGCGCTGAGAATATGCAGCGCCGAGTCGATATCGATGCGGCCGTCATAAAGGGCGCGGCCGACAATGACACCCTCGATGCCTGGCGTCTCGGCGGCGGCGCGGCGCAAGGCACGCAGGTCTTCAAGGCTGCCGACACCGCCAGAGGCGATCACCGGGGTAGACAGGTTTTCGGCCAAAGCGATGGTCTGCTCCAGATTGAGGCCCTGAAGCATGCCGTCACGCGCGATGTCCGTGTAAATGATGGCAGCGACGCCCGCATCCTCGAAGCGGCGGCCGAGATCAGGCGCGCTGAGGGTGGAAGTATCGGACCAGCCTTCGGTGGCCACGAAACCTTCCCTGGCATCGATGCCGACAGCCACGCGGCCTGGAAAGCTCTTGCAGGCCTGGTGTACCAGGATGGGGTTCTTGACCGCAGCGCTGCCGAGGATAACGCGGCTTATGCCGGCTTCCAACCAGGCCGCGATGCCGTGCATATCGCGTATGCCACCGCCAAGCTGCACCGGCACCTTGGCAACACTCAGGATACCGGCAACTGCATGGTGGTTGACCGGGCGGCCGGCAAAGGCGCCGTTCAGGTCGACGACATGCAACCAATGGCTGCCCGAGTCCTGGAATTTGATCGCCTGTCTCGCAGGATCCTGCTCGTAGACCGTCGCATCATCCATATCGCCCCTCTTGAGCCGGACACAGACGCCATCCTTGAGGTCAATAGCAGGATAGAGAGTTAGCTGACTCACGCCGGCGGTGGTGGGGAGGAAGGCGTCTCTCCCGCAATCTTTCTGAGCGGCTTGGTATAAAAATAGCCTCTGATCGCATGCCCCCTTACGCGCGCATATTCCGGGTGCACGCCCCAGCGCGTATAGTTCAGCGATTCATAAAGAGCGATCGCCGCCTCCTGGGTTTCCCGCACATCAAGGTTCAGCACTTTGTAGCCGAGGCTGCGAGCGCGTTCCTCGATTCGCAGCATCATCAGCCGTGCCAGGCCGTTGCCGCGCGCGAAAGGGGCGACGAAGGAATGCATGATGCTGGCAGCGAAGGATTGCGCCTCGTTATTGCGTGGCTGGCGAACAAGCTGGGCTGAGCCGGTAATCACGCCGTCGGCGCGGCCGACAAAAAGTTCTCGTTCGGGCACCAGCATGACGCCGCGGAAATAGCGCTCCAGTGCGGCCTGGCCGGGTGGCGTAACCCAGCCGAAACCGCCGCCATCGAGAATGGCGGCATTGGTCGCTTCGCACAGCGCGCTAAGATCGTCTTCATGCAGGGCATTGACCCGCTCCACCACCAGCACCGGGGTCTGCACGGTTGTGCTCATGCGCGCGGTTGCCAGTGGAGGAAATTCGCAAGGATCCGCAAACCGACCTCCTGGCTTTTCTCGACATGGAACTGCGTACCGGCGCGATTGCCGGTCGCGACAAGGGCCGGCACCTGACCACCATAATCCGTTGTGGCGATCACGTCGCCTGCATCGTAGCCGCGCAGAGCGTAGCTGTGAACGAAATAAACATGGTCGCCGGGGTCGATCCCGTCCAGAAGCGGATGGGCGCCCGGCGCAAACTCCAGAGCGTTCCAGCCCATTTGCGGCAGGCGCAAGGCAGGCGCCGCCAGCTTGACGATATCGCCCTTTATCCAGCCAAACCCCTCAGTGACACTGTGTTCGAGTCCGCGCTGGGCCATCAGTTGCATGCCGACGCAGATGCCGAGGAAGGGCGTACCGGTGTTCAACGATGCTTCTATCGATTGGCGCAGCCCGGAAATGGCAGCGATTCCCCTGGCGCAGGTGGCAAAAGCGCCCTGCCCTGGCAAAACGATGCGGTCGGCGGCGTGAATCGCAGCCGGGGTTTCGGCAATGCCGATCTTTGCGTCGATGCCGCTCCGCGCCGCTGCGCAGGCGAGCGCCCGCACGACAGAGGCAAGGTTGCCGCTGCCGCAATCGACGACGGCTATGCGCACTAGAGCGTGGGTCCTGACGGGATCAGGTCGGCACGGGCGCCGAGCAGGCGGGCAAACGCCTGGTCGTGGTCGGGAGCGGCAACAACCGGGCCCTCGGCGAAACCCCGCCTGCCGAGACTCCAGCGCAGCAGGTCACGGCCGAAAATCCCTTGCATGACCAATAGCCCGATCAGTGGTGCGGCAGAGCCGGTGGCGCGCCCCAGTGCGAATGCCAGCAGGAGGGCTGCCATATTCAGCACAGCCACGATCCAGGCACCGCACAGCGCGAAATAGACGAAGCCGAGCAGTAACGCGCCCCAGGAAAACCCTTCACGCACCAAAACGGGGGGGCGGTCAGGCCGGACGTGAGTGGTGAACAGCTTCATAACGCGCCTTTGGTGGACGGCACCATGCCAGCCGCGCGGGAATCGAGGGCCACTGCCATGCGCAACGCTCTCGCCACTGCCTTGAAGCACGCCTCGGCGACGTGGTGGGCATTGGTGCCGGCGCGCCGGGTTACGTGCAAAGTAATCAGCGCGTTGCCGGCAAAAGCCCGGAAAAACTCTTCGAACAGCTGGGTATCCATACCGCCGAGCATCTCGCGTTCAAACGCCACAGTCCAGGCCAGATGGGCGCGGCCGGAGATGTCGACCACTGCTTCGGCAAGGGCCTCGTCCATCGGGATAGTCGCCTGGCCGAAGCGGGTGATGCCGCGCTTGTCGCCAAGCGCCTGGCGTAAGGCGGCGCCGAGCACGATGCCGGTATCCTCCACCGTGTGGTGGGCGTCGATATGCAGGTCGCCGGTGGCATTCAGGGTGATGTCGAAGCCACCATGGCGGGCGAAGGCAGTAAGCATGTGGTCAAAAAAGCCGATTCCGGTCTGCACCTGCGACTGTCCGGTGCCGTCAAGCGCCAGCGTCAACGCGATGTCGGTCTCGCTAGTGGTGCGGACGATGGTCGCGGTGCGAAAACTGGCGTGGGTGTCCATACAGCGAGTATAAGAGGATTGGCCCGCGGGAGAAAGGCCACGGCCTTACTCCCGAGGGAAAATACCCTGCCGGGGGCGCTGCCCCTTGACCGGCTCTCAAAAACGCAGTTTTACGCCAGCTGAGAAGCTGTCGATATCGTTGCTGTAGCTGCCGACGAGGTTGCCCTGAGGCAGCTGGAGCCGGCTGGACAGGGATGGGCCGGTGGCATCGATGGTAGAGGCCATGCCGAAATAATGGCTATAAGCTAACTGCACCGAAAGATGCCGGGTGACATCATAGGTCATGCCGACTCCCAGCAGCACCCGATCCTGGGTGGGGATCTGCGCCTGGCGGTTGCCGTCATTCACCGGATCCTCATCATAGCCGGCGCCGCCTTGCAGCAGCAATTGCGGCATCCAGATCGGCCGGTAGCTAGCCCCAACCGATCCGAAAATCGTATTGTGGAAGCTGAACTGGTTGGATGTCGGCAGGTTGCCGGTGTCGATGGTGGTTACGGTAATGTTGTTGAAAATCTGCCAGTGGGTCCAGATCGCTTCGGCCATCACCGCCCATTCGGGTGTTATCTGGTGATAGAAGCTGGCATCAAGACTATCCGGCAGATTGAATTTTTCCAGCGCCTTCTCGTAGGCGTGGCCAGGCGTGTTGGCACCGGCAATGATCTCGGCGATCAGCGGGCCGTAAGGGCTGTTGGCGAGACCAGGCAGAGCGGTGAGGGTTTCCTTGTCGTCCAGGCGGTGCTCGATGCGCGAACGGTAGCTCAGGCCGAAACGCGTCTCTGAGTCGATCTGATAGAGGCCGGCAATATTGTAGCCGACGCCCCAGTCCTCTCCATGCGCGTCGCCATAGATGTCACCAAACTGATAGCCGAGCGCGGGAAGAACATCTTGGGTCTGCCGGACGCTTATGTAATCGATCACCGGACCGCCGCCGATCGACAGTTTTGGAGTAATGGCGTACGCCAGAGAGGGCTCGAAGGCGATATCAGTAAGAGACGACACCAGTGACTGGTAGCGGCCGATCCAGTCGGTAGGATAGTCGATCCGGGCGCCGAAGGGCGATTTGATCGCGAAACCCAGTTTAAGGTCGGGAGAGAGGCTGAACACCCCAAATGTAGCGGGCACCAAAGCAGGGTTTATGGCAGAGACATGGCTGGCCGTCTGGCCCGGAAAGTCGCTATTGGTGCCGGAGAAATAGAAATGCGGATCGATGAAGTTGAAGGCACTGTCCAGCTCGGTGCCATTAATCATCACCATGCCGGCCGGATTGGCCCAAGCGGTCCCGGCATCATAGGCCTTCGCCCCCTGGCCCGCATAAGCATTCGCCATCTGGTCCGTGGTGCCTTCCCATAACTGGAAAGAGCCCGCAACGGCGGGAGGTGTGGTCGCCACGCACGCGAGCAGGCTGATGGTGGAGGCAAGCGCCAGTTTCTCTATACGAGCCATCGTTGAAGTTTTCCCCAAGTCGTTCGGCGTTTATCGCCAAACCTATCCTTTACGTAAAGGTTATGCGTTAAACGGCAGTGTGCCGCCTGGCAAGTACCGGCCGGTTCACACGCGCGTCATATTTTCCCCTGTGTGTCTTCGGGGCGACAGAACATGATCCTCCTGCAGAATTGTGCCTATGGGAATGTCGGGCAACACGGCGAGATCGGCGTAGAGCGGCGCGAAATCAGTCTGGACGGTCACGTCCAGCAGCGATTGCAGCGATCGGACAACAAAATACAGCTTTTGAAAGTCGTTGATCGCATAAGGCGTGCGCATCACCCGTTTCAACCCGAAGGCGATGCGGTCGGGTGATGGATCGTAGAGCGAAAACCGCGATTCGGTTGCAGAAGATAAAATTCCTGCACCATAGATTCGCAATCCATCCGTAGTCTCCAATAAGCCAAATTCCACGGTATACCAATATAGCCTCGCAAGATTACGCAACCGCCCCATCCCCAGCGCCCGCAGCCCGCCCTGCCCGTAGGCCTGCATGTAATCGGCGAAGACCGGGTCGGTCAGCATCGGGACGTGACCGAACACGTCATGAAACACGTCCGGCTCCTGGAGATAATCCAGTTGGTCCCGGGTGCGAATAAATCGGCCTGCTGGAAAGCGGCGATTGGCGAGATGGTCGTAAAACACGTCGTCTGGCACCAACCCCGGCACTGCCACCACGCGCCAGCCGGTCAGGGACGCCAGGCGGTCCGACAACTCGGCGAAATCGGGTATGCCGGCCGACAGATCAAGCTTTTCCAGGCCTTGAAGAAACGCGTCACAGGCGAGGCCAGGCAGCATGCTGATCTGGCGGCGGTAGAGCGTGGTCCATACATTGTGCTCGGCTGGCGTGTAGCCGGCCCAGTTTTGCGGAACGGTCCAGTCCATTGCACCCATCGCCATAGGATTGGCGCCCAGGCTACAACCTGGAGAGCCAGAAGCCAAAAGCGGTGGCCATCAGGCAGAGTATCACGGAAAAGCACACATTAGCGGCCGCCTGCCAGGGGTAACCCGCGCGTAGCAAGTCTAGAGTCTGAAGGCTGAACGATGAGAAGGTGGTGAAGCCGCCGCAAAGCCCTACCATCGTGAACACGCGCAGCGAGTCGGGGCCGGCGCCCCTACCGGTTACGAGGGTGCCAGCTAGCCACCCGATCAAGCCGGAGCCCAGGATATTGATCAGCACCGTCCCCCAGGGAAATCCGTTGCCCGTTAGCCGTGCCACGGCGCCGGCTAGCCAGAAGCGGCCGACGCTGCCGATAGCGCCGCCTACCGCTACCAATCCATAAAGCTGGATCACAAAACTCTCCCTGTTGCCACCGCGACCGCCTTTCGCATCACCGAGGGCAGCGCCTCATGTTGCAGCGCGCCGGCATCCCGTAAGAACCCTTCGGCGGCAATAATGTCGACAGAGGCGGCAAACACGTTCAGATGCAGCTCGAAGTGGGTAAATATGTGGCGCACCTGGCCAGCCAGTTCCCAAGCGGCATGCATCGGCCCGGCCTGGATGGCGGCGGCAATTGACCATGGCTCCTGTCGCCATTCCGTTCCTGGCAATTCAGTCATGCCGCCTAGCAAGCCTTTGGCGGGGCGATGGCGCAGCAGCACGCGGCCGGCACTATCGATCAGCCAGAACAGCGCGCCATGCCGCAGCGGACGCGGTTTTTTCGGCCCTTTGCGTGGAACATCCTCGGCGATGCCTTGGATGCGGCCGGCACAGGCCGCGGCCAGTGGACAGATGCCGCAAGCAGGACGTTGGGTGCAGATGGTCGCGCCGAGATCGAACAGCGCCTGGGCAAAATCCGCGGCGCGTGCCTGTGCAGCAGGGTGGTCGCCGAAGCGGGCGGCGGCCGCGGCGATAGCGGGTTTTGCCGCAGGCATTGGGGTAGCTATGGCGTAGAGCCGCGCGGCCACGCGTTCCACATTGCCATCCACCGGCACCACGGCTACGCCGAAGGCGATCGCCGCCACGGCGCGTGCGGTGTAGGGCCCGATGCCGGGCAAGGTGAGCAGGCCCTCTACTGTGGACGGAAACACGCCGCCGGCTGCTGCGACGGCTTTGGCGCAAGCGTGCAGATTGCGCGCGCGGGCATAGTAGCCAAGTCCGGCCCAGGCCGACATCACCGCCTGGGTCTCGGCTTCGGCCAACGCCGTCACGGTAGGAAAGCGGGCCAGAAACCGCTCATAATACGGGATTACCGCGGCAACCGTGGTTTGCTGCAGCATAATTTCGCTGAGCCAGACCCGATATGCGTTGGCTGCCTCGCCTGGTTTGGCGCGCCAGGGCATGGCGCGGCGGTGGCGGTCGTACCAATGTAGCAGAAAAGTCGGATCGGGAGGCATTGCGGGAACGTCCATGGCGAAGGATGCAGCATCTGGCAACCGGGCCCCGGCAGAAGCCGGCTTTGAGCGCCGGTCTTTTGTAACCCGCGGCCTGGCCGAGCTGGTACCAGGACTGACCAAGGCGGCGTATAAGAAGCGGTCGCCAGCCGGCGCTCTGTTGATGTCCAACTGGACGGCAATCGTCGGGCCACGTCTGGCTGGAGAGACCGCGCCGAAAAAACTGTCCGGTACGCAGCTGACCATTGCCTGCTCCGGGCCCATGGCGATGGAGCTTCAGCATCTATCGGCAACGCTGATCGAACGGATCAACATTCATGCCGGGCGCAAGCTAGTGGAGCGTCTCCGTTTCGTTCAGGAGCCGGTATCGGAGCCCGTTGCCGTCGCGGCCAGGAAACCGGTTGCGGTTGAACCGTTGACGGAATTGCCGCCCGGCGAACTCAATGTCGCCCTCGCACGGCTTCGGGCGGCAATCAAAGCGCGCTAACCCACCCGCTGCGGCATGCAGCTTGCTCCGACCGGGTAGAGTTAAGCCGGAGGGTATCATGCAGCTGACATCGACACGCTGGTTGCAGCTTTGCCTGGGCGTGATTGCAATGATGGCGATTTCAAGCCCGCAATATGTCTGGACCCTCTTCGTCAAGCCGCTCCAGGCGGCGACAGGCGCCTCCCTGCCGGCAATGCAAGTCACAATCTCGCTGCTGATCGTGCTACAGACCTGGCTCTCCCCGTTGCAAGGCGTTTTGATTGAACGCTTCGGGCCGCGCCCACTGGTAATGGCCGGCTGCGCGCTCTCCGGGCTTGGCTGGGTTCTCGCGGCGCGGGCGGGAACAATGGCGCAGGTTTATGCAAGCTATGGCTTGTTTTGCGGGGTCGGCACCGGCATCGTGTATGTGGGCATTGTCGGCCACATGGTGCGATGGTTTCCCGACAAACGCGGTTTTGCCACTGGCATGGCCGCCGCCGGCTATGGCTTTGGCGCGATGCTCACAACCTTCCCTATATCCAACATGCTGAAAGCCGTGGGCTATCAGCCTACCTTGACCGTATTCGGATGCATCCTGGGCCTGGTTGGGGTAGCCGCCGCGTCATGCCTGGCTGCCCCGCCAGCGGTATTGGCCGCGCCGGCCATACGACCAGGCGCTGCCGATGTTGCCAGCAGGGTCATGCTGAAAACCCCGATCTTTTGGCTTCTTTTCGTGATGATGACGCTGATGTCCACCGGCGGGCTGATGGTGATCGTGCAATTCAGCAACTTCAGCCGGGAATTCGGCATCGACGACAAGATCATGGTCTGGGGCCTCGCCGCCCTCCCGCTGGCGCTGACCATAGACCGAATCACCAACGGCCTGACCCGCCCATCCTTCGGCTTCATCTCCGACAGGATTGGCCGCGAAAACACCATGGCCATCGCTTTTATCGGCGAGGCAGCCGCTATCCTCGCCCTGCTCGGCGCGCGCGGCAATCCGACATTCTATGTGCTGCTCTCCGGCGTGGTTTTCTTTGGCTGGGGCGAGATATTCTCGCTGTTCCCGTCCATCCTGACCGACATATTCGGTACCTCCCACGCCACCACCAACTATGGCTTCCTTTATATGGCCCAAGGCATCGGGTCCGTGCTCGGCGGCCCGGTGGCCGCAGCTATCCATGACGCGACGGGAAGCTGGCTGCCGGTGTTCGGGCTGATCGTCGGCATGGACATCACGACAGGCCTGCTGGCGCTGTTCGTGCTCAAGCGACTGCGGACTGCGCAGATCGCGCGTGTACCCTGTGTATGAAGCGCCGCCATCCACAGGGTAGATGGAATCCCGCGCAAGCGGCCTGCGACCCGGCGCGGAATAGTGGATTTTTTCACTCTACAAGGCATGCGCCTTAGGCGCTCACCGGCGTCACCTGAAGCCTTTCGGTTTCCTTCACGCACGTGCGGCTTATTGCTACAAGGCGGGGCAGCCAGGGCAGGACGCAAGCGTTGGACAAGGTGATGCGCATCGCCGCCGCGAGTATCGGCGTCGGGCTGGTCGTGCTGGCGCTGAAAGGGGCGGCCTGGTGGGTCACTGGCAGCGCCGCGTTCTATTCCGACGCGCTCGAGACCATCGTGAACGTCGCCGCATCCGGGATCGCGCTGGCCGCGCTGGGGTTCGCCGCCAAGCCTGCCGATCTAAACCACCCTTTCGGCCATGCGAAGGCCGAGTTTTTTGCCGCCGTTATCGAGGGGGCGCTGATCGTGGTCGCTTCGGTCTCCATCCTCAGGCACGCCTGGACCACCTGGCAGCACCCGCATGTGCTGCTGGCGCCCGCGCTCGGTGTGGGACTGAACCTGGCGGCGACGGCGGTGAATGCAGCATGGGCCATCGTGCTGTTCGGCGTGGCAAAGTCGTCGCGCTCGCCTGCCTTGCGCGGCGACGCCAAGCATCTGATCGGCGATGTGATTACCTCTTTCGGCGTGGTCGCCGGCGTTGTCCTGGTGCTGGCAACCGGCGTGCTGCGGCTGGATCCCCTGGTGGCGGCCGCAACCGCGTTCTATGTTCTTTATTCTGGTATTCACCTGATCGGCGAATCAGTTGGCGGCCTAATGGACATGGCGCCGGCGGACGGCACGGTAGAGCGTATCGAAGCCGTGCTGGCCGCAAACGGCACGGGCGCCATAGAAGCCCATGACATACGTACCCGGCAGGCGGGCCGAATCACCTTTGTACAATTCCACTTGGTCGTGCCCGGCAGCATGACCGTCGATGCCGCCCATACGATTTGCGACCGCATAGAGGCGGCGTTGAAGGCGGATATGGAGCATCTGATCGTCAATATTCATGTCGAGCCGGAGAGCAAGATAAAGCCTGAGGGCGCCCTGGCCTTATGAACTGGCCTGTCGCCTTGGTAGTGCAGGCATTTCTCTGTCTCATGTCTTGCGCACCGTCCTTCGCCTCCGGCGTGGTCTCATTGAATCTGTGCACCGATCAGTTGCTGGTGCTTCTGGCGCCCGAGCGGGTGGCTGCCCTGGAACCTTTGGCGCGCGACCCTGCCCTTTCTTTCGTCGCCGCCGAGGCTGCGCATTTACCGATGGTAAGGGCGGATGCGGAGGCGGTATTGCGGCTGAAACCGGATCTGGTTCTGGCCGGGCAATATGGGGCTCAGATGACGGTGGCACTGTTGAAGGCGAGGGGCCTGAAAATCATTCAGGTGGAGGAGCCGCAAGATTTTGTCGCCATCGCCACCCAGGTAATGAGGATAGCGCGCCTGCTGGGGGTGGAACAGCGCGGCGCCGCGCTGGTGGCGAGGATGCAGGCCCGCCTGGCTGCCTTGCCGTCGCGGAAACGGGGCAGCGCCCTGGTGTGGGAGGCTGGCGGCTGGACCTCTGGGCCAGGAAGTCTGGCGGATGCGGCCTTGCACGCCGCCGGATGGCGGGAGTCCGGCACGGGCGGCCGTATCGGCCTGGAAGCCTTGCTGGCAAACCCGCCCGATCTGCTGGTGACCGAGACCGCCCCCTCCACGCCCTCGATGGCGACAAATCTGGCCTGGCATCCGGCTCTGCGCGGGATCGCCAGGCGGACGATACCGCCTGAGCTCCTGACCTGCGGCGGACCTTTCTCTGTTGGAGCTGCAGAGCTGCTCGCCCGATGAGGGCTGGGCTGCTTCTGTGGGCATCCGTTGCTGGCCTTGCCATCGCCTCGCTTCTGGTGGGCGGCGCCGGCTTCGGCATACCCGATTGGCTAATCCTTTGGGATATCCGCGTGCCCCGCACCGCGCTGGCTATACTGGTCGGCGGCGGCCTTGGTATTTCGGGCGCCGTATTGCAGGGCGCCTTACGCAATCCGCTGGCCGATCCAGGGCTTCTGGGCATTGGCGGCTGCGCCGCGTTCGGCGCCATTCTGGTGTTTTACTGGGGTATATCAGCGCTGTTCGCCCCGGCTTTGCCGGCAGGCGCGATGATCGGGGCCGCCCTGGGCTGCGCGACCCTGATGGCCTTTGCCGGCCAGGCATTATCTGGCCCCTCGCTGATCCTGGCGGGCATCGCGCTCTCGGCCTTTGCGTCAGCGTTCATCGCGCTGGCGCTCAGCCTGGCCCCGAACCCATTTGCTCTCGCCGAAATCACGTTTTGGCTGATGGGCGGGCTTGAGGACCGCAGCCTCTCCCACCTTGCTTTGGCCGCGCCGCCGATCCTGCTCGGCTGCGCGATCCTGCTGCGCCTTGGCCGGCGGCTCGACGCGTTGAGCCTGGGCGAATCGACGGCGGCAACGCTCGGGCTGGACGTATCACGCACGCTGCTTCTGTGCTGTGCCGGTGTTACGCTGGCTGTCGGTGCGGGTGCTGCGGTCGCCGGCGGTATCGGCTTTGTCGGGCTGGTCGTGCCGCATCTGCTCCGGCCGCTGGTGGGCCAGCGTCCAGGCGCGGTTTTGGCCCCGTCCTTGGCTGGTGGAGCAGCCTTACTGCTGGGTGCCGATCTTCTGGCTCGGCTTGCGCCGTTGCTTCTGCCGCTCGGCAGCGAGCCCAGGCTGGGTGTCCTCACCGCACTCCTCGGCGCCCCATTCCTGGTCCGCATCGCCCGGCAGGTTGCGCCGTGATTGCACTCAACGGTTTTTCGGCCTCGCTCGGTGGCCATGCTGTGCTTGCGGACATTCGGTTTTCCGCCGGCCCAGGAGAATTCGTCGCCATTTGCGGCCCCAATGGCGCCGGGAAAACCACGTTTTTGCGTGCGCTTGCTGGGCTTCTACCGGGAAGCAGGCGGCCAGACCCGCGCGAGATGGCTTATGTGGAGCAGGGCGCGCGCTGCGCCTGGAATCTGACCATCTCCGAGGTGGCGGCTCTGGGGCGCCTCCCCTATGGCGACATGAACGCAGCAGCGATAACGCGGGCACTCGACTCGTGCGGTGTGCGCCACTTGGCTGAACGGCGTATCGGCGAGGTCTCCGGCGGCCAGGCCAGGCGGGCGATGCTGGCGCGCGCATTTGCGACCAGCCCCAAAGCCCTCCTGCTGGACGAGCCTGTCGCCGACCTCGATCCGCACGCTGCCCACGAGATTTTGCACCTTCTCGCCAGCTTCGCCAAAGCGGGTGGGCTCGTAATCGCCGTGCTGCACGCAGTCGATCTGGCCGCTGCCTATGCCACACGCATGGTGGTCATGGCGGAAGGCCGGATCATGGCGGATGACGCACCGCTTGCGGCGCTGCCGGCGGCAGCCAAGTGTTTCGGCCTGGAGTTGGGCGAGGACAGGTCACCCCGTCTTCTCTACTCCAGGCATTTGGGAGAGCATTAATGGTTCGGATCGATCGCGTGGTCACCAAAGGCGGCGATTTGGGGGAAACCTCGCTCGGCGATGGCACGCGCGTGCGCAAGAACGATGCGCGCGTGGAAGCATACGGCACCGTGGATGAAGCCAACGCCGCGATCGGCATCCTGCGGCTTTGCACCAGCGGCGACGTGCAAGCCGATGCCATGCTTGCGCGGGTGCAAAACGATCTGTTCGATATTGGCGCCGATCTTTGCGTGCCAGGGGAAGCAGGCGAACGCCTGCGTATCGGTGCTATGATGGCCGACCGGCTGGAGGCTGAAACCCAAGCCCTGAACCAAGCCCTCACGCCCCTGTCCAGCTTCATCCTCCCCGGAGGTACCCCAGCCGCGTCGCACGCACACCTGGCACGGACCGTTGTCAGGCGGGCCGAACGGCGGGTGGTGGAACTGGCGGAAGACGAAACTATCAATCCGGAGGTGATCCGTGCGCTGAACCGCCTGTCGGATTTCCTGTTCGTGCTCGGGCGGCACCTGAATGTCGCGGCGGGTGACGTGTTTTGGGTTCCTGGCGGAACGAAGGCCTGATAGCGTCGTCGCACATAGTGCGACGCGATGCAGCACTTCTCGGCCGGAGCTACCCGACACAACGCGGTCGTCCTGGCGGCCTGTTTCAGCCTGGTTCTGACGGCCCTCGTCACATGCGGCCTCGCAATCGACCCCGCCGGCCGTACACCCGGAAAGATCCTGGTGGCGGCCATGGTGCTGACTGTCGTTCTTGCGGTCGTAGATTACCATGTTTTGGCAGCAAAGATCACCATCGACGGTGACGCGCTCAAACTTGGCGCCGGCTT
>Ga0116229_10000522_pt1 | contig 51503 bp, 39 predicted proteins | sample S1TSphgellanicum_3_FD_87313 | JGI IMG/M metagenome (GOLD analysis project Ga0116229, IMG submission 87313) | Host-associated microbial communities from peat moss isolated from Minnesota, USA - S1T2_Fc - Sphagnum magellanicum MG | ecosystem: Host-associated > Plants > Peat moss > Unclassified... | reverse complement strand
GGATATGATGAGCGACTCAGGGAAACCGTACGAAATTACTGTTGCTGCCGGAGGACCCACTGCCATTGCAACAGAGCTAACAACTCCAAACAATCCCAATCAACTCTAGTCTGACGACGCACTCATCATGTGATACAAATCGCAACTACGATCCTTCACGAAAGCGTAATGCGATGATCGCGAATCCAGTAGGTTTCTTCAGCTATAAATGACTGGATCAGAAGTAAGCTTCTCTCTGGAGGAGCACCAGCTGAATATCTGCAAAAACCGGATTACCAAAATCACAGCAACCTGCACGATCATCTCTCTAGGTCTTCTACCAACTTCTTCTTCACCCATTTGTTGCTTCAGTATCATGAGTGCCATACCGCGGGAGGTGGGACATGACTCCAGGGCCGTGATCTCTCCTATATATCATGCATGTGACGCTACCAGACTCTTAAGCTGGCAACCTGAAGCTCAACATTTTCCTTGGCAACTGCTAGTCAATCTTCTTGGCACTAGAACTACAGATCTCTAAACACTCCTCAATGCAGCAGCTCGACGAGTATATATCCAAGTTCCCCATAAACTTCCTGAACTACTGATTGACATTCTATGATCATTCTACTAATTCCTCAGCTACTGATCGTTCATTCTATGATCATTCTACTAATTCCTCAGCTACTGATTGACATTCTATGATCATTCTACTAATTCCTCAGCTACTGATTGACATTCTATGATCATTCTACTAATTCCTCAGCTGTTGATCATTCTATGGTCATTCAATAAACATGAAACTGCGAACAATTCAAACACTCTGGGAAGAACTTGTGAATGGGTACCTAGCTGACAATCAAATGCTCCACCATTAGCACGATCTCAGTGGCGAGGAATGGAATGGAATGGAAGCTGGTGATCTCCTAGTCCACGACGATGCTGGAGTTTTCCCGGGCTGTCAACACTAGTAGTGCAGCCAAGAATAAAAAGTCTGGCAAACATGACCCAACAAAACTGATCTTTTTTTGGGGTGACTTTTCTCTAGAATCAAACCTTAATGCAACAGAATAATATTCTCTTTTTTTCTCACCCAAAAAGAAGAAAAAAAAAATTGCACAAAAACAAACTCTGATGTAAATAAACAACATAAAATAGACAAAATTTTTGGTGACTAAATATAGAATCGGTGCAAAAAACAACATACAGTATTTAACAAAATTGCCTTAATAATAATATAGACTTACTGCTCAAGTGGTACTAATATTCCCTCCCCTCCCCCCCCCCAAAAAAAAAGTAAGATGAAAATAGATGTAAATTTTCATCCCTACAACAAAAGAAAATCACTGAATTTTGAATGAATTCACTGGTTATAATGAACATCACTGAATTTTGAGTGAATTCACTAGTTGTAATGAACAAGGACCGCGAATTTTGAGTGAATTCACTAGTTGTAATGAACGAGGACCAATGCAAAATGACTGAATTCACTAGTCTAATGAACAAGGACTAATGAAGTGCACCCACATTTTGTAGTAGTGCATCTTCAGTAAAATAAAGTTTAAAATTTCAAGCATGATTCATGCAATAATTTAGACCTTGCAAAATCAATAAACAAAATTAATTTATGATGATGAAACCGGCATTGCAACACAGGAAGCGAGTCTAGACTTACAGTAAGTAAAGTTTAAACTAGTGTTCACAAAACATACAATCCTAACTAATTATTACTGTTAATAAAATTATATAAAAATATGATATGAGATCTACTACTAGTACTATTATTATTATTATTATTATTATGATGTAGTAACATTGTTAATTATGGGAAACGACAAAATTAATCCTGTATATGTAGTAGCTAGCTCTGCTACAGCTCCAGTCTCCACATTACCGTTGCTACAGGCTATGTATATGTAAAGCCCATAATTATATAGTTTCCAACAAGGGCAGGATCTTAAGATTGTTTGGAGATTGTTTGTTTGGGTGGTGTGTGTGTGGTTTTATGAGCAAAAACAAGTCGTAGAACCTGCCATTATTAGAGAGCTGGTGTGCGTTGTGAGATTGTTCTACAAAAAGCTTCAAACTTCATGATCAGTTATAGTTGGTTTCATTGAGAACAACATTGTAATATGGCCTATAGTTTCCAGCAGAATCCACATTCATGGGTTTTCATCAAATCCCAACAACATATTAAGAGCCAGATCCACTCACTCACTCATAGCTGCTATAATTTGAGCCTTTTACTCTAGTGGTCCTACCACACACATCCAAAGGCAGCAGCAACAAAAGGACAAAATTTCAACTCCCGCCAAGTTCAAATCACAGCTAAATTTTGGCAGACCTGGAAGCCCTTCCTTCCAGCCATTTTGCTGGAGGAACAATGGTGTTGGCATTTGAACAACTATTATAATTTGGTGAATTTAGTCATCTCTAGTTTGGCATTGCCACCCAAAGATATGCCCTCTTTACTTGGACTCTTTCTCATTTTGGGTCCCCTGGAGAAGGGAAAAATTGTCTGGCAATTCTTATCTGGAAGAAAACAACAAACAAAGTCTTACAAAAATTTTAGTAATCTAATGAACTATGTGGGGGGGATGATCTCATTTGTCCTCTTCCAAAATTGACCCAACATAATATTATGGTAATTAATAGATTTTAAAAATAGTTTCACATGGGGGATCACATTGTCCTCTATCAAAATTTGCCCAAGCAGAGTTTTTTTTTTTTTTTTTTTTGGGTAATTTTTGTCGAAATTTGGTGAATTTTTTTTTCCCAAAAACAATAATATTCCTCTTATAAAAAGTCTAGAAGATTGCCATGTTTCTACACATTGTTCAAAGCAAGTAGCTAGGATATAAAATGACTTTAATAAATTTCTATTTTCATAGGTGGTCTATAGCCAAATGTGGCTAAATCTCCTTGTGGATGATCACCACTATTATGGCAACATCACAAAATTGGGGAAACATTAGGCCCAACACAACAATTGAAAAACACTAAATTTTATAGCCTTTGGAGCAACAAAATGTTGCTTGGGATTGTATTGCATTCTTCAAGGCCAAAAGCTCTAGGTGTTGATTATTATAAATTGTTTGATTTTTATTGTATTTCTCTTGGAGACTAGACATGGGAATGCTGTATGATATACACTTTCTAGTGCTATTTCCTTAATGAAAAAAGAAGTCTAAGGCTCTAGATAAGCAATACAACCCTTTCATTACTCATGTCAATTCTCAAAATTTTCAGATAAAATGACCCCTTTGAAATGCACACCAAGAACATCAGAACTTGCAACTTCAACCATGGTTTTTTTAATAGTCAACAAAGTTCATTAAATATTTGCGATTTTTGTTTAGAGTTTCAGGAATTAGGGTTCAGAGAACCCACTGAATTGATTAAATTTCCAACAATTTTTGTCAATTTCTTGGAAAAGAGATTTGGGAAATTTTTGAGCGAAGGAAGTAGGAATTAGCAAAAGGGACTTGCTTTAGACAGAGATTGCATTCAATTCTGAAAAGCTGAGAAGCAAATTGTTTGAGTCCAGTTGTGATCAGTTTGTCCATATCCCGTGCTTGGGCAACATGAGGTGGTTGATTCTTGCTTACAAATGGCCATGACTCCCCATGATGAATCAAAAGGAAACACATCAAGCCCCCCAAAAATACTAGTTGATCAAATTTGCTCACAAAAATCTTTGTGAATCTTCTTCTTCTTCTTAATAGCCCCCTCCCTTCGCCCATGTCTTCAACCATACCCCCAATCAAGCAAGAAAATGCAACTCATCAAGTACTTGTAAGATCTGTCCCACTCTTAAGGAGAAGGCATAAGAACCCTACCCCTCTTACTACTTATAGGTATAGGACCCATCTCACTCTTAAGGAGTAGGTTTAAGAACCCTACCTCTCTTACGCATTGTGATCAATGTATGTTTAGGAACCGTAGGGAGCATTCCAAGGTGAGAGTGTTCTTAAACTAAGGGACCTAACACAAGGCAATAGTTGGCCCCACATTTTGAGGATGTTCCCCGTCGTAAAGGATGAGGTAAATTTCATTATGAACCTAAAGATACAGAAATCACGAGGCATAGGAGGGGGCGGGTTCTTACACCTACTTCCTAAAGAGTGGGACGGATCCTATACCTATAAGTAGGCATAAGTTTCTTTCCACTCTGAAGGAGTAGGCATAACATACCTTCTCGTTTCTAGGAGGGATATTATTCATAGATATAAGGTACCTTACAAATACACTAGGGGTTTTTCTTTAGGTGTAGGCTCAAGGCTCGTGGGCTTTACAGGGCATAAAAAGATTTGTGTTGATTGTTTGATCTGTTTTAGGGTTTAGGGTTTTAGAAAAAATGCAAGTCTCTAGAAAAAGGCACTTATACTTAAACTATAGGTGGGGTTTTTTTGGGGAGGGGGAGAGGGGACTAATGACCCCAAAGTTAGGCACCCATGATGTATTTTGCCCCTCCAAAGAAGGGCCCACATCTTTGCCTCTATGTATAATAGTCCAAAATGCAGTTAATATTGTGTTCAAGTGGGGGCCAAAGAGGGGTTTCCAGAATTTATATTCTTAAGTCTTTTACTATACCTAGGTGGTCAAGTGGTCTCTAGCATGTGACTAGGAATTTTCCTTTTTCCATTTTTCTAATTGGGAATTAGCCTAAAATCCCCATTTGTTCTACCAATGCCAGAAAAAGACAATCTATTTTGGTTTATCCAAACCAACCCTCTCTCCTAACCCCATCTCTAGTCATATACTATGGTTTGTCTTCATAAAGTTTCTCATAAGTCTAGAAAGTTCTTCAACTCTAACTAATGTATTGTAATATAATTCAAAATCATTTGTAAAATATAGGGTCCAGGTAGGACTGTAAAGAGGGATAGTAAAATTGCTATAGGTAATATTTTGAAGATTGTAGGCTTAGGAATTTTTTGGTGTAATATTTTATTTTTCTTTAAGAATTCTTTCATGTTCCCAAAACCCATCATGTGTTTAATAGTATGTATTTCCTAGATCAAGTTTGACTCACAATATATGTGAAATTAGGGATAATATGAGTGAAAACTTGTGAAAGCCTAATTTTTTTATTGCTAGTTCAAGGCTTAATTTCAATGAAATATAAGTTTGAAACTCTTTTATTTTAGAACTTTGATTTGTTCTTTCAAGCTCAACTTAAATTTTTATCCAAACACCAAGGGTCCCCAATAAATTAAGATCAAGAATGCTTAAGTATGCAATATGCAATGTACATGTCCCTTATTCACATTCATTGTTTTTTATGGTGTATTTGTATTATTTGAGAAATGGAACCTGAGACGATTTCATTTGACTTAATTTTTTAAATTACATGTATTTAGGACCTTAGATAAGAAGGTGCAAAATGCATTGATAGTCTTTACATAATTACTATCCAAGGCCTTTACATTCAAATATTAAACTTAGAAGTACAATATAAATTAGGAGTTGTAAAAAGGCCCAATCTACTTGTAAGTTTATTACCAAATACGTAGCTTGAATCATTTTGTTGGAAATAATTCCACCCATTGGCATCGAACCTACATTTATGATTTAAATATTAGATAGATGTTGAATAGAACTATATCACTAATCACAAGTTCTCTTTCATAATTTTTCTTGGGAATAAAAGTAGTTTTAATTCTATCATTTAAAGCCACTTTAACATCAATTTTCATCCATAAAATGGACCTTATAGAAACTTTTTTAGTGAATTGGACTTGAAAAGATATAAATAGAGCTAGTTCCATGGGCTAATTATCATTGTAATCACCAACAATTTGAAGCACAACCTTGTATCATGGTTTTGTTCATTCCCTTTCATGTTTTCACTTTCATTATCATTAGTTTAGAAATGATGTGATTTTTATAAGATTCATTTTAGCTTGATGAGCATGCCCAAGAATATGGGGATGCAACTCTTGTAGATTTAAGTCCTCATAGAACTTTGGAGGTGATAAGTCTTACATTTCGTTGATCAAGAACATTATGACCAAATGGTCATTATTGTGGCACAACACCTTATTCAAGAAATTGCAACAATTTATGGATGAAACCTAATCTTTTGAACATAGTAAGAGTATGGGGATGCAACTCTTGCATATTCAAGTCACCATTGAGCTTTAATGATCACTTATCCACGATTGATTGGCAATAAAAGTTGAGAGTAACTATTGTGACATGCCTAATTTAGCTTCATCCTTTTTTTATGCATCATGCTCAATTCAATTTGAGCATTGAGTGGTGTGTGCACTCCATGGCAATGGGTTCAAAGGATTCTTTCATTGTGCAACAACATTGGTCATAAAAGAAATGACTTTTGAGACTTTTCTTGTAGCACAAGAGAATTGAACAATTACCACTAGAGACCCTAATGTCAAGTGTGATTGTATCTTAAGGTGCCAAATCTTCATAATTCAAATGAGATTTAATGTGTTCAAATCTCAAAGAAAGGATTTTTTAGTCCATATTTGTAAAATTTTGTGTTGATTTATTTTTAAAATTTTCACAAAATGTTTTTACAAACTATAGGTTTTCAAATACAAATATTATAAACTAAAGTGATTAAATATCATAGGTTTTTTTAATGAACATTGAATATTGCATCCATATGTTGCCCACAATGTTTTTTTAAAATTTTGGTGAATCTTTGCAATTTGTTGAATCTTATTTTTTCAGGAAACGAAAAGAAAAAAGAAAAAAGGTGGATTTTAGGGATTTTTTTCACCATTTTTCCAAATAAAATTAACTAAATTAGCCACATCTAGACCTAGGTGCTTCCTAGGTTGCCACTTGTAGCAGCACTTTTGTAAAAATGCTACAACCCACCAAGGACAATTACCATTTCATGCTAATTTATGCTAAGGATCCTCACCAGTTGTTGACCTACTTCAAGAATTTGGGAGAAAAAACCCTTGTTGCCAATCAACCTAAGGACTTGAATAGAGACACTTACTTGATTAACTATGGGGGTATGAAATACCCACTCACTAATTAACCTATGAAAAGTTAATGGCGATGAGTAAAGGAATTTATTGTTCCAAATTGGGCCATTTGATCTTGTCAGTAGAAAGGATGGCTCATGCCCAATTTATTTGCTTTAGATGCCCCCATCCAACCTCAACATTTGCATATTGCTCTACCACCATTATAAATAACCATACAAACCAACCAAGTGAGGCACCCTTGTTCCATGGAACTTAAAATCAACTTTTGGAGGGGGCAACACAATGTGCCAAATGCCCTAGATGAGCATAAGATTTTACCTTGATACGCTCTTATGATTTCTATTAAACAAAATGTGGCTTTGGTCTCATATTTTTGAAGAAATGAAGGAACCCAAGTTTCACATCTTCCTAAATCCAAGTCTAGCTTCGCTCATTCACTCTTCCACTAATGGAGTGATTAATAACTTTGGGAACCCAAATGCAGACAAACATTCAAATCTTATTGGGAGCTTTGAACAAGGAGTTACAAGAAATCCTATCCACAACCACTACAACCTTCAACCCTTATATTTGGAATCAGTAAACCCTAAAACTAACTTAAGATGTTCCATGGCTTGTCCAACATGTTCCCCCAAGTGCACTTGTACATCCTTGATCTACCAAAGCCCATTCCTAAATCTCCCAATGCGATTTGTTACTTCAGTGACAATGAAACCTGTTTTCCTTGAGATCAAAACCACCCTAAAGATCCATGGCATGAAAACAGCCGCAAGCTCTCATGTACACCAATCCTTCCAAGAGCTCTCTACTGGACTTGTCGTACAACAGTATCACCCACAAGTTCATGGTGATGCCACATTACAGTTTCAGAGATTAGTGGCATTTCAAATTTAATGCAAGAGAATCCAAAAAAACGTTTCTATAGAACGCAACGGAGTGAAACAACAAAAAATGTGGGACTGAATGAAAACTAAATCATTTCTGTATTCTCTCCCTTACAGGCCAAGCCAATAATAATAAACCCAATTCTCCTACCGACAGTTTACTGTGTGGTCTGAGTGTCTAGAGAAGCACCCATGTGAAGACTATGTGAGCAAGTCATCCAACGTAACATCAGACTCCTCCCTTGTGTTCAGATCCTTCACTCGCAAAGTCCCTCGGTTCCATTCTGTCGCCCCTAATAACACCAAGCGCTTTGCATGCAATCGCTCCGTGTGCTTGAACACCCTGTCCATGTATCATCCATTCTTTTCCTTCAGACAAAAAGAAATCCTCTTCACAGAAAAAACACTAGAGAAGTCTTGTTACACATCCACCTGCCATGAACTGAATTAAGTATTTATGATCAGAGGTGTGGACTGGTGGGTCCTTCAGCCATTTTGTTCCTCATTGATCATGAAGTTGGACCAAATATTCTGGATGCATTAGAATAGCAAAAGACTGAGCAAACCTCAATGGTTTTTTGCATTGATTTTGCAAAACAAAACCATATACACTTGATTTCCTTCCTCCAAAACAAAAGACACTAGGAAAGATTTGGTAAGAAACCATGCACACACCACTTGAGACGTTTAGTTTCCAGAACAAGGTCAACAACACGTCCAGCATTCCGCAAGTGAGCAGCCACCATTGCTGCTGGTGCCTTCAGATGGTCCTCCAATGCCAAGACCACATCATCCACCACATGCCCCAATTCGGGCATCAAATTCCGCTCCTTCAGTAGCTGGCTCCATCACAAAGTGAAAAACACAAAAAAGAGTGTTCCCCAATGTCAAAAGCACCACCCATAAGACACTTTTTCACTCACAAATTGTCAATATGAAAACTTCTGAATTGGAGGCAAATGGATAGGACCTCAATAATGACAGCATCACCGAATCCAAATCCACAAGCTGGTGTGTCAGCACCTCCATAAGTCGAAAGAAGCCGGTCGTAACGCCCTCCTCCACATATTGCCCGCAATTTACGTTCTCTATCAAACGCCTGGAATATCATCATTATGTCACAGTTATGCAAGTAGCTTGCGTGAACTTTGAAGGATTACGAATACAAACAAGGAAAGTCATTCTAGAATTGGACCATGCAATGAGAGCTTGAAAACCAGGATACTGGTCTGAGGTTCTGAAGATCTTGCAGCATGAAGGCTTTAGGGTTTAGGGTTTAGGCAAATGAAATCTCACAAGTCTTCTTGTACAAAATCCTGAAAATATGATGTCAAGGAGTCACCTCAAACACTGTTCCCGTATAATATGCTAGTCCCCGAACAACTGAGGCATCAAAATTTAGCCAATCAGAGAAGCCATAACCGTCTGCTAATGCAAACAGCTGCTTCAGTTCCGCCACTGCCCCACTCTCTGCACCTACCAAATCTGCAGAATCAATAAACCCACTACTCAATCAGAACAGTAGAGACTGCCTTCAAGAGCTTAGATCAGTTGGGTCTTAATGCAGCCCATCCAAAACATGATCAATGCACTTTGTCTTCCTTTTACAAATTTTTTCTCTTCCCACCAATACTAAAATCACACTAATATTTCACATATGTTTGAGAGTTGCCAAAAACAACTTGTGGTTAGATTGCGGGCGAGCCAGATACACACTTTATAAAGAGACAGAAAATGTTCAGTGACTATTCTTTTGTTCTCTATTGAGCACCTCCTCAGATAGCAACAGGTGCATTACCTTCAAGGTCATCCAAAGATTTCAAAGTCAGAGCTTGCAAAATTCCATCAATGGCGTCACTTGGAACTTGGAGGGCAGCTAACTCATTCTCAATCTCCGATCGTGGAAGCTTTTCAATCTGTCAACAGACTAACCCATGTCAATGAGACCTGTTGGAATCTGTTAAGAAGGCGGGTACCCACAAACTACAATTTCCACCCAGTGTGACTATTTTGATGCACTTTTTTCTTTGAATATGGAAGAACCAAAAAGAAAGTACTGATTTGTTGTTACTGTGACAACACATCAAATCAAGAGGCTGGGTGCACTGACCTTATCTACAATCACACAAACTGCAGCAAAAGACTCATCTGGGATTGAATAACGTGCCAACACCGCTTGCAACACCTGCCCATTAGCACAATTTTAGAGCTCACTTACACTGATGCTTGCTTCATTTTTACACACCTTAACGGAAAAAAACATGCTGCTTGTGTGTAAGCCTGATGAGCCACAAGAATCAGACAACTGCAAAAGAATGCAAGACTTTGAAACCTTGCGATTTGAGATTTTGATTCCAACATCACTAGCAGTGATTCCAAGCCTGGTAAAAAATGTCACAATAGCTGATAAAAGCTCTGCTTCTGCCTGCAAAGATATCACATTGAAATACAATTAACATTTGCATCAAAAGAAAGAAAACCCTAAAAGTCTTTCAACTTCAGGATTTCTTCCAACCATAGATAAAAAACAAACATGCACAAGGTTCATGCACCTACTACTACAGTTAATCCTTTACTTTCACTCAATGGCAAAAGGCCAATTTCTCTAGGTGTATGCATGAGAAGTGAAGGCGTGATCTTTTCTTTTTGTACCTCAACACCAGATATGCCAATAATATCCATATTCCATTGGTAGTGCTCCCGCCGACGTCCACGTGTCATACGCTCATAACGCCAGCACTGCCCTATTGCAAACCATTTCAATGGCAATGACAAGCTCTTCCTGCCCATGTTCCAAAAACCAAACAACATGAACATCTTGTGAAAGATCATACCCTTCTTGTGACCTTGTAATAACATGAACATTCACTCTGTAATACCTACTGTTACTTGCCCACACATGAAGAATAAACTAGAAAACTCACCTGGATTGAAATTTACATTCTGTAACAGCTATCATTCACTTATGCCCAAGAGGTAAATTTCAATCTCTGCCAAGGAGATAGGGCTTAGGGTTTAGGGTTTAGAGTAAAGACAAAAGACTAACCCTTTCTGAAGAACAAGGCGAGCAAGAGAGGGTGTGAGCTCTGGACGCAGTGCCACCCGCCGTCCACCCTTGTCTTCAAAATTGTAAAGCTGAAATTTCAGAATTGCCATCAGTGTCAATATCACCAATCCAGGTGACACCATCATATGCTCTTCCATCAAATAAATGTGTACCAACTTCAGACTCTAAAATCACAAAAGGGTTTCGAGTTCATCTATTGTCTATTCCATCTGTCTTTGACTTGAGGTTCAAAACTTCATTGAAAAAAAACCATTCAAAGTTCTTCCTGCTGCACACCTGTTGAGTGATTTCTTCCCCTGCCTTCCGCACAAAAAGCTCCTCTGACTCCAGTACTGGAAAATCGATCTCCTCAAAAGCAAATAACCTGGAAACCTTCATCTCCAGGACTGCAAAAAGCTTAAACGCTGTTTGAAGTTTGTTGTGTCGTGGTTTTGCTAAGAGTCTTCTAATCACAAAGAAACTGAACAAACCCAATTCATTCACAAACAAACAAGGTGCTCTTACAAAACAGCACACACACAAGTGCAACAAGTGAACAAGGTTGTAAACTTTGCACCTCTCTGAAGTGCTGGAAAAGCCATGAGCGGAGTCGCATATCTTCAGGGGGAAAATCTCGGGTTCCACGTGGTGGGTCAACACTAATGAGTGATGTGAGGGTGGTTGAATCTGTCTGAATTCCTTCATTTGCTGTTGTTGTTACTTGCCCACCCACCATCCCTCTTGCTTGCCTGTTCCTTCTCAGAACCCGTATTTCTACAGACAGAAAATGAAGAATCTCAACACAAAAATCCTCCAACAGGGAAAATCAGAATGATGGTGAACCCAACAGATTGGCCTTATTTTATACTACAAAAAATGGTAACTGTAATAATGGGTATCATATTTGTGAGAAAATGTGATTCGGGAAATCATGTTTGTATTGAGAATGAATGCCTTCTCATTGTCATCAATGCACAACCATTTTTTATCAGAACTTGAGAGGAAGGCTTTTGCTGAAGATGGCTTTGAGGATCCACAAAGAAGAAAAGGTGCAGAGATGTCAAGGTTTTGTATATTTTATCACTTTTCCTCTAATATCCAACAAATGTCAAACCCTAAAACTCTAAAGGAACCATAGTTTCCCCCTACGTGGCAGCAAAACCCTAAACCCTAAACCAGAAAGGGAGAAAAAAAAAGCCAGAGGGCAGAAGGAACTCAACACAATCATTTGAGGAAAGAAAGAAAATATCACCAAAACACACACTAAGAAAACATTCAAATCTAAAAGCTTCACAGAGAAGATTACAGAGAAAACCAACAAAGGGGGCATACCTTTTGCATGGAAAGGAGTTGAAATCTTTCAAGAAAAGAAAAGCAAAAAAATATCATCAAAAAAAACATAAAAAACACACTAGTAGAACATTCAAAATCTAGAGCCTCACAGAGAGATGACAGAGAGAGAAGCAATAAAGGGGGAGCACATACATACCATTTTGATGGAAATTGTAGTTAGGGTTCCGGATGATGGGTGTCCCCAAAAAGAAATTGTTGCTGAAGTCCAGTGCTTGCACCATAATAGGAGCAAGAATCCTTCCTGCCAAGTTGCTACTACTAGTGCAAAATTGAGAATGACAAAAGCTCGACGGCATCTTCATGGTCATCCGCAAAGGGCAGCTCAAGGTAATCATCACTCCTTCAACAACAACCCACCAATGTAACCCCAAAATACACTTGATGGGTGTATTTTGTTTTCACTCTTGTGCTCTGCAATTCGTAGTTTGTATACTTCTCCTCCGACTGCTGCTGCTGCTGCTGCTGCTGCTCCCACACCACATCTTTGAGCTTGTCAATTAGGTCATGAAGAAGAGGGAGAAGTTCTTGTAAAACTGTGTTTTTTTTTTTTTTTCCCCTTCCTTCTGATGAAAACTAGAAACACCCAAAAAACCCAAATTGCAAAACTCTCTATGATTGTTCAAACCTAGATTACAATCACAAACACACACAAATCTCTGTCAAAAGTTTATAGCCAAGATCATGGATGCAAGATCTTTCTTACAAAAGTACGATCTTTAATCTAATTTTGGCTAAATTGATTTTGGTTGCTTCTACCCAATTGGTCAAACACTAGTATTACAAAAGCTTGAGGGCTTGTGTATGGGTATTTGATGAATAGGTTTAGTATAGGAGAAGGGTTTATCAACATACCCTTTTCATAAATTTGAGATCCTCAAAGTTTGACCCATGGGGTCGAAAATTCAAAAGGGTATATTGATATACCCTTTTCTCATATATAAAGGGTGGTTGTGACAATTGACATTCCTAAAGGATAGCACTATAATGACACAAATAATGAAGAGGGACAAAGTTAATGAGGAACTTTCATTTGGTGAGAGTTGCACCTTTCGAATTGTGTAAATTATTGTCCATGCAACATCGTTGCAATGTTAACAAGCAAGATCTCTTGATTTTGAAATCAAAGAATCAAAATATACATATGAAAAAAAATTTGATGATGATGCTTTTTATGTTTAAAGATCACTTGTTAATTGTAAAATTTCAATAAGGGAAAGGAATTGTGAACTAGAGTTTGTGGATTAGAGTTTGGTCTCACGAGATGGTTTGAGTGAAATTTGGTGAATTGGTCCTTTTCTTCAATGAATCAATCAAGTAAAGCACAAAATCTTGATTCAACACACAAAGCCCATGTTGAAATTCGGTTTGAAGTGGAGTTGTGGAGGCATCTTGTTAAATATACTTCAATGTCATGTTGTTCAAGGTCTCTTATGAACTCAAGGGTGATTATGGACTTGTTGTTTGATTTTAGATGTAAGGTTGCTTAATAACTTGGTTTTGGTGGCTTCTAGCTAATGTTTTAGGGTTTTGAAGATTAGGTGTAGTTTTGCATGATGGTGAAATATTTGAGTTTCCATAATTCTTCTTTTGCCTTAAGATATTTTTTCATGATATATTTGACACATTAATTATCATGTAAACACATTACAAACTTACAAACAATTTTTTTTTTCTCTCCTTCTTGATCTTTCCATTTCTCTCCTCAAAACGAGCTTTGATTGAAATTGGGTCTGAAGAGATTCATGGTTTTGTCAGCTGGAAACAGTTGCAGTGAGCCAGAGAGGAAGGAAGGAAGAAAGGAAGGAGGATTTTTGAGGACTTGAGTGCAAAGATATGCACAGATATGGAGTTGGTTTGAACCAGAGAGACCCACAGGAAGAGGGAAGAAGAAGTAGAGGAAGAGGAGGAACAATCCATTGCTAAACATCCTCTGGAAGTCCCTGCGAAGAGAAGGAAGAATGCAACACACACACACACACACACACACACACACACAAAAGCAAGCACAAATGTTGTTGTTTCACAGTTTCTCTGCACCTGCTTTTTAAGGACCTGCACAACCCTTGGTTGCTTGTATGATGGATATTTAGGGTTTAGGGTTTAGTGTCTCTTTGGTTTCTTGTGCACTGTGGATCTTGTTAGAATCCGTGTTTGTGTTTTCAGGGACTCAAGAATGGGGTGATGATTCTTGATTCCTAGTTTGCAAGAAATCCGTTCAGGAGAAAGTTCATTGCTAAATTACAAGAAATCCCTATGATGGGTGTTTAGGGTTTAGGGTTTAGTATCTCTTTGGTTTCTTGTGCACCATGGGAGCTTGTTGGAATCCTTGTTTGTGTCTTCAGGGACTCGAGAATGGGTTGATGATGCTTGATTCCTAATTTGCAGAAAATCTCCATTCTCGGAAATCCTGCTCGAGGAGATTAGAGATTTGCTTCTCCAAGACGAGATCCAGTATCTCCTCTCAAGGCAATGAATGCACAATGTTGGATTAGACTTTTAGCACATTTTTTCAGAGAGAACCGAACAACTACTGTTGTTTCTTTGAGCATTTCCAAGGGTTTCAGAGCGTAATCATCATCGTTGCTGAGGTTTTAAGGTTTTGGGAAAAAAGTGCGAGGAGAGGGGAAAGTCATGGGGATGGTGAGCAGGCAGGATCTAGTGACATTATCAGCTGCTGCTGCTCTTGGTGGAGGCTTGATGGCCATTGCTTTCTCAGCTGGAGCTCATTGGAACCAACTGCAGAGCTTAGGACCAGTAGCAGTAGTTTCTGAGATTGCTGGTGGGGAAGAAGAAGCAGCTGCCAGGCAAAAGAAATTCGCATTGCAGAAATGGTTTAGGAGCATGTTCAATCTTCCTCCACCAAGATTGGTAGGTCTTCTTTCTCGTGCAGGAATCTATGTATGTTCAATCTTCCACCACCCAAGATTGGGGAGTTTTCAGGTTTAGGGTTTAGGGCTTAGTGTGCATCAAGTGCAGGATGGAAGGAATCTATGCTTTCCTGCTTGCTTTTTTCTGATGAGAACCATGCACCTCAACTGTGTTCTCCATCAGGAGATGAGGGCAAACCCACCCACACACTTCATTGCTGTGTTCTTGATTGGGAGATTAAGCTTACACCCTTGTTTTTCAGGTACAGGCCACTGCCACTGTAATTGACCAAAACGCAAGCTTCTTGAAAGTTTCAGGAGGTCAACAATGTGAGATTGAGGAGCCGGAAATGAGCTTGGGAGTGGGAGAAGAATTGAGTTATCAGAATGGGAATGGTGCAGTGTGCTTGTCCAAGGTTTCAAGTACACACAAGCCTGATCCATTCAACCCATCAAAACGCGAGGGGTCAGTGTACTGCAATTTCTTCTTCAATTTTACAAAAAAAATCATGCTTCAACTCCATTCCTGCAATGAATCAAAACTTTGATGCTTCGACAACTGTTTGCTCAATGCATCAAAACTTTGATGCTTCAACATTGTTTGCTCAAAGCATCAACACAAAGGTGGAAAGATTGGATACAACAGAGGATGCTAAGGTGTGTGTTTCATTGGGTGTGGAGCAGGTACTTGTCATGGGATGATTATTTTATGTCAATTGCTTTTCTTTCTGCCAAACGCTCCAAAGACCCAAATCGTCAGGTAAGTTAAGCTTTGAAATACACAATGTGTGACTCAAGAGGAAGGTGTTTGCATTTAAGTACAAGAACTTCACAAGAGAAGGTGCTTGCATAAAGTACAAAACCTTTCCAAGTTTTGTCTTCCTCATCACAGACTACTTTCTTTGAAGAACAGATGACAGTCTTATTGCTCATAAAATATTTCAGATTGAAATATTGTCAGTGAGTGAGTATCTCATCTGTGCTCTCCATGTGAGTGATCCACTTTGGTGACCCATCTAAATGTGTTTGTGATACGGGAGGGTCTGGAAGGACCCAGTGGAAGATTGGTGCTCCTTTTGGTATTGATTGGATCTCTTTTCCATTTTGGTTGAAGGTAGGGGCATGCATCGTGAGCCAGGACCGTGTCATCCTTGGTAAGGTCACACAAAACTCATGATTTTTGCACAAAGTTTGTAACTGCACAAAATATTATCATGTATCTTACAACACTTGCAACCAGTAGTTGGTTATGAAAATTGCAAGAAGTTCTCAAGGTTTAGATTTGGGGTTTTCTTTTTTTGGGGCTGGAACTGGTACATCTTTATTCAGAATTTTTTTGCTGCTTAGAAATTGGTCCATGTGATTGAGAATTGGTTGCTGGAATGCTCATTATTATGTGTTGCAGGAATTGGGTACAATGGATTTCCCAGGGGTTGCTCAGATGACGAATTACCTTGGGCAAAGGTCTATTGCCATGGATCCATTTTGCTTTCCTGATGCAACCTTTCCACTTGACTAGTGTACACAGTGTGTGACACTGATGTTGCTCTCACAATCACTCTTTGCAAGCATTGTTTTTACCTTCCAGATTGCATATCTTTTTGCAGGTGTCAGTGCATGGGGATCCATTAGAAACCAAGTATCCGTAAGCTCAACAAAAAAACAAGATTCTTGCCCCCCTTGAATATTTCTTTTTATACTCTTTAAGGTGATTAGATACTTTGCCATTTTCCAGTTTGCTCTATGTTCCTCTACTATGAACCCATTGTACATAATGTATGCAGTTTGTCATGCAGATATGTCTGTCATGCAGAGGTGAATGCAATCTTGAACAAAAACCATGCCTCAGCTGCTGGTCAGGTTAGCTAATTCAAGACCTTTTGTGCTTATTGATTGACTAAGCGCAGACATTGGTTCAGGAGCAATGTTCTCATCTTGGCATTACATCTGTTGTGTGGAGGGTTGCAGAGGCTGTATGTGACCCTGTTCCCATGCAATGAGTGTGCCAAAGTGATCATACAGGTATGGGCTTTCCTTCCACATACATCATCTTTTCTTTTGCATGGAAACCAACCTTGTTATACATATTTTAATGGATTTTTTCCACATTGTAGGAACTCAGTTTTTTTCCTTTTGGCAGGCTGGGATAGCAGAGGTGGTGTACTTTGCAGATAAAGGGGTGCACACTGACAATAAAATAGGAGGCAATGAAACAGCATATGTGGCCTCACGAAAACTTCTGGCCATGGCTGGTGTCAAAGTAAGCCTCCCCGGTTACCCTCTCCTGCTTCACTGCGTGCACTTCAAATGTCACTTATAGGGCTCCTGTCAATTGATTGCTGTGTTTTGCTAGATACCCACCACACATAAAATTGACTCTTTTCAAATGGGTGTGTTTTGCTAGATACCCACCAGCCATAGAAAATTGACTACTGTATTATGAATTTTACCATTGGCAGGTGTGGCAACATCAGCCAGTAGCCAAGATGCTGGTTCTTGAGTTTAAATAGCAAAGGTAGTAGACCCTTTACATGATGGATCATGTGCGGAGGTGCTATCTTCACACAATTGAGGTTGGTGCTATCATTTGTATCTTGCAGAGTTTGTCATCTCAGGCTCCAAGAATGTCTAGAACTAATGTTTTGCACTGTAAAGCAGGTCCACCCTGATAGTAGAGAAGATACCTGTCAATTCTTATTTCATTACATTGCATGACAAAGGGGAAGTGGACAAACAATCCTCATCCACTCTCGGGGATTACAGGAGCGTAAATTCGTCTCCTGTACCCTAGTTGCTGCTTCACAAAGCACATCACCTAACAGAGTTTCCTTGATTTATTGATTGTCTATTATTGGGTGGATAGAAAAGCTCTTTGCTCTGCTGTTGTTGCTAAATTTCTCTCAATTTTGGAACCAATATGTGTGGGTGACAGCTCGAGACCTAGCTGTACTCTCTGTGCTACTTTTCATTTTTAGGGTTTGGGGTTTTGGTTAAAGATTGATATATTCCTTAATAATACAATGTAACATGATCTCACACTTAGCTGCATGAAGAAGAAAAGAAAAAGGCAAGGATGAAAACCCTCTCAAATATGTTCATTATTATTATGTTGGAACATGATCTTACATTTGCAAATAATCCATATCCGTCAAATTCAAACTTAATTGTTTTCAAATGGGATTTGATGAAACTCTTAACTTTATCGTTGTCGGATTGTCAAAAAAGAAGTTTCTCAGGTTTTCTTCTGACCAAATTTCTAAAAAGAATTTGAATTTTTCTTTTTAAATTTCCAGATTCTACAAAAAAATCTCCAGTCAGCAGCCGAAAGTATAGAAAGGTGCTTAAGTTATTTACCTTCAGATTTGGCTATATCCTCTTATAGAAGATTGCCACTTTAGTTACATCACAAAATTGTGGAAAACAAATTTAAATGAAGAAACCACTGAACTCAGGTGATGGGAGTTGTGAAAGACTAATGACCCAACTGCACCACTTGTTAAAATAAAGTTCTTAAGACCTCTCAAATTTTATAATGCCTACTAATCAATTCTTATGGATACTTATAACACACCATGATTTCGACATTAATAGGCACAAGAACTCAATGTTGACTATTCACTCTTTTCCTTATTAATGTACATATGCAATTGAATCTAGCACTTCCCTTATTTTGGCACATCAGGTAGATCATCCTTCTTTCCCTCTAAACGTTAATTTTGAACCTTGAAACTCAAAACCTTGCAAACACATTTGTGTGCAGTGCAACCTTCCTACTCATCTCATGAACAATTCGAAGGAAACCTTGCAAACACGTTTGTGTGCAGTGCAACCTTCCTACTCATCTCATGAACAATTCAAAGGAAACCTTACAAACACATTTCTATGCAATGCAACCTTCCTACTCATCTCGTTGAAACTCTTGAAACTCACAAGTTGAAACTCTTGCTCAAAGGTTTATTTTTAAAAAAAATTTGAATTTTTTGACATTGGATAAATTTTAAAAAATTATTCGTGATATCCAATGAATTTCCAAAAAAATCCACATACCCCAAAATGGCATTTTTTTTCATGTTTCCATGTGACAGGTTAGAAAAAAATATAAAATTTGATCTTTAGTAATTTATCAAAGTATTTGGTCATACAACTTGGAATTTTTAATATTTTATATTAAATCACATTTAATGAATTGAAAAGAAAATTACAAGTAAGATTAAAATTTACTACTCACAATAAAATTTGATAAAAAAATATGACAATTTAAATACTTTTAATACTTTTTATAAAATTTGAAAATTTTGAAAATAATATTATATGTTACATAGATAACATATTTTATTTTTAAATATTTTTTATAATTACAAATAAATATAACACAACATCTAAACCATTTTTATTGATTTAGTAATTTTTAAAAGGTGGGGAAATATTACACACACACGCACACACATATATACCATGTTGATTTAAATATGTTTATAAACATATTTTAAATCAACAAATTGTTATATGAAAAAGGGAAAAGGAAAATCTTCAAGATATCATTGTTGTTCAAATGTATGAAATAGTGAGGATTCAAATGCATTTTCAGTCAAATTACTTGATATTTTGATTAATGTTTTTTTATAGATCTGTAGATCTTGGAAAAATCTTCAAGGATGATTTTTTATTTTTTTTTCATTTGGACAAAATATGAAAAAGATAATAATGGTCAAAGTTGGGTACTTTTGTATGGGACAAAGGATGATGTGAAATAATTTTGTATATTTATCCCATATACTTTGTCAACAAGTTCAACTTTGGAAACTATATAAGTAAGTGAAAAAATATTAAATCTATTTACAATACATGCATTACATACATTCAAAGTACAAATATTACTTGTGATGGGCCAATAAAAAAGGCTTGTCACCAAAAGATAAATAGGATCCTACTTACCTACCTATTTAGGCCTACCTACCTACCTTACCTACAAGATGGCCATATATAAATATATTTCAATTTATAAATATATAATATACTCAATGGGATTTACAACTAAGACAAAAATACAATTAGTGGATAAACGATGTGTCCATGTGGATTACATCACTACAACATAATCATGGGTGTAATCATATTTGCCATGTTTTGGCATAATGAAATGAAAAAATCATAATGTGAATAGGTTTATGATGTCCTAACCATACTTAGCAAGTATATTTGAATAAAGGATATATTCACAATTGCATTGATCACAACCCAACCATAATGATGATAGTTAGTATACTTTGACTTAAACCTTACATGATATGTAGCATATGTGAAATTGGAGACCAACTAGAATGATAAAAGTTGAAAGACAAAATGATCACAACCTTTCTAATTCTAGTACTTGCTAAATACTTGGTTTGGAAGAGTGCACAAATGATCCTTGAATGTTTTATGTTGCATAAGGAGTAGTATGTCTTGGTAGGTTTTGAATTTAGTTAGGTTTAGGTCTCAATTATAGGTCATGTTCAAAGGTTTATAGACTAGAGGTTTTGAGTTTTGTTGGAACCACCCTTGAAACATAACTAGACAATTGACCTTTTTTCAAAATTGAATTAGAACTTGAACCAAGTTGGGCGTTATCTAATTTTAAACAAGTTCAGGTTCTTTAGGTAAATAAATACAAAGTTATAAAAAAATGTATAATCTTAGTCCTACATTTAGACAAGTTATTAATTTGATTAATTGTACATAATTAATATTACATAATCTCTACCTTCAATTTGAAGACTCAATTTTGGTATAGAATCATAGTCCCCAAAATTTTGAAAAAATCGAATAACAAGCCATAAAATTATGAGTTCATTGATGGTTTTCTTGTGAAAACACCAATTCATTAAAGCTTTTGACTTTAAGTAAGTTTAATTCCCAAATAGTTAAGGGAATATAAGTTGTCACAAAAAGGAATTAGACATTCATCTCAAGGTTGCTAATGTTTTGAATAAGGTTGGTAATTTTTAGCTTTAACAAATCTTTTTTTACGTTCAATGGTGTCTTGTCTAAGCTTGGGGGATGACAATGGGAAAGTGATGAGGAATCAAGGATGGCAAGAAGATAGCAAGGGAGTTGAAATTTTTATTTTCTTTTTGAGTGACAAGTTCTACATTTGGCAACCAAGGAGATATTAAGAACACTAAGCAATGTCAAGATGTCAAAGGATGTTGTGTAGCGTTGGCAAAACATCAAAGGACATTGAGATTTTTTGTTTTGGGTGATGAAGGGATGTTGGGAATATGTTTGAAGATGACAAGGATGATGGTTAGTGCTAGAGGCTATTGAAAAACATTATAGAGAGACCAAGGGATGCCAAATAATGTTGAGGAGATGTGAAGGATGTTGAACAAAATTAAAGATTATTATTATTATTATTGGGTGGTAATGGATCTTGAAAAGATAATAGGGGCATTGGGGCATAGCGTTGAAGGGATTCCAAGAAATGTTTGATAATGTTGAAAAAACTTTGGGTGATGATCAAATTTTATTTTATTTATTTATTTCAGGTGAAAGGGGTTGTGCTAAGAAAATGCCAAAGGATGGTAAGGTTGTTAAGAAAATGTGGGATGACACCAAGAATACATTAAACAACATTAGGAAAATGTTGGGCAATGTGGGGAATGCCAATAAAACGTTGAAGGATGCTAAGAAAAGGTCATTTCAAACCAGAAAAGTACATTTTAATAATTTTCAAAAAGTATTGCTGGTATATGGATGCTATGAAGGATGTTAAGGAGACCCCTATTGCATTTCCATAGGCAAAACCCAAGGTTTAACTAACACACCACACCTTCATCTTATGACAAATAAGATTAACAAATATTTTTCCATTTTTCCATTTTAAATCCTTTTACATATTTTGAGATGTAGTGTTTTTTCATAATTTTGTTCAAAGGAACATTTTCTTTTAAGAACATTAACAAATGAGTTAATTATTTTATAAAATTCTCAATTATTCATGAGGAAAACCATTTTGAAATTCAACTATATTTCATGAATTAAACTTCTACTAAAATTTTTTGAAATTGACATGTTAAATTGAAGAAAAAAAAATATTATTTTTTAATCTTTTTTAATCTTCTAAGATGTGTTTTTTATGGAATTGAAACCAAGGAAATCTTTTTAAAAATTTTGTATTCCAAAAAACAATTTGAAAGAAAATATGTTGTAATGATGCAATTTATAATGTGCCTTTTTAAAATTGAACTTTGAAAATTATATTTGCTTTGGTTATACAAAATGTTCAATAGCTAACAAGTATGTTTAAAAATTGTGTGATTTATGAAAATCACATATTGACCCAATTCTATGATCTTATTTTTTTCTTTAAACTAGTTTGCAATTGCATCCAACATTTTTATCATTTAATACAATAACCAATTTTTTTATATTGAGTGAAAGTACAATTGGGTGGTATCACAAAGAATTTCACACTTTCATTTTACTAAACCCATCAAATTTTTCAAGAAAAGAAACATTTAAAGAAAGTTTATTATTATTATTTTTTGATAAAAACATTAACTTAGGTTGTATAAAATTTGAAACTTTAATGACATAAAACAATATTTTCAATTTTAATATTTGTAATCATTTTTAAACCAAAAAAATTTAGGAAAGTAACAATGGTTATTTTTATTTTGGGGTTCTTTTTTTAAAATAATATTTTCAAAGTTTAAGTTTGTGATTTTTAAAGGGGCCACAAAAATTAGAAACACAAATTTGTAACAAATCTCATTTATTTTGATTCCAATGAAAATTTAAGACCATATACTTTGACATGAGAAAAAAATAAATTATAATATTAAAAAACTCAAAAGAAATGGCCCAAAATATTATTTCATTTATTTTAACTCCTTAATCATTTTTTGTGACAATTCCTTGTGTTATTGCCCAATCATAGTTTCACCTTATTAGCTGTAAATAGTTAGCTCAAAATATTAAAAACTTCTTATATTTATTTTTTTATATTTAAAATTGGCTAATACAATGTTTAGGGATGATCAACACTTTGGCTACGTTGCAAATTTTGAGATGGAGGGGAAAACAAAATAGAAAAATACCATTTGTGTACGTCACAAAATTGAAGATTTTTATAAAAACTTGTGTATTGGGACAATTGTGTTGTTGTGGTCATGTGGAAAATTATTTGTGTCATTTTCATTAAATGAAAGCATGGATTAAAATTGTGCGTTTTTTTAAATCTCATATTTCCTTCAATTTGTTCATGAGATGAGTAGGAAGGTTGCATTCCCCATGTATGTGTTTACGAATGAAGGCTCTAGAAGTGGCTAAGGGTGTGATAACATCAATAGATATTGCTCATGGCATTTACTTTTTATAAATTACAAGTAAAAGGAAATCATGACTTCATAAAAGAAGTAACATTTTAGAAAGCAATGCACAAGGGCATTATTAACACACATGGATGGTAGGACTATAGAAAAATGGGGAAAATATTTAAGAATGTCAATCACACAATGTACAAAGCCAGCTAAGCCTTGTTACTACTAGTTGGTAGTGGGACCACACCACTGATTGTGCAACATACAACATAGTTTTAAAGGTTTAGATAAATACACGGGCAATGGGTGTTAGGAATCCCAAGTTTTTAAAAGAACTCCTAATAACAAGACATTGAACAACATTATTTTTTAATTAACACCAAAAGATGGAAATGATGATGGTGGTAAAAACTAATTTAAAAAATTGTTAATTAGTTATTTAACAATTCATGCAATTGAACAATTCCATTTCCATTGGTAAAAGAACCAAAGTAAATTCCAGAAACAAATCATGTTGGGTTTAAAATAAGATGGGGTTAAGCTATTCACTAAAACTTTGATTTCAATCATAGTGTAAGTTTCGATCTTTGCATAATTTAGGATTGGGTAGTGGTAGGAACACTTACACAACACATGTAGTAAAAGATAATTGTCGCAACCCTAGCCTTGGGCTCCGATCAAGGTAAGGGTTTGAAAAGGTGCGGGTCAAGACTGAGCTTAAGAATCACATTTCATGCTCTTAAGAGTGCAAAAGAATGTGAGGGAATGAACCCTCACATTCCCAAGTGAACTCCCATTTTGGGAGTTGGAGTTCCAATGGACTCTCAAATTTTTAGAGGGCGATTGCAAGGGTCAAAACTCATTGGATTGAAACATTCCTTATATCATTGGAAAGCTCTTGGAATGTAGATGTTTGAAATGGGCTTGCATGACCCATTTGGACACCCGAAACACAAGTTATTGCCAAAAGAAATGTCAGAAGTCAAATTGGTAATTTGATTCCCGACCACCAAAAGTCAGGAATCACCCCAATTTTCTTGCGTGTAGGTGGTGTGCAATATACCTTTGGAAAGCTCTCGACAAGGGTTATAATTTTACCTCAGACCTCATTTCAATTGGAGGTCTGTAGACAAAGTTATGGGCCCCCAAACTTGCGGGAGTCCCAATTTTGGGAATTTTGGGAAAATGCCATTTGGATGCTAATCCCATGGTTAGGCACAAAGTATATTATAAGGGGGAAGGTGGTGGCTTCCCTCAAGTTCGGGCTGTGATGAATCTTGTGAATCTGAATTTGTTTGTGTTTCGTCCTAGCACCAAAAGTGTTCCAACTATGCATTAACCAACTTGTTGTTTGGTTTGTGTAGGTCTGTGTGAGTGATTGATCACTTATCATTATTCTTAGTCCCATCCCGAAACTCCAGCACACCCTTTTAACCCCAAAGTGTTGCGAGCCAGGGAGCGTGCCCAACTCCTTATTCTTCCGTTGTTTTCATTTCAGACTCACATTTGAGTTTATCAAAGAATTTGGGAGCGCATCAATAATGAGAAAGGCCATAATTATGATTATGATCTTGACTACTTTATATTTGAAATTCAAACACCCAAACATGTTTACAATTTATAAAAATGTAGATATGCATGTTGAATCTTGTTAGTTTGTCCATTTCAATATAATTCTTAATAGAAAAAAAACTTGAATTATTGATTAAATTTTTTTGTTCCATGATACTATAACTTGATAATTATGTAATTATTTAGGGGTTAATTTAAATAATTTATTAGGTTTGAAATTTTATAATTTAATAATGGTATGAAAAATCATCACTAATTAGTCATGGTCTCAATTAATATGCATGATTCAAAAATGGTGATTCATTAAAAAAATTTGGCTTCAATTAATGTGCATGATTCAAAAATGGTGATTCATTAAAAAAATTTGGCTTCAATTAATGTGCATGATTCAAAAATGATGATTCATTAAAAAAATTTGACTTCAATTAATGTGCATGATTCAAAAATGATGGCACAAATTAATATGCATGATACAAAGATGATGATTCATTAAAAAAATGATAACACAAATTAATGTGCATAATTCAAAGATGATGATTCATTAAAAAAATCATGATTCAAATTAATGTGCATCATTCAAGTATGGTGATTCACTAAAAAAATCATGGCACAAATTAATGTGCATCATTCAAGTATGGTGATTCACTAAAAAAATCATGGCACAAATTAATGTGCACCATTAAATATGGTGATTCACTAAAAAAATCATGGCACACAAATTAATGTGCATATTGAATGACATGATGAATTATATGAAGTGTAAAACTTTAAGAACTTTCTTGTATAATTTTTTTTTTGTTTAGTATACAAGTGTGTGTTTAAAGCCTTTTGAAACACCTTCATTTGAAACGAGAACAACTTGCTACAAAAAGTTGAAACTTTTATAAAGTACATTTGTGAAAAAGAATTGAAATATTGATCTTCAAAGGTTTTGGCATAGCTTGTGAATATGTAAAATATATGATACAAAAAATGGTTATGACATAATAATTATACATAAATATTTATGAAAATAAAAACATAAATTTTCATAACTATGTAATAAAAATACATAGTTTCGATTTGATATTCGATTCTCTTTTACAATACAACACTTTGTTTGTTGAAATATTTTTTCAAGCTTTAATATTTGTTGCATTGTTATGAAAAAACACCTTATTGCCTTTCTTGACAAAATTCACTAGCTAGAAGGAACTTTTCTGAAGGACTTTCCCTATGTCTCTCATAGTTCATCCCTCTGCCATTAGCTTAGGTCAAAAATGGTAAATGATAGTGGTAGGCAGCAAAATTCTTGGCAGCCAATGAGGTGAGCCAACACGCACCCAAAGGGCACAGGGTTTTATTTTAGGGAGGGTAGGTGGGTGCTGAATTTTTTGGATGCTATCATCATTTGAAATTTGGGCAATGCCCATAACTAAATAGTATCATAGTACATGAATAGTTTCGGCATAAATTAAATTATTTTTTATTTGGCAAATTTTTGAAAAATCATTTATTACTTGTGCTCAAAAAATTATAATTGGTATAAGATAAAGAATCTGCAAGTTTTCGACTGTTAGGAACTTTTCAAGAACTTATGGGTTTGAACTTCAGACTTTAAAGTTTAAAGAGACAGTCTAGACACACTAAATTGTCCCAAAAATATAACAAGATTGTGTTTATTATGTTTTATAACCATTACTTGCTGAAGATTTCAGAATTAAAAAATCAAGTGCCAAAGTTAAGATTTGAAATTTAATTAATTATTTGACAGTTTGTTGCTGAATTCAATCAGTCACACTATACTATACTACAATGTATGCCTTCTTCCTAGCAAGGTCATAAGATGGTAAATAATGGTAAGGAGCTACAAGACTTAATGAAAATGAAAAACAAACTTGGACAAATCAAATGGTACATGAATCATCACAAAATTCCAAACACTTCAGACCTTACGGGCCAAGAACAATTCTGTGGCTCTTGTCATCAAGAACAGGATCAAAGAAGGGACACACCAACCAGCCTCACAGAGCTAAGTTGTCGTCATATCAAAATACCTGAAGAGGTATTTTCTGCCACATCAAGTCTGTAGGGTACTACAAAAGAATTTGTTGTACAGCAGTTGCATCTGCATAGAGAGAGAATGCTTTTTCACAGAGTTGAATTACACTCATTGTGATAAGGGACATGAAGTTGGATGAAATGGAAGTTCAGACCAAGGTGCAACCCTCCAGAGATCAATGCAAATCAAAGTTACAAGCAAAACCCACCAAAACCCACCATGCCTAATAACCCTGAAATGCCACTACAGCCAAACAAGCATCAAAAACATCCAAAATCCACCATATATGTTGATGTCATGTCTTCAACTTGCGGCATATATTAAGGTCTGAGAGGTGATTGCAGATCACAACAGAAACCACAATGTCAGGTGGTGAAAGACAAGAGAAAAAGACTCCAAACGAATGCGAAGTATGGATTTTAGGGTAAGACTTGAATGCCAAGGCATTGGACATTGCAATGTATTTTAGAGCCCAAATAACTTCATCATTGTTAAAAAACATACCCCAGGCCTTACTTATCAAGACAGATGAAAAAATTGTTGACAAATGGCTTGATGGGAGGCGCAACTAACATGAAGATGATAACGTGCACCAGCCACACAATTGATTCAACAATCCTACCATAGTCTACATACGGAGAAAAACATGATTGAAGGGTTACAAAACTAGTCACTCAAGCTGTATGAAACTCAAGGTGAAGGAGATATTGGTTGTACTATTTAGATCCAGTTGATCTTTGTACAACACATATGGAGGTAAAAGTGGTTCATCATTGGTCACATTACATATATGCAACTTCAGACCAAACACATCAGAGCTTTCCTTCTGTGCAACTAAAAGTGATTAAATTTTATAACTTTTGCATCTTCAATACATTTTTCTTCCCTTTACACCCCTTGTTGCTGCCTGCTCTTTCTTTACACTACAACCCCAGGAGGACCTCCTTTATATCCTTTCCAAGCTTCAATATATATAAATTGCCTCCTGCCAAGAACTTGTCTAGCGACCACTACATGATTTATCCTTCACACCCATGCCAAACAATGACTAAAACCGTACAGAAAGGGGGCAAAGTGGAAACCAATCAACCAAAAACAATTACGAAAGAAACAGAGAAAGAGAGAGATGATGGCAAGGATCTCTTATAGCCACCTTGATATACTGGGCATGTGAAAAAATCCTGCCTATAATTCATGGATGCCATGTTTTGGCACAGTGATAGTTTTAGGTCAAAGATCTGAACTGGTTTGAAATAGAAGATGCCAAAGCAGCAGCAAGGAGAGCTCAACAGTGGAAGAACCCTCTTGCTCAAGAATTCTTGGTGATGGCTATGGTAGTGGGATTTGAGATAGAGCCATTCAATGCCTTTGCAGTTTGCCAAAGAGCATGGAAGATTTACGGTGGTGGGATTTGAGATACAGCCATTCAATTCCTTTGCAGTTTGCCAAAGAGCATGCAATAGTCTTCTGTGAGTTGTTCAGCTTAAGTTGGTCTTGACTATTGCTGAACAAAATCTTAGATTAACTTATAGCAACAATACCCATTTTGAACTGCAGCTCTTCTGGGCTGTTCAAGTGATATGCACAGCTAAATTTTCTAACATGCTCATGTATCTATGATTGCATCATGGTCTAGCAGATGATGCACAGCATTTTTTGGTTAAGCAATATGTAGTAGATGGGATCAATAGAGCACATTGTTCTTAGTTGTGTTTCAGTTGTGGTTGACAACATTGATCACACAAGCAAGTTCAAACTTTAGACTTGTATGTTTCTGTGAGAAGATCTAACAAACATGGAGCTCTTAATTTGAGAGTCCTGGCTATCTTGAGGTCTACTTAACAACTAATGAGACCAGACCTACTTCCATCTCTGGTCTCAGTCTCTGGGTGAACCATTAAGAATTTTCTGTCTCTCTTGCATTGTGCAGATGAGCTTTTCTGAAATGTGCCCCAATTTCCAAACTGTAAAATGCAGATCCCTCCCAGGCATCATTTGTGTGTAATCACACCCCTTTTATTTTCCAGTGTCTCTCTTAAGCTTGAAGCTGTTGTTTGCATGTTCCCAGATATCGTCACTCTGCATGGCTTTCTCAGGCCCTTTGGACAATCTCAAACCCAAACTGAGTAGCTAGTGAGGACATGTGTGAGATTAAGAACACAAATCTCATCTCTGATTTGCTCAGGAAGACAGAAAATGTGTAACCCATTGAATCCTGGTTCAATCAAAAGCCTACTAATGTGTCCACCAAATAATCCTACACAGTCTAACAACAAAAGCAAAAACTAGCTCACTTGAACTATAAGACATGACCAACCTGTGTGAATTCCTGCATGTGGAAATGGCCCAGTACCAAGGATTCTACCATACCTCTTCTGCAGTTTTTGATGTGAAACTCTCAGCAAATCATCATTCTATCAGCTAAATTGGTGCGATAACACAGCAACAGATAATGACTTCTGTTCAAGAGACGCATCTTCCTTTTACTCAAAAGAGAAGAAAGGCTCTTAGTAACCATCTGCATTCTCACCATCTCATTTTTTCTTCTTTTGAAATCCTTCTCTGTGAACAGCTCCTTCATGTCATTGAGTCAACCTTGCCATCACATGCATACTCTACAATATATTACCATTCAAAACAAGTCTTAATGTCACAATTCATAAAGCCTAAAAATTCAAGCACCCTTTCTTTGAGAAAAATTTGCAAGTCTACATTGATCCAACAAAGGATATGATTTCTTGAAATGCGGTGAACATTTTAAGGCCATTTTCTGAGGATTATTTCCCAAAATTTTGGGATTTTTACCCCTTTTGCTGCTCTGTAATTTGTGGGAATAATGTCTGTTTATAAAGGTTTAGTTTACACTGAATCCATCATGAGTTGTGGCTTCGCTTGTTGGCTCAAATCATCTTAAAGACCCTTTTCTTGTTTGTTTGTATTCTCTACTTGTGAGTGAGGTGGTGAAAGGAGCTTTAGCAAAGTTCTATGTCATTTATGCATTGCAGAGAACTCTCTAATTGCTTGAACATTTTGTATGACCAGTACTAGTATATGCACTCATTGCTCAAGCTGAGAAGAAAAAAGCAACATGGTCTGAACAATTTTACAATTGCAAACACAAGATTTTAGCAAGCTCTTGCTTTAGAAGTCATATACTTCCTTTATTTATCTCAAAGTGCGGTTACATATTCCGACAGGCCTGGATTTCTAAGTCAGAGAGATTCTGCACTTAAAAGCTATGAACATCTTCATGAGAGACTTTGGACAAGACAGACATAGCCCTTGAGCTCATAATGCAAACATTTGGCTGTCTACACAATGAAACTCATTTGGGGTTTTATGTACAATGACAGACATCACAGACCTAACACAAGCCATGAAGAAATCCCTCATTATTTCAGGATGTGAGATTTTCTCCACAAAATAGTATATTCTCATCTTTAGACCAGATCACATTTTGTTCAAAAATACCGCACAAGGATCCTCTACACTCACAGACACACTGTGCAACACATGTGTCTCAAAACCCCTGGAGATCATGCACTTCACATTCAGGGATCATGTGAAGCATTTATACAGAACTTGGGTACTAGTAGTTCCTGTCAATCTCTAACCCTAAGTCACCCTGTTCAAAGTGCGGCGGGCAAGAAGATCATCACAAGGATCCTTTGGTTCACACTCAAACTTCTTGGTCTCACGACATTCGGCACGGAGCTTCGATCCAATCATCAGCCTAGCACACAACAAAGAGAACAAAATTGTTATTACAAACCCTATCTCCCGAAGGTCCCAACAAACAAAAGGCTATTTCTGAAGCTCTCTGGGGTTTCAAACAAACTACATGCATAGCTTGATCATATCATATGGCTGGTGACATAAAATTTGTGAACTCCTTTCTGCCATGGATGGCTCACCTGGTTTGAATGGCTGCTTCAGTACCAGCAGCAAATGCTAACTCCTCAACTTCAAAAGGCAGGCGTCGATCAAATGTCTTGATTGCATGAGGATCCTTTTCTGCAGTTCTTAGGTAGGCCACATAGTGGCTTGCACATCGCAGCTTCTCATCCTGTATTCACAAGGTTCAACAAAAATGTACAGCTCTGACAAGAATCAAGAGTCTCAATGTTGCAACCAGATACTTGAATGTCAATATTGCAATTATTAGAGTTACAAATCTCCTTAAATATTTTGGGAAAATGCATGATTTGAATATGAAATCATCTGATTCTTTGGAACAAGAAAAGCACTGCAGGAAACAAGAGTCATGATCATCAAATTTCATGTTGTAAATTATCAACAAGAGCTGCTCACCATCTGCTGGATGCATTTCTGGAGGAAGACTATAGCCTGCACATCATTCACTCTTCGAGCAAGTGCCATTGTCTCTGCACTTTTCTTGGCTGCCACCTGCAGTTGAACATCGTGAAACCTTAAATTTCCAACTCCTCTACATAAAATTTTCCTGGAGATTCTCTCATTGCTGATAGTAGGACGATTTTAGTTTTGAGAGAACAGAAACAGGATATAGGAGACCACAGAAAACGTCAGATTGCTAGCAGGCAGCATCACGAAGTTGAATTCCTGATGGTATTTGCAAGTTCCAGATCTGATTTTACCTTGTACAAGGCTAAGTTCTTGGAAAATGCTGTTGTCACCTCAGAGAATTCCTGATGCGACGTAACCCAATCTGAAGGAGGCGCAGCAACGGGACCAAATTGAACAACTGCCCCTCGCTTAGCCAAGAAGTCAATGACAAGCCATGAATCATTGATCTCACATTGTGCAAGAACCTGTTATAAGAAGAAGAAGAAGTTCAGAATCTGAAAGAAGAAAAAACACACAACGCATGTGCACATGGTGAATTCACCATATTGAATTGTACAAAATTTTCCAATCAACATTCAAGTTGTCAAACCCAAGACTGAAAATTATGTCAACCAATGTTTTTAGATCCATGATGCATGATCTCGCAAGAAATTGCAGGATTGAACAGAGATTTTCTTTTAAGAAAAACATCTGCATGCATACATGCATGCATTGTTTCAGAGGTAACTGCAGCTTGACCTTGAAGTAGAAAGCCACGCCGGGGAGTGCAACATTGTCTCGAGCAAAAAAAGCAGAGGTGGACGTGAAAAGGGCTGCTGCAGTTTGATGAAAACTGTGCAGTACAAACAACAAACCACAGATGCAAGCATCCCAAGCTTAAAACAAGAGTAGGAAATCATCACAGATCCTTCTACAGCTGGTCTGACATTACCCATTATGAGATCCAAAGACTCGATCGACACAAGATTCAAGAAGAAGTGCACAGAGCTCTAGCTTGACTGCCAAAATGATATTTTCTTGAGTTCCTGTGAATTCTTCTTGCAGAAGAATCGAAAGTCTAATTATCTCTGTTTTGACAATGATTCTGAGCTTGATCAATAGTATAGCCAAGAAACAGAAATCCAATTTTAGTTCAGAAACTGCATATTACGTGATGCATTTGTTGAAGTTCTCGTCCACCTCGGAGTTGGCGGTCTGGACACGCCCCAGAGGACGTCTCATATCGCCAGGCTTCCATTTAGCGATCGTCTCCATTTCTTGCTTGATCTGCAACACATTTTTACACGTACGATATAATTATTCCCGTTCCAATAATTTCTCACAACGTCGGAAGAATCGGTACTACTGATCGATCGGCAATTAGCAGGCTCAAGAACAGAATCTCTTCATGATGAATTTGAAACCCATTTGGTTGCCTGCTGGGAACTAGTTAGACTGGAACTACAACAGCGGCGAGAATCACTACTTTGGCTTGCATTCTTCATATGTTTGAGAGAATGGGTCACATCATCACCTCCTCAATGCAGGGGCATTTCTCCATGTGCTGCGCTGCCATTGTTGCTGCTCTTGAGATCGTAAGTACTGGTACTTTCCGTAACTGCTGTGAGCGAGGAAGCGAGCGAGAGAGTTCACAGAAATCTCTGCAGGCAGCCGCCAGATCCACGATTAATGATACAATTCAAATGAAGACTACTGACTAGTGCCGACGGATCGAGTGTTACAGTTTGCAGTTCGAAGCTCACCTGGCTAGCTACGGAGCTGGAGACGATCAAGAAACGAGATGAAGCAGCTGGTACTGATATGTGCAGGAAAGCTCAAGCTGGAAATAAAACCCAAGGCAATAAACTGCTGCAAGAACACAAAAAAGCCAAGGCCGTATCACTCACTGCTTTAATTCAAAACTCTCACGATCACACCAAAAGCCGCCAGGCGCAATTTATACAAGAAAGTACCGGGAGCTTGACCATCAGACTCAGCTACTTGATCACTGAGGTGGCGAGCAAGAGCAGTGGGCATGAACGTGATCACTCTACTGCACGCGGGATCAGTATGTACTCGGCGGCAGAAATGGATGATTTCAGTTTGCATGTCCAAGTCGTTGACATAGCTAAAAGTTGATATACTTGCACACCCACCACCAGGTGGCTTCCCCCGGATCATTACGTAACGCTGCATGCATGCGTGCATGCAAGCATGCAAAAGACATTCACAAGTTGTGGATCCCCGTAAGTGGCGGCTCGATGCTGCATGAAGTCTAGTACTAGACGATGATGCAGATCCTGATCCTCCTGCTGCTGCTGCTGTAACTAGAGAAACAGCATTCTTGCACATGATCATGAAGCAGCTGGAACTCTAGAGAAACAGCATTCTTGCACATGATCATGAAGCAGCTGGAACTCTAGTAGCAAGCAATCCCACGATCCATCTCAACTCAGTTCAGTCTACTCATACTGCATGATCGATCCGGGAGCTCACAATTTAATAATCGATGCTGCAGGCATTTAAGTTGATCAAATGTCCATGCAAAATTCCAGCCTTTTTAAAAAAAAGCTAGCTAGCTAGCTAGCTATAATATAGCCAAAATGCAATATAGTAAAACAATTGAAAGTGCTAATTTTACATCTCATGTGCAAGCGTTTGTATTAAATTGACATTTTCAATAGCCAGAATTCAAAGTTACCAAATTTTAAAGAAAAATCGCCTTCTGGATTTCTATACATGATGGTTCCCAAGTGGGTAGCCAAAAAATTTATGGAAGGATGCAGCAGTGTTGTAAGAAAGAAAAATTACTTTCTTATAATTTAGCTTACAGTAAGCTAAATTAATTATTTATTTGATTTATAAATTTAGTAATTATAAATATAGCTTATATTTAGCTTACAGTATTTGATGATTTTAGTCACATAAATTGGTTATAAATAAAAAAATAATGTACAAATGTTGACTGATCCTTCTATATTATGTTTGGCATAATATAACCTCCAAGAACACTTATTTTAATTTGTGAATTTTTTATTTTTAATTCCGTGAGAATTGGCCGTATAAAAATCTTCATCCCTAATCAAGATTGCCAATGGTTTAGTGGAAATGGGATATCTTATTGTGCTAGTATATGTATACTTGTATTTGTAACTATAACCCAACATCAACAAGACCAATATATTTGTGTGATTAGAAACAATTTTTAAAAATATCTCAATTTCTATTAATTGCACTTAATATGTAAATTATAACTACAAAATCAACTATTGAATGTGTCAAGGAGAGGTTCTTTTTCTTGTTACCATAAGTTCAACACGGTTGTGCAAGCAAATTGGTAGAAAGTTAAAGCATTTTCATATTTGTATTTTCACCACAAGTTATAGATGAATGAACACCATGATGCCAAATTTGGTACTATGAAAAATAACATAGTTTATTGTGGTGCAAAACACTTGTTTCATAAACATTAAATGTTGGACTGAAAAAATACAAATTGCCCCCTATTGATATTTGAAATGTATCCCCCAAAGTTGCAAAAATTGATAAAACAAAAACAACCAAAAAAAATCTATGTATGAAGCAATGTAGTTTGTTTTGTTTTGTTACATTGAGATCTCCCAAGCATTGACAATGCTTCATGTTGTGTTCTTGGTATCTTTGGAAGCCCTCGATTTGTAGGGGTGCATCAACTTGATTTGAGACTATTTGGAACTATGGTGTGGAAGTTATGAATTATTGAATCATTTTCTCAATGAAAATTAAATAAAATCAAAATTGAAAACAATATTGAAATTTGGGGGTGTTATGAGTGTTGTTGGAAAGCTTTTGATGAGTGAGATTTAGAGTCAGAATTAATAGAGTTTAGTTCACACTTTTTAGAACTAAGTGTGGAAGATATTGATTTTTGAGTGGATTCTGTTGCTGAAAATTCAAACAAATTGCCAAAAATTGGGTTTGGAAGGAAGAATCAGTTGAGCTTTCAATGTGTTCACACTTGAGCCAATGGCACAAGCTAGACTAATTAGAATTAAGACATAATTTTAAAATGAAATTGGCAAACTTTTTTAAAAATCAAAATAAGTTATACAAAACATGAGAGCCTCATATATAATGTTGAAAAAACATTTCATGTTTGTGAATCATTCACTATGAGTATGTGGTTAAATTGTTTTGACACATGGGTGAAAATATGGTTAAGTGGTTCAAAAGTGATGTTTGAAAGCTCATAATCTAACTTGCAATTTGTTTTGCAATTTTAACAATTTTATCAAACCATAAATTATAATTTTTTCAATGCTTTTAATTATAAACATTAATAAGCCAACATATGAATATCCCTAAACATGTGATTGATAAAAAAATACATGCAAAAGATTAAAATTTTTAATGTGAAATGGGCTTTCAAAGATAAAAATTCAACAATCACATCATTTTTAAAAAAATTAAATTAAAAATATACATATTAGGAAAGTTTCAATGCACTTCATTGATAAATTCTTCATTTGATGATGCTTAATTTTTATTTTAAAAAATTGACACTATTTTGACATATTTTTTGAATGCACATTTTTTTTTTGTGTGTGTGATAGATTATTTTAAAAGTCCATTATAAATCCATAATCTTCTTAGAATTCATCCAAATGTTTGTTGATCATTCCTATTAAAGTTTATGACAACATACATAATTGAAAGATTGAAAATGCTAATTTTGAACATGGCTTTGAATTTTACGTTTGCAATGTAATCCAAAAAAATTACAAATGTGGCAATCCAAATAGTTCACTTATTCATGCTTTCACCCACACCTTGGTTTCAAGTAATATTGATAATCAATAGTAAATTTCTCAGTAATTTATCTAGATCCTATATACCTTTTTTGCACATTTGGTAATGTTAAATGTTTGAATATATTGATGTTTGAAAAAAAAATTATAATAAATATTTTCAAACATAAAATTTGTATAATATTTAAATATGATTTTTTTTTCATATTCAAATTCATTGAATATGAATTATTAGTGTGTACTATTAGTAGGTAGTAAGAAGAGTGGCTAGTAATTAGGTGTTATTCTTAGGTATGTGGATCGATGGCTAGACCTATTTTTATTAGGTAGCTAGGTTAACCTATTATATTTAGGTCTATTAAGTAGTAGGTATTATCTAGCCACTATTAATTATATTTAATACCTATTATTACTTACTTAATAATATTTATTTATTAAATTTAGGTACATTCCTAGAAATTTGGAAGGAACAATATAAGTTAAATTTGTGAAAAAAATTGAATTTCAAGAAACTTTTTTTCACAAATGATTTAAAATTGTATATATAGAGTTTTGAAAGACCTTGAAATCAAATGTTCGTTTTTTAAATTTGAACAAAAATATGAGGAAAAAAATACATTCCAAAGTTTGGACATGTAAGAAAATTTGAAATGAAACACATTAATAACAAAGTTTTACAAATTTACTTACAACATAAAACTGTGGAGAGTTGGTTAAAAACTTGATAAATAAGTGGCTAAAGAGGTCAAAAGGTCAATGCTTAGATGATGAACAACCTAGATATTTAGGACTTAGGCTATTGGATGTACAAACTACCTATCATGATCTAGGTGAGTGTGTAGGTAGGTGATACCTACCTATTTACATACCTACTTATATTTTATTTTTTTGTTTTTGGTTAAGCATTAAAAAAGTAAAAAATTTGGCCCAAAAAAATTTGTTGTTTAAAACTTTTGTTGTCCAATTTGACGAATCAAATGGTTCACCGCTTAACTAGTCAAAAAGACACCAATCAAATTCATCATGTAAAAAATCATTTGTCCAATATGACTTAGTGGTCAGTTGGATTGGTGTCCAAAATGCATATTTTAAAATCAAAATTCCTAGTAAAAAAACCCAAAAATTTGTAATACTGTTCAATGTTGGATAAACTTTGAGTAACCTCTCTAGAGCTAGCAACATAGGCATATCTTGGTTTTGCAAATTTTCAAAGCTCAAGGTCTTGGAACTTGACTGATACTAGATTTGCAAGACCTTGGGTTTTTTTTTGACAAATCTGACAATGGATTTTGCTTTACCAAGAATATCTCTCTCACCCATGGTAATCTACTCATGGTAATCTACTGATGTCTTCTTTGCCAATGATATCTTCCTAACAGATGGATTGGGGGACTCTGCAGAGATCCTTTCTTGACAGGACAGACATTGGCAACTGTTTTTGTGATGAACCTTTTTGTTTTTTGAATCCTGGTTTTGGATGCCTGTTGTTGTTGCAGTAGCATCAGGATGAATTCTTGGTCTTCTGTGGCATGTAGGAGGATTTCTGATTGGCTTCGTTTTGTTTGCAACCCGGTGAATTTCCAAGGTCCACCATGAATGAATTGCTGCTTGCCATTCCACATAACTAGTGTGGTGCATTCAATGCGGTTACAAATGGTGGGTTTTGCAGCTTTTGGGTTAATCTGCAAAAATAACCACAAGAAGTTTTAGAATCTGCAAATTGTCAGCAATTTCTGGGACTAGACTTTTCTACAGTGCCAGATGTAAACATACAGGCTAGATGATTCAAACCATATGTCTAGATTGTGTCTCCTTCACTGTACAGTTGCAAAAGTCCACTTGGTTTTTGGTCAAGAATGAAATAGCTGAAAGACATGCTCTAAAGTGTTGCCACAACTGCAAGAAAAACAAGAAGTCATCTCCTTAGTCTCAAGCTGCTGAATATGACAAGACAACACATGTAATTGACTGCACCTACAATGTCTGCAGACAAGAAAGTCTGACAAGTGCTTGACGATCTAATTTTACAGGAAGCAGGAATACATAACAACAACCATATCCATGGATAATGTTGCAGAACACTGCCCTGATGACTCTCAATGTCCTTTTAGCAAGGAACTACAGAATTGTTTGAACCCTAATCATCAATGGGTGGACTCTGAGTCCACCCCATTGTTCAACATAAACACAACATTGTCCAACTACATTCAGGGTTGTACACCTATTGAACTTGAGACTGCAATTTCACATAGCCTTTGCCACCCACTGAAACCAAATGTAAGAGCTGCTGAGTTTTCACTCCTGCTGCTGCTTTTTGTAGCAGTATGAGGCTGAGAACTGGAAACACAAAAAGAAAAGCTCAGTTTGCTTGTTAGAAGGTCATGCTTGCTTGCTGAATGCTTCATGTTTCAACAACAATTTGGAGTAGGAGGACAAAACCATTGCCACAATTCTTCTGGCACAACGGTCTGGTTTGAAAGGGGCAACCACATTGCACAGAAAGAGAAACACTCTTGTATGTATGGAAGAAGGTTCAACCATGAGGTCACTCACATTGCACCACAGCCCAATTCAACAACAGGCCATTCCACCCTGAGAGCAGAATCCAAACCACCCATTTCTTCAACCTCAGTTGCTCCGATCACAAAGAGAGCTGGGTATGCCAAAGCCAAAGGTGGGGATCTATGCCCTTCATGCCATGCCATGATACACTGCAGTTTCAAAGCTCACAAGGCCATGTGACCTGTAAGCAGCAATCTGTGTTTTTTCATGGTAATGAATCTTTTGACTAGGTGGTCGATTGCTTGCGTAGACACTTGCTTACCAAGTTGAGAAAGATCCATTTTGTGATTGTGCCTCACAGATTAGAGATGGATTTCTGTGCAAACTGTAGCTGAGATGGATATGATTGACCATCTTCACATGAAGTAAACTCTTACTCTTTGCCATCTGAAAGAAGTTCTTGATTTGCTCCATCCACTCTTTCTCAGCCAAAGTTTGTTCCATCAGCTCTTCCTCAACTGCTTTGACTTCTTAAAGTGTTCACTGCTTTGCTAGAAAACTGCTTTGCAGATTGAAGTGTGGGAGCTGAAGGCACTTGTTGCAAATGCTCTTTTCAATGCAGATGCTTTTGTAGTGCGTTATGTTCCTTGCATTTTAAAATGTTGGGAGCTAGACTATCAGCAGCCTATTCACAAGCACAAGAACATACTTTGATTGAACAGAAGATTCACAGGCAGGGGTTTTTTTTAAAAACTGTGACCCATCATCAGATTGGTGCTTGTCTTTGTGTTGATTGGTGTATTGAGGTGCTTCCACCACTGTTGGAAATTCTCTTCTTTTTTGTGCACTTCCTGTTGATGAGAGCTTCTCTTATTTGAAGCATAAAGATCAAAAAGAGATGTTCATCAGTAGCTTGTTCTACATGTTTTCCAAAGTTTCAAGCCACGTGATTGATTCATTTCCCAAGGCCATTGTGGAGGTGAATCTTCTCGAGATTCCATCAGATGACAGAGAGAAAGAGAGCGGAGCTCTGAAAACGAAAGGAAAGTGTACTCTCAGCCTGGAAGGCAGAACACGAAGGAAAATGGTCTGCCGCACCCTAGGCTGGGAGGCAAGCTCGAAGAAAAACCTTCTCAGAGCTTGTTAACATGAATATTGCACAGCTATGACTCGAATCCCTTCCATCAATGCTTTCGCATCCTAGGAAGGCGCTCTTAAGGGCCGTGCTTCTTCGATAACACTGATCTCCTAAATCTCAAGCTCTGGAACCAGAGTAAAAAAACCCAAATGAAACCACTCCTCCTTTCCCCCGCCCCAGAAAGAACAAACAAACAAACCTCAAAGGACAACAAGCAAGGATCAGTGCAAGGATGAGGCGTCACCGCAGGCGATGGAAATGGAAAAGGAGCTCTAGAAACGGATGGATAGGAGAGAGACAAGAGTAGGGGATGATGCAGATTGCTGTGAGGAAGAAGTCTAGGCTGCACACCTGATTTCAGGCCGGCAGTCTTCGCCTTTTTCTTCATCCTACCAAAACCCAAAAAAACATAAAAACATAGGCACCATGCTGCTATGAGATTCATGTGCAAGAGCTTGCGAGGGAGCATTGCCATATCTCTGGCAAACACCGGGGCACTCTTCTTGTCTCACCCCATCTCTGACTCTTTCCACCCCGTCTCTATCTCTGTCACATGCTCATTTCCACCCATCTCCCCTGCTCAGACCTTTTACAAATCACCATCATATCCCATGAAATCTTTCTCTGATTCAACCCCACTCTCAACATCTCTAAAACCAACAAAATCCTTCTCTTCTGTCTCTTCTGTTTCTTCTCCATCACTTCCGATCAACGACAACTTCAACCCACAAAACCAAACCCCATCTATAGAGCTCGACAATAATCGCACTTCATCTCCTCAACGACATCAACATCTATAAATCTGACGATGCCAAAACCAAGCTTCCACAGAAGAATCCAACTCACAGAGGAAGAACATTCCTGTTCCTGGAACTTTATACTGCGCGGAAACCAAGATTAGGGTTTCCGCACAAACCCTAATCTTCGTCGATGACGACGGAAATGGGTTGGGCGATCGTCTTTCCCGATGACATCTTCGTAACGGATGGATTAGGGGAATCTTCAGAGATCCTTTCTTCACTGGATAAAAATTGGCGGCTGTTTTCGTAAGGAACTGTTTTTTGTTTTTTGAATCCTGGTTTTGGGTGCCTGTTGTTGTTCTAATAGCGTCAGGATCAAGTCTTGTGTCTTCTGCTGCGTGCTGGAGGATTTCCGGTCAGCTTAGTTTTGGTTGCAACCCGGCGAATTTCCGAAGTCCACCATGAATGAATTGCTGCCTGCCATTGCGCATAACAAGGGTAAGATTTCGATGCAATTACAAATGGTGGGTTTTGCAGCTTTTGGGCTTCGTCAAAGGGTCTCTCTCCACCACCACCAACAACAAGCAGCACAGTTTGTTTTGGAAGGAGATTTGATGGTGGGTGACCGTCAACCTTCTGAACAGCAGTTATCAGTAGTGTAGAAGGAGCTTGTTGTGCTGCTTCCAGGAGGTTTGAGGAGACAGGAGCCATTTGAGGTTTGGCAGAGTGTGAGAGAAGAGACAAAGAGAAAAAAAGAAGAGTATGTATCAAGAGCTCAGCAGGAAGGAATTGCAGACTTTATGCAAACAACAGGGCATCCCTGCTAACAAGAGCAATGCGTTTATGGCACAATCGTTAGCCGCTTTAGCATCGGTAAGCTTTCTGATTTTCTTCTCTTAGGTTCTTTATTTTTCTTTTAGAGGAGGAGGGAGGAGAGAGCGACGAGGAGTGGTGGGAGAGAGAGAGAGGGAGTGTGTGTGTGTGTGGGACTTATTGCACCAGTTTAGAGTGTAGAGTTTCTGCGATTCCCTGACGTTGCTTGCATTGCTCACCAACAGCCTCAACTTGCGACTCCTTCGGCAACTGCTCCTACCCCTGCGGCGACGCCAAGACGGCCGAGAGTTTCAAATGCGAAGGCGAGGAAGGAGACCGACACGATAGACACCTCTCTGGCGAGACTCATCCTGTCGAACGCAAACACCACATTTTCTTCTTCTTCTGCAAGCTTGAGGCCGATCAGAAAATCCAAAGTAGAGGCTGGAGTGCGATCTGGGTCTTTGCGCCGATCAGTAAAAGAGCTTCCTACAGAGACAAAGGGTCTGAAGTTAGGTCGCTTGAACCAGGTAGAAGTAGGCTGTGTGGAGGACAAAGCTAAGTTCCTGAACCCTAAACCCATCACAGTGCCACCCATAAAGATAGAAGGAGGTGTTTCTGGCACTCCAGATGACAGACCTAGGTCTGTTGGATCTGGTACTGAATTCCTTCCAGCTCGTGTAAAGGTAGAAGGTGCTTGTGGAGCTGCAGAAGAGGACAGAGTTGGGTTTGTTACGGCCGTTGCAGAGGCTACTACAGAACGTTTAAACATAGAAGGGGCAAGTGCTTATGAGGAGGGGCAGGTGTTTACAGCAAGTTTGATCCACAAGGAGGACCCACTGCCACAGTTGGACTGGACAAGATTGATAAGAATTGCTCAGAATGTAGAGTTGATATTGACCAAGACCACAAACATTGTGGACAAGTACAAGAGTTGGAGGCAGGAGGCATTGCTGGAGTAGGAGGAGGTGAAGCAAGGTCATCAACACCAGCTTGTGAAGGAGAAACTCAGTGACACTTGAATCCAGAAGCATGTGAGGATGATGCTGAATGATGCCCATAACTGCTCACCTCCTGAGACTCAAATCTTACAAATGTCTTGCTAGGCAAAGCTCAACTCACCATTGTAGCTCTGTCAATCTTGATGACATACCTGAAGGTAAGAACACCTTCTGTAATAATGTTTTCCTTGAAGCAAAGATCAAGTATGCATACCTGGTGATGCACCTGTAGCTCACAAAAGAGACATGCTTGGATTCTTGCCAGTGTGGATGTGCTCTGCCAAGTCTTGCATCTCTCTTCTGTGGTTTATGAGTTGCTTGTGAACATTGAATATGGAGAGCACTTGCGGGATTGCAAATTGGAGTACCATATAATTACCGAACTCTTGGGCACACACTGAGAGTGCTTACAGCTAGATCACAATAGGAAGATTTGACTTGACACATGATATGTTTAGATGTAGTTCTGATTAATTCAGAAGGTAGCCAACAAGGTTCTTTGTTTGTCAGACAGCTTAAGAGAAAGCAAGCTTGTAACATGATGTTGTTGCCCCTCAGACAACAGATCATTGCCAATGGCAAAATATACTGAGCCCTCCTAGCAGAGAAGCTCTACAGGACATGGCACCATTGTTGTTGACAGCAACCATGAGAAAGAAGACTGTGAAAGTATTCCTCTGTGGCAAAATGTATGGTCTGGCACAAAACTCCGAAATGGTATCATGAATGAGGATGAACATCAAAGCACTGTGAATCTTTTAAATGCCCAGATGTAACACAGGCTCATCTTTTTGCTTGTGGAACTGGAGGAGTTGCTGAAACTTCCAGCAGTGAGGGCATCCTCACTATGACAACTTCTGGAGGTGTTTCATCATCTTCTGGAAGTCCAAGCAACCCATTTCTCTGCAATTTTGAAAACTCAAGGAATGAAAGCTGCCAGAGAGCAATGACCAAGTGTTGTTTGTCCTTCAGTGATGCTAAATCTTCTGGGTTTAACCTGCTGATCTCTTTCTTGAATATGGTCATTGAGAACCATGCTTACTGCATCATTGGTGTCCTCTGGAGTAGGGAAATTTCCACCATCTCCTTGGGTCAGAGCAATCTCTAGGAGATTGCAAAGGGCAGCTTATTGACCATCAGCATCAGGATTGCTTGCAAAAGCTGATTAGTGAGCTGTGGATATCAGCCGTCCTGTGTCTGATTGAACCTGCAAATTGGAGCCTTAATCTATTTTCCTACAATCACTCCACATAAGAAACCAACAGCCAGAGCTCCACAGGTTTTGGGAAACTGAGCTTTGTGTGTTCATGGGTTGTTGCTCCAGCATTGCAGTAACCTAAAATCCCAAGAAGCCAGAAAACTTAGTTTGCATTTCTGGGTGACATTGTGTGAAATTGGAATTTGGGATTCATGTAGTAAATTGTGTTGCAGATCAAGCAAGAAATGGAGGTCATGGCTAAATGGAAGCCTGGCAATGTGAGACATCCTCTGGGATGCATCCAGACTGCCAACTCTGAGGTGGACAACAACTTCAACAAATGCATCACATAATATGCAGTTTCTGTACTAAATTTGGATTTCAGATTCTCAGGTACACTATTGATCAAGATCTGATCCATTCTCAAAACAGAGATTCTTTCAATGTCTTCTGCAAGACTTGAACTCAGATGTCATTTTTGCAGTTAAGCTGGAACTGCTTGACCTTGAAGTAGAAAGCTGGGCCGGGGAGTGCAACATTCTATAAAGTGAAAAAAGCAGAGGTGGACATTAAAAGGGCTGCTGTAGTTTGATGTGTTTAGGGTTAGAGAAGGGTAATGCTTCACATTATCCGTGAATGTGAAGTTGAGATGGATCTCCAGGGGTTTTGAGACACATGTTGTTGCTAGTGTGCTGAGAGTGTAGATGATCCTTGTGTGGTAGTTTTGAACAAAATGTGATCTGGTCTAAAGATGAGAATTCCAGAAAATCTGACATCCTGAAATGGGTCTTCAAAGCTTGTGTCTAGGTCTGTGATGTCTGTCATTGTCCATAAAACCCCCATGAGTTTTCATTGTGCAGACAGTCAATGTTTGCATCATGAGCTCGAGGGCTATATGTTTTGTCCAAAGTCTCTCATGAAGATGTACATAGCTTTAAATGCAGAATCTCTCTGACAAAATCCAGACCTGTCAGAATATGTAACCGCACTTCAAGATAATTAAAGGAAGCATATTACTTTTAAAAGCAAGGTGCTAGAATCTTGTGTTTGCAATTGTAGAATTATTCATACAATATTGCTGTTTTCTTCTGAGCTTGAGCAATGAGTGCATAGTACGTACTAGTATTGGTCATACAAAATGTTTAAGCAATTAGAGCTTTGCAATGCATAAATGGCATAGAACTTTGCTAAACCTTTGATCATGTCAAAGAAAAAGAGTTTTTCCTTTAACAAGAAAAGGATGATTTGAACCCAACTCAAATTGAACTCAGTGTGAACTAAACCCTTATAAGCAGACATTACTCCTATAGTGATGTAGAGCTCTTCCAAAGTATAGAGCAGCAAAGGGTGCAAAAGTCCTAAAATTTTGTTAAAGTTACAGCCTCAGAAAATGTCTTGAAGATGTTCACCACATTTCATGAAATGATATCCTTGGTTGCACTCATGTCTTGCAAATTTGTCTCAAAGAAAAGCTCCTTGATTTTGCACACGTTTATGAATTGTGACATTATGACAATTTGGATGCAATGATATTGTAGAGTCTGCATGTGATGGCAAGGGGGTGTGAGCACAGAAGAAGACTTTGTTTCGTGATGGTGCTCAGGTCACAACAGGTCCTGGATTTAGTAAAGGGATTCTATGATGACTATATGACATGAAGGAGCTGTTCACAGAGAAGGAATTCAAAGCAGTATTTTCAATTACTATGGTTGTCAAGTGCAACTCAATGTTTAAAGGACTTTTGTGAAAAAAGTTGCTCCAAAGTCAGTACATTTTGAAGGAAAAAAATTCTGAAATCGCCATATTTACTCTATAGGTTCCAGCAGGTTGCCAAATAGAGCAGGATTACGAAATTTCACTACTTTCCTCTCTAACATGAAGCCAAATTTGGTTAATTCCTTGAGCGGATGATCATCAATATGGCTACAGCATAAAATTCGAAGAAGAAAAAAACAAAAACCCAGTTCGCCATATGAAGCCTTAAGTTGAATTTCTAATTGATTATGTCATAAGATACAAATGGAAGACAGAGAAGTAAGAAATGTCAAATTTTCAAGCCAAAAATCTGAATTTAGACATTGGAGTTATGCTAACACAAGCAACAAATATTGGAGAAAAACACCACCCAAATGAGTAAACATTCTTTACAATTGTATTTATGTATATTTTAAAAATCACAACAGAAACATAATAGTTTGAATTGTCATAAAAAATATTGACTTATTTTTTATTAATTATAAAATTTACATGCTCGAAACTTGACACAACTCAAAAATGTTTTTACATGTTTAAAAGAATTCAAACATAAAAAGTGAATAGTCTTTTTTCTTTTTTTTAAATCTTTCTTTTTTCCTCAAATGCACTATTTTTTTTGAAATTTTTTTTTAAGAAATTAACATTGATGATTAGAAGAATAAAAAGATTTGAACTAATAAAAAATATAAGCGAACTAAAATCAAAGAAAAGCTGGTGAAAACGGTTAGAAAACAAGGGCAGCAAAGTTCAAACTGAAAGAAAGAGGTTTAGAAAACACCAGCCCATACAATTCAATCAATGAAACCATGAAATGTGAAATGAAATGAAATTTGGCAACGGTTCGATTATAGATCCCTTGCCTGTAGAAAATTACCACATTAATATATGCAGACAAAAGAAGGAGACCAAAAGTTTTTAAGCTACCAGATTTGCTAGGATGGCAGAGCTTTGAACTTTATTAGCTTCTGCATCTCCCATCACAAAGAATAATTTTAGCACTCACTCCTTGCAATAAAGGGATCAAGGAAATTGCTTGTGATGATTCTACACTGGAGCATTTGTGTTTGGGGCACAAATGCACAACCTTGGTCACCAGGAGGGATATCAGATGTGATAACCAAGAAGACAAATATTCTTACACCTCTAGAGGCTCATGGGTACTAATTCCAGGTCGACAATCCACTGCCAGCTCTGTACATCAGTACCAGGGCCCAGATGAATCTACACTACGCAAAGCTTTGTAGAACTTAGATAACACAATCTTGGAGGATTTCATAGTCGTTGAATTTGATCCACAATGCAAAGTAACTATGTCACAGTTTTAACGGACCTGCATCTGCAGTCATAGATGCCACCGTGTCGACAGGATGTGCACTGAAGCTGGTGGCTTTCGCATAGAAATCGGCATTGGTAGAGCTGGCTCCTGAGATGGTGAAATAAGCACCATTCAAGAACAAGTCACCTGATGATCTCCAATTCCAATTGTCTGTGGTTCCAACATCACCTCCATCATCTTCAATTCGCTTAGTAATCTGCAGTTGTAGGACAATTTCTTAAGTGTTGGAATGAAAAAAAGAGAGCATACATGTGTGTGGAAGAAACTTTACACTATCCACTGAGTACTCTTTACAGCAGTGCTAGAACCTCTTGTGACAACAAGAATCTGCAGAGTGTAATTTACCTCCTTAGCAAATTGAGTATTGGGAGCAAGGTAACGATTTCCTTCACTGTTGATTGTGGGAGCTTCACTCCCCCCCACTGCATACATCCCCCATGATGTGTAGTCGTTGTTTACAATATGGAAGTTGCCATGCCGGCATCTGCAGCACAGCAAGACATTTTTAGGAGAGAAGGATCTCTGTAACAAAAGAATGTGCAGTCATACCTGGCGAATTCTGGGGTTTGAACACAATGTAGATCAACATTGAGACAGCCACAGAAGGACATGGTCTTATGGGTGATGTGAAGCAGCCAACCTTGGCATGTTCTTCAGGAGACCAGGTCCAAAATGGTTGAAGGCAACTGTGACATGCATATCCTGCTCGATAATGTCAGATGCACGGCCACCAAGCAGCATCACCTGCAATCATGGCAATTCGAATCGAATACTTCAAAGCTCTACTACACAGAGAGATTGCAGATTGACTTCTTAGCACCGAGGGTGAGCCCAGGGGATGACAGAACATTGTGCGATGATCAACTGTAGCCATGGATTAATAGTATCTGAATGGCAAGGACTCAATGCCAAATTAGCCGCAACATAAGGTCAAGAACGTGCTCATCATCCAGCACAGAGAAGAAGAACCGCATCAGGCACAAACAGGGAAAGACAAGGATCAAAACAAAACCCTCAAAGCTTAAGGTTGAGATCTACACCTCGTCTTGCTTGGTGAAGTAGTTGTTGGAAATGGTGATATCAGTAGAACCCATAACCACATCAACGAGGCTATCCGCACAAGTGGAGAAGAAGCAGTGGTCCACCCAGATGTCGTAGGAGCCAAATATCGACACTGCGGTACCAGTGTGCGGTCCTCTTTGCCCGTAATGCGTGGGAGAGCTTCTGATCACCGCAGGTCCGGAACGATTGCAGTGGTGGATGTGCACGCCATGAATGATGATGTTATGCACATTCAGCACAGTCAGGCAAGCACCGCCGGCGATATGGACGTTGTGGCCTCTACCATCGATGGTCTTGTAACTGTTGATCATGAGCTCCTGTTTGAGCGAGATCATCATGCTGCGAGAGAAGACGATCCAGAGCGGCTCTTCCTGCAGAACGCCGTAACGTAATGTGCCTGGAATGGGATTGATGGCATCATTGTCGTTCTCATCGGTGACCACATAGATATGTCCATTCTTGCCACCGATGGCGTTTGCGCCGAAACCGACGGCACAGTCTGCCAGGTTCTTGCGGTTCTGTTCCCAGTGCAAATCACATCTCCAGCAGTCGTCGATAGGATTGCCAGATTCGCAACTGCCGGCGAGAAGTCTTCTTGTGAAACTGTTGCTGATTACCAGACTTGCCTGCACTCTTCAATATCGACCACGCACATTAGAAACAGTCAATACAGCTTCATGAAAACTCTATAATACTGTAATCAACTATACGTGCAGAGCATTTGTAATCCATGTTGTAGCGGCCACGGTCGATAGGCGAACAATCGCTCTAGAATCGCTGGCGCATGATCACAGTGCAAGAGGATTCGTATCAAACAAACATAAGAGTACAGATCTCGAGCATATTTGCTCGTAGAATGCAAGGGTTTTTGCAGAAAGAAGTCGTGAAAGAAACATCTTCTCACAAACGACAGACTCTAGAGAAGCAGATAGCAATCAACAATCGCTCTAGAATCGCTCGCACATAATCACAGTGCAAGATCACTCGTATCCAATCAGCAAAAGAGTACAGATCTCAAGCACAACGCTGCTAGAATGCAAGCGTTTTGCAGAAAGAAGTCGTGAAAGAAACTTCTCACAAACGGGACTGTAGAGCAGCAGATCGTAATGACTAGCGCAAATTGTTCCAAAATTCCTGGCCATAATATCGCGGCCGGCCTTTCAAAAGAACGGTATGCGAGTACGCGCGGGTGCTATACCCCTGTCAACAATGCTCTAGACAATGCTCCAACAAACACACGCACATTTAAGATTCGGCACATGCTGCAAAACAGCAGCTTATTCTTTCTTGCAATTTGATGCAACTGTAACAACAATTTGCTGCAGGCATCCCACAACAATGCAGTCATGTTCTCTCCTTTCAATCGCAACAAGTACTTCGCGAAGACTTCACATTAGTGCTCATGAAAAGCAGACTAGAAAAACCTCATGAAGCCCAGTACAACGTCCAGTGCCGCAGCTGCTATAACTCTAGTTACACTACCGACTGAGGTGCCATACCTGTTATGCAACTTCTCCGCATCGGAAACAGACAAAGTCGTCGTCACAGCTCGCGGGGCATTCACTGAACGTGCTGCTGTCACATTCACGCTCGCCGCACCATGAGACACCGACACGCGTGCAGCAGATTCACTTAGACTCACCGCTCCACAAAAGTCTACAGAAAGAAGAAACACCAGGGCCATTAACGCCGCGGCTGCTGCTGGTGAGGCGAATACCGACGTGACTTGGAGTCGAAACCGATCGTATGATGCAGTAGGAGTCGTAATAGAAGCTTTAAAACTTCGACACAACAAGAAGAAGTTCGTCATGCTGCTGTTGCTGCTGCAATCCGCGACGCAGCAGCTTTCACAGACACGCACAAAAGCAAGCCACACGCTACCGTGCGCGCTTCTCGTTCGTTCTTCGACACTCTCTCTTCTGCAGCAGCAGACCTCCGCCGATCCGTGCGCGTCTCATCCGTCGACGCCACTCTTGTCTACATCAACAGCTCCTCCTGAAGAAAGAAAGAAAGAAAGAATCCGGAAGGAAGCTCGGTTATGTTCAACAGACCGGGTAATTCCCGGGTATATGACCTTCCCAGGAGAGTTTCAGTCTGGATGAAAGGTAAAATCTATTCAAAAAATCTGAGGGACAGGTAAAAATGACCAACAGATTACTCCCCATTTTACTACGGACTAGGTAACCGGCCCAGGTTACTTGAATAGTCAAGGCCTGTGAGTGTCCATTATCCATACTATTCATGATAACTTGTGCACTCTTGCTGGCTACTGGACATAATGGAATGTATGACATGGTCGAACCGGCCCAGGTTACTTGAATGGTCAAGGCCTGTGAGTGTCCATTATCCATACCATTCATGATAACTTGTGCACTCTTGCTGGCTACTGGACATAATGGAATGTATGACATGGTCGAGCGTACACATATTATGAGACACATATAACAGTGTGAAGTTATGACATTCAGTCGCCCGAACAATCAGGAACTCTCTCCCTGGTTACCGGACATGATCAATTGTATGGCAGGCGTCAAGCTTACGGGTTGTGGGACACATAATAGTGTGAAGTTATGAGGTTCAGTCGACCAACAATGGAGAACTCTCTCTGATTTTTAGACATAATCAATTGCATGACATCGTCATGGTTATGGGACCCATAACAGTATGAAGTTACATGGACATTATCGATTGTATGACAACGTCAAGCTTACGAGTCATGAGCCACAGAACAATGTCAAGTTACGAGGTTTCAGCCCATCGATGGCCAAGAACGTGCCAAAAGGAATTAGAGAGCTACAAAAATATTAGAAGGCAACAAGATACATGATATATATATATATAACTGTAATGCTGTTCTCCACTGGCCTGATGCCATGTGAACAAGATGCTAGCTAAGTGAGTTATGGATAGGCAAGTTTAGTCAGAAAGCAGGGAAGTACATACCATAAGATTGAAAGGGTAAAGTTTGTAAGTAGGTTTGGAAGGAGATAATGTCAGTCAAAAGGTAAAAAAGCACTCTGAACCAATCTTTGGTGGGTATTTGATTCTTGTGAAATAACCGTCGGTTCCCATTTTGTACATATTTCAGACGGTTGCTGAGGTTTTTTTTTTTTAAAAAAAAGAAAAAGCAGAAAATCAGAATCAGAATATTTTGTGTCATACACAAAATGACAATTCTGTAGACTGATGAAATCATTGCAAAGCATAAATTTTGAGTAATTGAATTTCTTTACTTATATATTTATTTATTTATTTATTTATTGGTTGTAAGAAATAATTAATATCCCGACCTCTGGAAAGGATTTATTTTGACTAGTATTCATCTAACTTGAATGATTGGGTTTTTAATACCAAAGTCTTATTGCAGATTTGCCTTCAGGCTTTAGATATAAATTCCCACCAAACATTGATAATGAGAATAATTTTTCAATAATGATTATGAGCAGATTAATTATTTACATGAGTATTTTATTTTATTTTATTTTTAATGCCACAAACCAAGGATGGTGGTATCTGTCCACCCACTCCAATCAAGGATGCTATCTGTCCATCCACTCCATTTCTTGTCAAGGATTGGTTGGTTGAAGAGATGGAGTAGATTTTGTAAGAGGGAAGGGGAGGTTTTTTAGGTAGGTACATACTACATAGAGAGGGAAGGGGAGGTTTTTTAGGTAGGTACATACTACATAGAGAGGTAGGGTTAGGTTTGCAAGCAGGTGTGTATGAAGGCTTCACTCAAACAAACATCATTATTTTTTTATTATATAAATTATAATAACTGCATTTGAACTCCAGTTTTTTTTTTTTTTTTTTTTTAATTTTTTTTTTTTTTCTTCAAAATTTGTAATTATTT
>Ga0116229_10000519_pt1 | contig 51575 bp, 36 predicted proteins | sample S1TSphgellanicum_3_FD_87313 | JGI IMG/M metagenome (GOLD analysis project Ga0116229, IMG submission 87313) | Host-associated microbial communities from peat moss isolated from Minnesota, USA - S1T2_Fc - Sphagnum magellanicum MG | ecosystem: Host-associated > Plants > Peat moss > Unclassified... | reverse complement strand
GGTGTTTATGTTGTAGTTTTTTTTTTTGAAAAAAAGGAATGGGGGGCGCCTCGGGAGGGGGGGAAAGTGGTGTTTTTCTTGGGGGGGGGGGCCCCCCCCCCCCCCCCCCACATGGTCAAATTATTGGGTGTCGTGTTGCAATCTCATTGGACCCCACATCAGAAAAAACCGGTTCAATGAATTTTGTGGGGGTACTTCTTTTGTATTTTAGTATTGGAAGAGTTTCCGGAAATGGGTCACGGTTCTCTCTCTCTCTCTCTCTCTTTTATGGAACCTGGAACCCGCGGGTAAGGGTAAAGGTATAGTACCTTTAAAAAATTTCCCTTGACGGGTATTTCTGAATAAATCAAAAAAGAGCTGGCTGGGTCTGACCCTTGAATCTTGGAACCAGTTTGACCCTTAATCAGGGGTCTAAAACAATTCGAAGAACCTAACCCTAGACTGCAAGTTCCAACGCCGGTCCTTTCATCGAGCTTGTAAATTGCAAGTTCAAAATGTGCATAATATGGATCCAAAGTGTGTCTGGGCGACATCCTTCTCTTTTGATGGATTAGACCAAAGGTCGACAAGGAAGAAAAGTAATAGATAGTACTTTTGCAATAAGGAACTGTATCATATATATTAATTCACTTGGTCTGTTTGTGACAGTGACTTCAGACGGACAGTGGCCACGGACAGTTGTTTGAAAAGAAAAGTTTTTTTAAAAAACCAAAAACATCAACCAAACATTGTTGAAATAACACACCTGTGCATTATGCACAGGGTTCACACTAGTTCTGATTGAATTAACAGCTTCCATGGTGGGGGGCCTTCCCTAGTGTAACAAGAGGTGTGTCACACTGTGGCCTTGCCATTTACATTAAAAAAGTATCTTAAGGCAAAAGAAGAGTCACGGAAACTCAAATATTTCACCATGTCAAAATATAATATTCATCAAATCCTCTAAAAGTAACCAAAATCCTTCAAGATATTATAACTCTATGATGTAAGCCAAAATATCATCTTTCAAAAATCCTCATATAAGAAAATAGACCTATTACCTAGAGGTCAAAATCCCTGAAGCTACTATACTAAATCTAAACACAACATCCTTGCCTTGGTAGGCAAGGCCAACAAAGAGAATTTTAGCAGCGGTTGTTAGGGCTAGACGAAGGGGAAACAAAACGGTAGTTTCTTGGTACAAGACTGAAAAGCTTAGCTTCAACAACGACAACATGAATGGAAATTCCCAGAAATCAAAGAATAATCTAATTTTGTAGGACTCTCTCTCTCTCTCTCATCAAAACAACCAATTGCCATATCATCTCCAAGAGTTCACCTCGGAGTGAGAAAGAAAGAAACAACAAAAACCAACTTTGGGGGACCCCAAAATATGTAAAGCAAGGATGGACCCTTCTCTTGGGCAACAGAATATTCTTACCGAACCCAAAGTTTCACCTACTCAATTCTCAAAGCAACAACAACCAACCTCTCACCACATGGGCCCCTGGGCACATGGACAAAGGGGAGTCCAGGGGAACATTATGTAAATATACACTTCCCACAATCTCTTTCAGCTTAGGAAATCCATGAAATTGAGCTTGCTGTGTTGAGCTTCCTTCCATACACGATTTGAATGCACACTGCTGAATCTGCACCCGGCATCCAAACCTTTGATTTCTGAAACAAACCAGTGACGACAAAATGTACCCCGGAATGGCAGACGACCTGGCCCCTTCCGGTGTATAAGACAAAGTGGGTCTAGTATGCAACCCGATTGGCATCGGCGTGGATTATTATTTCTGGAACCATCCCTGACATTTGGATGCCAACATTTTTGAGTTGTTGATCCACACCTGAAATTTGTAATATATGACAGAATGGATTATTACAAAGTCGTAATCCGCAAATTCAGATCATTATTGAAAAAACAAATCTGCCGATTCAGCCTATTCTGGTTCTTTGAATCTGCCCAGTGAAGTGAAAGATACTCCATGAAGGCTGGTTTTTCCTTGCTAACTTATGAAGTTAGTTTTTTCATAATAATAGTCTTTTGTTCATCTTTGAGTGCACATAGGGACGTTTTATAATAAGAACAGCTTGCTGCCCGGAACATAAAAACACAGCCGACAACTGCCCATTGGTCACCAATGCAGCCCTAGTTTGACACTACAATCTGCTGTTTCATCCTCAATTTGAGTACGACTTTATGAAATTGGGTATCGGATCACAAGATATGCAAGGTTTTTAAAATTTTATTACAAGAGGTGAATAAGCCAGCAGTGACGATGCAGGTTTGGCAAATCCAAAACTGGGGCTGAATCTCCTGTGGGGATCAAATTGAGACAAGAAAACCAGTTTGGTCCCCTCTTTTCTTCCTGTTGTACTGTTTTCATCCTGACTTTTGATTTTGGTCCCCAGTTATGGAAAAACTAGAGCCCAGTACCTCCCAGTTGGGTGTACATTTTTACTCATGAGTGTGCATGTCACAAATATATCTTTGTTTTTGGCACAAATGGGCCACTTACGTCACAAATATTGACTGCCTAGTGTGCATCAGTGCACACAATTTTGTCTGGTTTGAACCAGTGTGATTTGGTTCTTCCTTTTTTTCTTTGAAAGAACCTGCATTCTTGGCTTTGACAAAAGTTTTGTATAGGAGAAGGGCCCTTCTGTGATTTGAGATCTGTGCCCGAGGCCAGTCTGCCGATTGAACAGGTCAAAAATCCCGGAAGTGCCTGTACTCAGGTCCTATTCCTACGCACAGCAGAGCTGGGATTTTTTTCACTTTTTAGAAATAGTGACAGGCTGGCTGGTCAGAAGATTGGCTAATTTTCTTATAAATATAAAAATTTACAACAAGTTAACACTGAAAATTATGAAAACATTGAGTTTTACAAAAAATAAAATAAAGAAAATAGAACTTGAAATTTATGAATAGATGGATTTTTCTAAGAAATTAAAACCAATCACTTACATAAAATGTTCAGCCTACTTATTGACTTTAAAAATAAAAAAAACTTGAATATGCCTTACCTTAAAAGAACCTGAACTTCTTCTTTTCAGGAATTTATTTTCAAGGTTCTGGTCCCCAGTTCTGGTTTTTCACAAAAAGTCAATTCCAGAATCCAACCCTGGTATCAGTTTCACCACAAGGGTGGCAGGTTAAGGTCCAGGTCACAAAAACTGAACCAAGAGTTTGACACTGGAAACAGGAGAACCTGCCAACACTGGGGTTTGAACCTGCAACCATTTGGGTAATTATTCCAGGAGCCTGAACGCTTGGCTTACATAGGATGGAAAGTCAAAACTGTGGATGGATGTCTTTCAGGTACTTGTGTTGGATGTCATCCTGTCACCCCTATCATCCATGCAGGAGGCGGTTGAAGAACGCGCGGGGTGATGAAGGAATGAAGACGAGAGAGAAGAGCGAGAGACAGAAGCTTTCCCGGAGGGCCTCTTTGCGGAGATGGTTTTGTGCTCGGACGTTGCAGGTCGTTGCAGAGATCGAGTACTGGTCAGATGTCCGGTGCGGGAAATGGAGTGGTTTTTTTGCTAGAAGGGTTTCTTTTTGAGCCTTTTTGCGGAGGAAATTGGTTTAGAATTGACCTCGATTTCGAGCAAAAGACGTGCGCCGAGGTAGGTACCTGTTCATGCCCCTGGTGCCTTGGGATACACGGGACGCGTGTTCTCGACATGCAGGAGAAAGGCGGAATGGAGATCGAGAAGATGTAGGCAAGAGGAGCTTTGTTTGAGTCACCTTGTGGTGTTGCTGGGAAAGATTATCGTGTTTGTGTGTGTGATTTCGTTGTTAGAGAAAGTTTAAGGAGGGGTAAGAGAGAAATAGACGTAGAGGAGCAGGAAATAGGAGAGAAGAAGACGACGAAGACAGAACCTATGCGGGACGGCAAGGGAGTAGAGCGATGGCGGAGGCGCTGAGAGCAGCGCTGCGGTTGTTTCCCGCTGTGAAGTCGGTTCCTGGTAGCAGCAGTGCGTGCACACGGGCGTCGTTAGTGAGGCGCAGCAACGGACGAGTCTCGGAGCAGCAGCAACAGCAATCCGTGCTTTTCCCCTTCCCTTCCCATCTCCGGCAACAAGAAGCCACTTTTATTTCTTTGGCAAAAGACGCCGCCCAGCCTGTGACCGGGTTTGCGCGCTTCGCTCGTGCTGTGTTGGCGTATGTGGGAGCGGGCATCTCTGCTGTCGCTGCCAATCAACTCGCAGGTCCCTGCTCCGTGCACGGCAAGTACGTCATTTCTACGCCCCTCTTGCTCCTCAATTACTAGAGTAACCCGATCCTCTCTATGTCTCTGTATCTCTTTCCTTATGGTCCTTTGGGTTCAAATGCAAGGCTTTCTGCTATGTCACACACGTTTCTCAACATGTTTGAGATCTGACATTCACATTCCATACTCGTTTTTGCAAGCGAAGGACAATGTTTCCGGCTTGTGTTTCTGTGGCCTTGGCAGTCAAGTCAAATCTAAGCTTTCTTGCGGTGGCATATCTGTCTTTTCTTGTACGGTTTCTTTTTGCACGGGGTTTGCATTATCATCATCACACGAATCTATGGATTTGCAATGATTCTCTTGCTAGCTTGACCTTGCACTGTGTGCTGCTTCCTGCATGTCACAAACCTAGAAGTGAGGAGGATTCACCTATGCTAGAGCTCTAGAAAAGGTTTCCTTCCAAAACCATACTGACATCCTTGTGATTTGTATCATTTGAGATCCATTGAATGCACAGCTTCTGGGATCTTGTGAGCAACATTTTTTTCTTGTCAAATTTGGGGCACTGTAACTACATGGTATTATAGTCTTTTGAACTACCATTCAGTGCTTGGTTTGGGACCCAGAGAGTGTTGAACCTAGATCTTGCCTGCTTGAGCTTCAGACTCAGCTTTGAATTAGATGTGTCTACTAGGATTTTACCATGGTTTTCAAAAGCTGGCAGTTTGGACCTTTGTTGCAAGAAGTTGAACTGTGAATGATATGGCGGTGATTGCCAGGTTCTGGTTACATGGTTGGGTTTTCTTCATCTAATCAGCAAATCAGGGGTTCAGGACTAAGTTCAGTGTAGTGACAGAAGAAGTCACAAGCTTATGATGAAGTATTTTAAGAGAAGAAAATCTTTCACAGAATGCAACTGAGAATTATTCATCAAGGGAGTTCAACATTTAGCTTGATTGTATTTGTCCATTTGTGTACATGATGGTGATGTGTGGCTGGTTTGTAAACTACCTCATGAACAAGAATAGACCATATTGGGAAAGTCTGTGCTGGTACGGAGAGTTCCATGTTCACATGAGCTTTGTTTCAGTAAATTGTCAATTGGGCTTTTGGTTGTAAGGGTGGTTTGCCTTATGCCTGGTTGGAGCATCGGCATCTACCTGTCTGTCTTTGAAGGTGATAGATAGATGATTTTTGCACAGCAGTTGTCCGTACACCATTCAGATTGACACAGCATGTATGACTTGTCATTTCTGCAAAATTGGTATTTAGTGATTCTTGGTGACTATCCACTTTCTTTTCCTGGCCGATTTTCTATGTTTAGTGAGTCTCAGTATGAAGTTGAGACTTGCAATGAGAGAGTTTACTATACAAGACCTGAGTACATTGTATGCACTTCTAAGCAACTGAACACAGCAGACTGGGATTTGCAAAAGATAAAGTTCCATCGTCAGAGATTTTACCTTACAACACTTGGAAGAGGATATATTCAGCACTCTCAGTATTACAGTTGAAGTCCTGTAGCTGGGAACAGAGGTTCAGATTGAAGGGCCAGCCCACCTTTCAATGTGCAGAACACACTGTAATACTCCCTTCTTTGATGTTGTAAAACATTGTTGTATTTTTGCAAGGTTGTACCCTAGCTATAATTCTTGGTTAGTGATAATTTATGGTGACTCACAATGGTCACCCATATAGTGTGTAAGGGAGAGAGAATTGTTGCCATCTGTCTGCATCAACTGTCTTAACAAGAAATACTGTGAATGGGAACAGGCTTTGTTTTGGTTGATTCAGTTCAATGACTAACATGCTGATCCACGGCATGAAATCAGAGCCCCTAGTTAGGAATTTCACCTGTCCACCTTGACAATTTACAGCCCTCAGTTACCAGACAGTACAGTGCAGCCAATCTTGTAGTAATTAAGCACTTCAATACAGCCTGAGATTTGTGAAAGGGTGGCTTTCAGGAAGGAGATGCCAGTCCCTGACTAGCCTTGAAAAGTGAAGCCCAGAATTGGTATTGAAAATAAGTGTCATTACTGAGTCTTCAGTTGCTTCCAGAAATGTGATGGATACTTAGGATGCAGATTTTTTATGATTGTTTGCTTTAAAATTTCATGCAATTGCTTTGGGTAATTTTTAAAACCCTCTCTAGACCCACCACTGGCGGCTGATGAAGTCAGTGGGGAGTGATGGCATCTAGTAGCTGCTATTCATGATGAAGTTGATTGTGTGATACTTTGTGAGACACTCATAAGGTTATGACCACATTCATTCTTGTTGTGTTAGTTTTGGTTTTGCCTGAACTGACACAATCATTACCTTCAATCTGTTGTTGTGGAGTTCTCTACACAGTCTCATGGATATGCAATGGCTGTTGTGATTGGGTGGTCTTCTTAGATCTATGCATGCTTGTCCATTTTATTGCTCAACCCTCTGTTCACCAGTTCTTCTCACCTTCACATTAAATGTGTGCTTTTAGGTTTAATGTTTTTGTCTCCAGGTCTGTTTGGTCATAATGCAGACGTGATGCTTTCATGTTCAGAAGAGCATCTGTTAGCTGGCTTCTTGGAAAGTCCAGTTTTCAGAATTGTTTCACCCAGAAAGAATGTGTTGTATACAGAGGGGTAGTCTCTTCTGATCTACAAGCTTCTTATCTCAATTTGAAACTCTTGTAGGGATCTTCCAAGAATTGAAGCTGCAGATAACTACACAATGGCTGCAGCAGAGGGCCGTGCTGCTTGGCAGCGCACTAACCGTCACCTAATCCAGGAAGACTCAGTTCGAGCCCCAAAACTGTCACACTGCCCTTCTCTCTCTAAGGGGCAAGCAGAGTTTTGTCATCCCAGCACAGGCCGAGCTGTTGAAAATATCCCATCTTTCTACTCAACCAGCAGTTGGGGCTCCTCTGACAGCAAAATAGATACACAGTGGCAGCAGCTGAGCTCAAGTGCACAGCATCATGATTATCACTCTGAGTACTTTGGCTTGGATGAGGTACTTGGATCCCGTTTCAAATCTGCTGGCCTACAGGCTCTTGCTGTAGAATGCAGCAATGTGAAAGGCGGGACTGCAGGTCAGTGTTTTATGGTGTTCATGTTTTATTTTTCTATGAGAACTGCAAGTGGATGAAGCAGTCTTTGTAATGTGTTGCTGATGAGGGTCATATATGGAGCTGGCATGCAACTAAGTAGTAAGGCCTTTGCTCTGGTAAAGGTGCAGCATTGTTTGTCAGTTGTTCGTAGAGTTACATATGCTTTGGAAAGATTGGAAGTGGTTAAGGAGCCAAAATATAGACCCATAGCTGTCTATCTGGAGAGATTGGGTGGCATGCCCCTATATGCAAGTGAGGTCTTTGCATTACAGTGCAGCAGCATGAAGGGCACTTGGTGTCAGACAACTTGCATGATGAGACTCAAGGTTTGTTGTGTTGGCAGAAACTCTCCTGTATTGAGTGGGATTAGAAATTGTTTAATACCCATTCTGTTGGTTTCAGGTTACATGGGTGTGGCACCAGAGTATGCGTCTGGTGCAGAGCTTGAACTGGAGTGGCAGTTACTTGTGGATCCAAAGTTTAAGTCAGGGCACCCTCCTGCATTTCAAGCTGCAGAAACCATGAGGAGTGTTACAGAAGAGGGCATGATTGATTCAATTGATGAAGACAAAGCAGCAAGGGATGACACAGAGGAGTTTAATGTCATAAGAGGAGAAATCATGGTGAAAAGCTTAAAGGAATCAGGGGAGATATTCTCAAGTGCTGATGCCAAAAACCCTCAGACTATGTGCTTTGGGGTCAAACAAGACCAGATTATGGAGAAAACAATGGAGAAATGTATGAGTATGGAAGAAGCTGTTGTGGCATCACCTGGAGATGCATTTGCAAAGTCCTCTCCAGTCAAAGCTGGGGTTTCGTGGCGAACAGCCAACAAGGAAGCCTTGGCAGCATTAGTTGCACAGAAGGGTGCAGAACGTGTACAAAACTGTGATCTTCCAACACCACAGTCAAAGCCTGTTCTGAAGACACCGTTGGAGAGCTGCGATGTCATGGATGAGACTGCCCTAGGGATTTCAGGATCAATGGACCAGAGCTTGATGGCTGCCATTCTGCAAGCTGGTGAACCCACTCTTCTGGAGAGCTTGAAACTACCAGCTTCCCCATTTGCATCCACAAAACTGAGCCCAAAGCCTTCAACATGCCATTTCCCCAAAAGCTCTCAGCCTCTTGCCATTCCAGCCCTTCCCAATACATTTTCCCCTCATCGTGGCAGCCGTAGTGTCAGGTATATAACTGACAGCCCTCCATTCAGTATTGCTTTCTGGTTCAGGCCTCTGTCTACCTACTGAATGGAATCATGATGCAGTCAAATCTTTTGATGAGAAGGTTAGCTCAAATTATGAGAATAGTGAAAATTATTGGCTTTCAGTTGTGGTCAAAGAGGAATTTTGTTTCTCAAAGGTTAAACCTGGTTTGTTTGTGAGGGCTGTCTCAACACTGCAGATTTGGTGGTTGATTGAGTCTTTACCATACAATTGCAAGAAGTTGACAAGAAACTACATACGATGAGGATGTAAATCTGTTCCACGCTGCTTAAGATAGTGTTTTTTAAAGAGTCTTCTTGAGTGTGAAATTTGCATTGTCAACTGACCAGATTTCTTTATGAAAAATGCAGCAGTGCTGATAACAGAAATACAAGCTGGAGTGGTGGTGGGGGAGGTTCCATTAGCAGTAGCCCTGGCAAAGGGTCAGGGCCGCTTGGGGAAGCTCTCTGCCATTCTCAGACCCGGGCAAGAGAGGCAGAGAAGAAGGCTGACCAAACATTGCAAGAATACAAGAAACTGTCAAAGCTCTTTTTTCAAGAGGCTTCTCTTTCACTAACTTACCGTCAGTGGGTTACCTCCCTGCAAGCTGAAAATACCCGGCTGAAAATGTACCTTAAAAATCAGCAAGCTGCTGCTTGGCTTCAACGCAGGTTTTTCTCTCCTTTTGCTGCCCTTGAACGCCTGTCCAGCAATCACTGGAAAAACATTGGCAAGAAGCAGGCTTGCCACCAAACACACAGGCACTTTTCAGCTATCCAGCCTGATAAAGATCCTCCTCCTGGAGATGTTGCAGCATCCTATAGACAGACTGGGGCCGGTATCATTGTGGGTTGTACTCTAGGATTTGCATTTGCTCTTGGCCTCAGCCTTGCCAGTGCAGGGCTAGTGCTGGGCTGGAGCATGGGGTGGATTGTGTTGGCTCACTAGTTCTGCATCAACAGTAAATATAATGTTTTTCAGGTTTCCTTTTCATATCAGCTTGGGCTTAGTTTCCCTTTGTACTTGCTTTTTCGAAGGCACTTTCCTCCTCTTTCAATTTGATCACGGTTCTCTAATTTGTACTTCCTATTGTGTTTGTGGAGGGAGTCCTTCTTCTTTCCCTTGTCATGGAACACCTATTGTATATCTCTCTTTTTTCTCTGTTCCATCTTTGTTTTTGACAGCTTCACTTGTTTTGACCATTGACCAGTTCAATTGGTACAGACCTTTTTCTATAATGGAAAATGTAAGAGCTGGTATGATTGTTGCAATGTGTCAGTCCAGAATGACTATTACATTGCAATGTGTTGAGTATCATATTTTGGAAATGCAGTTTTGTTGCAAGAAATTGAGCACTAGGGTCCACAGCAGGTACGAGCTCTTGATTGGTGCTTTTGATTTCAAATTGCAGCTTCTTGTAGCTTGGAGGTCATCACGGTCAGATTCTTTTGGATCAGGATCATAGATTCAGTTCATAACCTTGATGATCATGAGGCTCATGGGACTAGAAGGTACCTTATATGTGGGGCTGGCAAGTTGGCTCCGATGCTTCAGATCAACCCAGAATAGGAGCAATTTGTATAAAGGACATCCTCATACTACTGTGTAGCATTGACAGATTTCAGGAAGTAGCATGACAAAGCGATGGTAGACTAGCAGGAAATACATGGGGTAACAGATTTATACACAGTGAAGAGCATGAGAAAAAAGATCAAAGTTGCAATTTGTAGATTCCAAGCAGCATTTCTTGCTGCATGGTGTCCAGTTCCTGCTTCTTGGAGAAATTGCTATGTCAGGTAAGATGATTCCTTCCTGCAAGTTTTGGATGTGATGGCTACCAGGAGTATATTGCTTAGGCTGCTGAGTGGTCAAACTTTGATGGTGGGGTTCTATAAGTGAAATTGCTTGTTTTCTCATTTCCATTACACCATGAATTTCATGGAATCCAGGTGAAGTTGCCGTGTTGTGATCTCCAGGTTGCAGAGGCAGAGTGGCAGTGGCTCTGTGTTTCAAGGTGAAAGCAACAATTTGCCTCATTGTTATCTCCAGGTTGCAGAAGCAGAGCAGCCGCTCTGTGATCTCAAGTGAAAGTAACAGTTTGCCTTAATTGTGATGTTTAGGTGGCAGTGATAGTAATGATTTGCATGATTGTGATTCCCAGGTTGCAGAAACAGAGCAGTGTGGACTCCATATTGTGATGTGAAAGTAAACAAAACCTATGGAACCTTTGTCATCTCTGTCAGCCATTGTGCAGCAAGATTGGTGAGAAGCTCGTGAGAAGAGACAGGGGATTGGGAGGTCGTTCATCACAGTATCAGGGGTTTTGGGTGCAATTTTAAATTAAAATATGCACACTGTTAATTAAGAAAAAACCAGCTTGTGAAATCTGGTAAGTTCAAACAAAATGCATGTGGTTGTCTTGAGTAGGAATTAAACTTTCTGCATGCTACAAGAATGAGTGTCTGGATCAAGATGTGATCGGCAATAATGGTGTTGGGAGACCAGCTTCTGGAGTTGGAGAACAGCAGCAGCAGCAGCAGAATATTGTGTACAGTTGCAGGTACTGTGAGCTGAGAGGGACACCGATTCCCTCTAACATTAATCATTGATGATGCAAGTTGTGGTGCTGAAGCAACTTGCTTTTGATAGCTTGATTTTTGATCTTGCTTTTGATGCAGTAGAACCTCCCTGAAAATTATAGTCCAATTTTGGTAGAAGCAATTTGACAATGATCAGTTTCTCTTGATGCCTGGCAAGTCTATCATGGTTTTCATATCTGCTACCATTTCACAGCCATGGAATGTGCAGTGCTAGAATCTCACATTGTACCATATATCTCTGTTGCTAGAATCTCTCATATTGTACCAAACATCTGTAGCTTCAAATTGGACTTAAAAATCTGTGTCATAGAGAAATCTGCCTTGAAGATTTGCCAGATAGAGTGAGGAAAATTATATGGGAGATAAGAATTTTTCACTTGCCATGATATTTTTGCTAGCAATGAATGGTACACAGCTCTCAATGATCATGATTTAACAATTTGCAAAACCAAGTGTATGTTGAGAAGAAGACTTTTGTCTGTTGGTGTGTGTTTTTTGTTACTGATTTTGGCTGGGAAGTAGAACTTTGTTTCCAAGGGACCATTTGGATGAAATGGACAGGATTTCCAGAGCAATGTGATCTCCCAATACCTCTGGATGTCTTTGTTTACCTTTAGGGTTTTAGGGTAAACAAGGAAGCTACCAGACCTGTTGCTGGCAGTAGTATTTTGGTGTTGTGCACCTGATTTGATGTGCACAGCTGCTGTGTCTTTGGTTCATTGGTCTTCAAATTGCTTCGGTAACTGAGTCTGGATCATGGGTCTTATTAGCAATTGCTTCTTTGATCCTTCTTCAATTGTTTCTGTACTTGAATCTGGATTGTGGGTCCATGTTATTTTTTTGGTGAGGACTTGGATGGCACATAGGTCTTGATGGAATGTGCTCTTCTTGGAGTTTCAGCTTTGGGAAAGAAGGTTTAAAAGGAGGCTGAAGCAATACATTGAAGAAACAGGAAAGAGCTGATGAAGTTGGGACCATTTTTCAAAAGGCGAGTAGCTTTTGAGTAGAGAACATGTGTAATGCATTTTTTTTCTTTGTTAGTATTTCCAATGCACAACAAAACTTGCTTGTGCAAATTGTGTGAAGATACATGTTTCTGAGTGAGATCAGCTTTTCATGATGGAGAGAAGCGCATTCTGTTCTTTGTTAGTAATTGACTCCACAAGAAACAGGTTTGTGCAAATCATGTGAAGATGTTTGTGACACAAGATTCCAATCCTGACAAAAGCTCAACTTGCCACTTCAATTAAATCAGTTTTACTTAACCTGTTCAAGTGTTACGTTGTGAGTTCATCTTGCCTTTGTTTTTTGTGTGTGCCTACCCTTATTATTCTGGTCTGTACAGGGTGCCAATGGCTTGGTTGAAGATACTGCCCTCTCAGGATTTACCCCTCTTCATGGGGAGGGGAAACTGCAGATTGCCTAGCTTTAGGAGTGTTGGCAGCACTCTTGTGTTAGCCAATAAACCAGCCATGTTTGGCTGGTTTGTTGGTTGTATGTTGAGTTTTGAAGGTGTCATGTTGGAGACAAAGAAGGGCTTTAGTGAAGCAAAGGATGTTCAGAAGAAATTAGAGTGCTGTTTTAGTAAATTGCAGTTATTTAAGTAAATTGGAGGATGGCTAGCAAAACACAGACATGAAGTTGGAGGGAAACAAGCCTCCAACATGTTTGGGACTGACCATGTACAACAGTTTACTGCCCAGTGCATCTGGGACTAGTCATGCTCTTGCCAGAGGATTTTGTTTTCAATCATGTGCAGTTGGGACAAGATTCTCGCTCAACCAAAGAGGACAGGTAAGATTGTAAAATCAATGATATTCTTAGTTTTATTTTGACATAAGTTTTGGTTTCTGTTTTGATGAGTAACTTACAATTTTGGAATTGAATTGAATTATAGGCATTTTCTCTATATGATGATGGCCATAAAGGTTGGAAAGCAACTTGTTGATGAACATGTCCCGCATCAGTGCTTTTTATGATGCCATCTCCAAATGTCAGTGACATTGCAGGTATGTATGAGTGAAGTTTGTTAATACACCACCCTTAGCTCTTGTTAGGGTTTTGTTGAAAATTTTGTTGTGTCTTAATGGATGTTGTTCCTTACATGATTTTTGGTGTGGCAGATTATCCAATGCAATGGTGGGTGGAGGATGGTGAGGTGGGTCTTGGCCAGTTTTTCTTTTTCCAAATTTGTGAATTAGCTGGGTTGGTGATCATGCACAAGAGGACTTCGCCAATCCTCTTGGGCAAATTTGGCTAGAGGTCAGAGGGGGAAGTAGAAAATTTTGAACTTCCTCCTATAATATGGCGACTTGTCGGAACCTATTCTCTAAATGTGACCACTTTAGATTTTTTTCCCTCATAATGTGGCAACTTGAGCCGATTTTTTCCAAAAAAATCCCTTTGTAGCTTTGCTGTGAAAATTCACCAAGAAAAAAAACACTGATCTTGATGTGGTAAGTTTTGGCAAATTTCTTGATGTGCTTAAGAATAACCAAGCATTGCATAATGGGTTGCTGAAAATGAAGAATGTATTGACCATTCTTGAGGGTGATCAATTGGATGAGCTCCTGAGGTGTTCTGGTGTTGGTTTCATGTGCCTTCTGCATTACTCAAGGTGAGTTTTTTTCCCTTTGATTTATTTCTTGCATATGTAATTCATATTATGTTGTAGTTTGTGATGCACCATTGCCAAGCCATCCAGAGAGCGATGCTAAGTTTTGAGAATAGCGGGGTTCTGTGTGATTTTCAGCCAAGAAATTTCAGATGATATGTGGAGTTCTGCAAGAGCTGTCCAAGCAGCCGAAGCTGGAATCCAATGCATGGGTGCTCTCGCTACATTACAGACAACCTGTCCCCAGCAGAAACATCTGTGTGATTGCTGCTGGAGTTGTTCTGTCCAACTTAGCTTTTCCACCTACATGAAAGTGTGGTGCAACTTTGTATAAGCTTTCGTTAACAGAAATTATCTTGCAGAAATATGTGTTTACTGGTTTTCCATCTTTAGAGGTAAGCCTATTGCTTGCCTTGAACCATTACCAGCCACTCAGTTGCAGCCAATGTTCACAGATTCCAAGGGTAAGTCTATTTGACAGTTGTCCTGTTGGCAGATGCAGGTTACATTGCTCAGTAGTCATTAGCTCTCTATGTTGTTCTATAGCACTGTTGCAGGAGCAGGCAAATATACTCATGAAGGTGGCTACACCAGCTGTGTTGAGTGCAGCTCAATCCACCCGACAAGGTCTGGGATCCACACAAAGACTGGTTCTATAGTTGATGTCACACAAAACATTTTGAAAAAATAGATATTAAAGTAACTAAAATTTCCTGTGTAACATTATTATAGGGTTCTACACACTTGTGATAACACCCAAGGACCGGGTCATTGCATGGTGTAAAAATAGAAAGATTTTAGTTGTTTGTTTCTTTAAAACTATTTTTCCCGTAATACTCGGTCACTACTCATCAGATACCTGCTGAATATCACAAGAAAAAAGATTTAAAATGACATGAGGCATTTCGAGAAACGAAGCACTTGCAAGAGAGAAAATTGCCCCACTAGCTGTTCTGCTCTTTATCAGTGCATCCAGATACACTACTACATTTATGCGAGGTTTTAATGACAGCCTCATCATAAATCCACCACCTGCACAGAACATTAAGTGTTTTGTGTGAACCCCATACCCAATCCTTTATATCTGATCTGCATCTTCTTCTTTAGTAGAAAACCATCTGATTTGGCTTGATTTCCAGGAATGTTACAAGAAAACTTAGGATTTCTGTCAAATCTAACTTTAGACACTCTTTCATACCAGAGAACTACAGCATCAACAGCCAATTCTGCCAGGTAATCATCCCCAGCCAGGTCACGGCCAGTAGAACCAGCATCAACTCTGTTAGCGAAACCCTGGCTAAAGCTGAACTGGCCGTTGATGGCCCGTTCAATGGCATTGAAACGTGAAGCCCATAGAACACTAAAAGGTCAAGGGAACTTGTTAAGAGTGGTGGAAATGCTGTGCAAATTATAGTATTGCTGAAGAATCAGTTCAGTTTCCTAATCAGGCTGTAGGGGAGCCCGAATAACCCTCCCCAACAGTTGAGAAATTGGTATGTCTACAATTTGTATTGTGTTATTTACAATAGTCTTGAAGAACTCCAAAACAAAACTCGAAGTCATTTGCTGTGAAACATAACTCACACCAGCCCAACACTACCAGATTCACCATCACCCTTAACCCATAGCACAAAACAAAGCCCACACCCAAACACTAAAAACAAAGAAAACTCCATTAGACATATATAGGCATCAACCCTCAAACTTTCTTCTAGTTTTCTCCTTTCAATTTCCTCGTTCTTTTTTCATCAACATCCATTAAATTTTCATAGACGACAATCCTTCCTCCAATTCAATTTCCCTTCACACTACTACTGGACCAATGTGGGGGGCGCATGTTAGAAACTGTACCAAACCCTGATGGGTATCAGGCCGGTTCTTGAATCTTGTCTTTACAAAAATCAATCAAAATGTGCCCAGTTCTAATATATAATTGTGATCATCAAGAAATCTAATACCCAGTATTGATCTATAACTGCTCTTTTCAATTTTTAGCCAGAAAATCAAATACCCACCCAGAGGACCTCCGGTTCTTTTCCCGTTCTCTCATGAAACCCAGCTGTTCTGGGTGGTGTTTTGAAAGAACCAATAGTGGCGGGTCTTTGATTCGCATTTTGTCAAATACCCAGAACCGGTGGTTCTTTGACTCTGATTTTGTCCAATACTCATAACCTGTGGTTATTTGATTTTGTCAAACACCCGGAACTGGGTGTTCTTTCATTCTGATCTTGCCAAATACTCAGAACCTGTGGTTATTTGGTTTTGGATTTTTCAAGTACCCGGAGAGGCAGTTCTTTGATTTTCAAAAGTCAAGTAAAAGGAACCGGCGGTCATGTGTTTGCATTTTCAAATGCAGGAAACGGGAGGTTAGTCAAAAATCAAAGAACCGCCCCCACAGTGCACTGGACCAGTTAGGACTACTGCGGTAGCAACAAGGCAACGTCGTGACGATCGCGAGAGAGAGAGAGAGAGAGCGCGCGCGCGTGCGAGAGAATTTGGGAAGAAAGAAAGGCGCGAGGATTTTCAACAACACCGAAAATCTGGAAGAACGTTGTTCAACAAGAAAAAGTTGCAAGAAGAATTTTCTAAGAAAATCTATCTCCTGCACGAGGACACATCATGTTGTAGTTGTTGAGCTTTTTTTTGGTTAAAAATGCCCGAGTGTATTGGGAAACTGTTGTTTGGATCATCTATAAGGTGAAGGATCTGTTTCAACAACTTGCAGCGGCTTGAAGAATTGGGCGTCGAACAAGTCAAGAAGCGAGAACTTTGTCCGGATTCTTTCCCAGTGATCGTTTGCAACAAGTGGAGGAAGATTTGGGAACAGGGAGGAAGGAGAAAGAGTGGATTCCGCGTCGCGAACAATCTCTCCGATCTGCGGTTGTGTACAGTAACAGAATGTATGGCGCGACTGCGTGACCGTCTCGTGACAGATGCATGTGAAAAACTTAGTATAAAGAAATGACGGATCAGAAAGAGCAATAACGCATTGCACGCCACTCCAATGACTTGTGTGCAGGGGCATCAACCGCCCTTCCTGCTTCCTGCACTCGTACATCGTGGATTCATCTGTCTGCATTGCTTTGCAGAGTCCGTGACAAACTCCACAGCCTTCGTCACGCTTCGCGCTCGTGCTCTCACCGAGTTTTTACTGGCTCTGGAGGATGACGTGTTGTTTCGCAATACTCTTATGCAACATCACCGTCACTTCCTCGTCGCGCCATTATGCGAAGGCAGCTGTAATTGCTGTACCGATGAAGCTCTCCTTGTCTCAATGGTGGACATCATCTTGAACATGTGTAGATTGGCTGCTGCAGACGACGAACGACCTTTGCTTGAAGAGTTCATTGCACACATCTCCTTGCACCTAAGCTCCAAAACTATTCGGTGGCACAGGAGCCATCGCTTCAGTGTAAGTCGCCGAAGTCTGTACTCTGAAATGCGAAGGCAAAGCTGCTCGCAATAAAAACTAGCAAATTGCAGGATCGTGACAAATTATCACATAAATTGTTGCGTGACATCGCGTTCTTCAAGGTGGCCAGATCGCAATTTGGTGGTAGCTGCAGAGGCCATGATCAGCCGGCCCTCTTGTCGTGTTTCCTGACTGGACTCCTTCCCTGTATTTCTGTTTGTTTTGACAGCTACATGCCATGGGAATTCTGTTGGAGCGTCACCGCAACCACGAAAATCGTGTGCCGCAAGTCATGAAAATTAAGCAAGGCTTCGTGCATAACATAATATCTGCCATGCAGCTTCCACGGTAACCTCAAGAAGCAATCTCCGGCTCCACTTCCTCCTTCAGAAAATCAACTGAGCTAACGTACCTTTGAACTTGAAATCCCCCTATCCAAGTTTCAGGAATGAGGCACAAAGACATTTTACTTGAAAAAAGCAGCAGAAAGTAGATAGATCTGCTCCTCTTATGCCACAAAAGTCTTTACCTATGGTTGCTAATCATGGATGCATGCAGCAATGACGAAACTGTGCAAGAGGAGATTCTTTTTGTACTCAGCAAACTAGCTGTGCTTGAAGATGGAACTGAAGAACTTCAGAAATTTTGCCCACTTTTGATCCACATTGCAGTGGATGCTTTGTCAAAGACAGAGAGTGATGGATTGAAGACAAATAGCATTGGTAATCCACTAACCCTATACCCTAACTGAGTGTAAATATGCATGTTCTAGCATCATCCAATTCTTTTGCAGATTTGATCATTGAGATGTCCCATGTTGTATAATTTGCTAACCTGAAATACTCCACAGTAGAAAGAATCTCAAGACTCTCCAAACACCTGACATAGATCTAACCTGGTCTTCATGTTTTGTGTGATAATTTCAGCTCTCCTGACTATCTTAGCTCAGGGTTCCATTTTCAATATCAGTCTCCCGCCAGTGATGATGGATGGTTCTTCCTTGCCACAAGAACAATGTTTCACTCCGGCTTTTATAAGGACTTTTGCAGAGGCCATCAAGAGATCACTCATGTCCTCAGACATTCAGATCCAAGTCATGTCACTTCAGTTGATCTGCCATGTTTGCCCTGATGGAGCAGTTATGACCAAGGAGCTTCAGACATGTGTGGAAGAGGGTCTCACAGACTATATTTTTGAGTTACTGCAAGCATCGGGTCAGCATCATAAGCACATTGCTATAATTGGTTGCAGCAGCCTTTGTGAGCTCAGATTGTTGCCTGTTTGTTTCTGTTACAAATGTCCAGTTAGCAGCATACAGAGAGCTCCACAGTCTCATATTCGATGGTTTTTCCTTGCAGATGACATAGAGCCTGTGGTTGCAGTGGCCATGCATGCTTTGCTTGCACTTTCAACAGCGCAAAAGGAATTCTCCAGTCGGTTTTCACTTGGTCTTGAGCCTCTTATTCGGGTATTGGAACACTCCTTACATTCAGCCTTTGGTAATGTACTAAGGGACACCCTCCTTGTTCTAACAGTAGGTTTGTTCAATCATCCTGGGCTCATCATCACAGCTACCCAAGCCAAGCGACTCATGCTCCATCTGGCAACTCTGCTCAATCAGTTTTGTAATCTGTTGAAAGGCCACTCAATCTCCAATGCAAGTGGCTATGGACTCTCTCCTGAAACTTTGAATGCCACTTGTTCAGCTCTTGTCGCTCTCCTGTCCACCACCCCTTGTTGCACCAGGCAGCATCCAGACTTTCCCAAGATGCTCCTAGAAGCTGTGACATATGCAATCATGTGCATATCTGAGGATAAGAGTTACAGCATAGAACATGGGGGTCTGAAATCCTCAACATGCCTACTACAAGCTGCCTACATTTTCTATCAAAAGCAGGCACTTGAGGATGCAAATGCTGCAAATTGCTCTTTGGAAGCACTGTTAGAACTGTGCGACTTGCATCTCCTTTATGTCTTCACAGCACACATTGACAGAGTAAAAGATGAAGACACGTTCAGAACCATCTTCGCAACCTTAAGTGTGATCCTTCAACATGAAACTTCAGTGAGTGTGGGTGGATTGGCCAAAAAGCTTGCCTTGTCGTCATGGTTCAGACTGACATTTGATACCATGGCTCGCTTCCCTTCAGAGAACTTGAAGCAGACTGCATATTTCTTCATCAGTGTCATGATTGATAGACTTACTTCTTCTGGACGACTCATCAGGGCAGCCTTACCATACTTGCCATCAGATCTGAATGACCTTCTGGTGCTGTTTGAAGAAAAAGGCTTAGATGATTTGCAACGCACAGAGTCTCATCAGGCGATCATTGCTATCTTCTATGCAAGCCAAGTACATGACAACAGGTCAAATTGCCTTGCCTCTATGCTGAAAAATGTCTTCAGTAGTGGAATCTACTGCTTTGCAAACTCTCAAATGCTGTCTTGTTGAAATTTACATGTTGAAACATTTGACATCTGTAGCATAGCAATGTAGTGGTGTGAGTGAAGCTGAGAAAACAATCAGGATGTAGTATTGTGCTACATACAACAACAGATTTGACACATTTGAAGTTGGTTAGTTGTTTTGCAGAATTTTGGTTTGAATGTTGATCTTCAAGGTTGGGCACTTAGAACTTGGGTGTCAGTTGTTTGCTTACCATCATCATATGCTTATAGTGGTTTGAAGATGGTGATCTTAGCACATTTTTCAAGCTTGTGTGTGGAGCTCACGAGAGCTTCTGTTGATGCAGGATTGCTGAAGATGACCTGTTTATTGCCACCCTGGAACATTGTCTTCTTGCCAACAATGTCTCATCAATGATGAAGATTTTTGCTGCTCCCAATGTCCTCAAGCAGTTTCTTGTCATATATGTAAGTGCAAGGGACAGCCTCCAAACTTGTGGTTTATATAGCATGGAAGCTGAAACTGTTCTGCTTAACATTTTACAGTGTGCAGATAACACTGCCTTCATCTCATCAGATACTCCAAAGCATGTCCTGAGGTGGATCCTTCAGAAGAAATGCCTTCATGAAATCAACTCAAAGCAACTTTTCCTGATGTTCAGAGCTGATGAGGAGAAAGATGGTGGCCAAGAAATTCTTGCAGAACTATTTGAGGAAGATGACTGTGTTACAGAAATTATTGTTGCCCTGTTTTGTGAGAGGGTAACCAGGGGAAAATATGATGATATTAAAGTCATTGCGCATACTCTCGCAAAGATTGTGAGAACACGCCCAACGTCTGCTCATAGAATGCATAAAAGTGGTGTTCTTTCCACATTGCAGAACTTCATGCTTTTGCAAAGTTGCAAAGCACCTTCAGCAACCGTTGTATCATGTCTGGAGCTTCTCTTTCACACCTTGTTCTTCCTCAACAAAGAAATGGGTTCCAGAGAGGCTACTTCTTGGATTGACATTGCTGGCCAGGTACCATGATTGTTATGGACTAATCAAACACTGCTTGTGTTATTTCAAAATCTGTTGTAAACTCGAGTATTCATATCTCAGCCAAGGTGGTTGAAGAATTCTGAGTGAATTCCTCTTGGTTGTATGCTAATAAGGCTCCATGGGGGTCCCTAACCAACTACAAAATCTTGAACACTTTGAAAGTTATCCCCTGCTGATCTCCTCAGGTTAGGATGGAGATTGTTGATGTTGCAGTGTGTTGAGAGTCTAACTTGAGGCTCACTGGATGCAGTTGGTGCTGCTTTTATTGTCAAGGAGTATGATTAAGAATGTAAACCAAACTTGGTTTATGCCTCTCCTCAATTTGATTAGTCTTATATTGCACAAATCTGCTGAGCTCACCTTCCTTATGGGAGCATCAGATGCAATCTGTTCAAGTGAAGAGCTCTGTGCAGTTCTGGAGCTGCAGATCACAACAGCATCAAATATGCCTGTGGGCAGACTCAAGAATATCAGCACAGATGAAGGACTTGCCTTAGGCACATCTCTACAGTTCCATCTTTTGTGGTTAAGATGGTAAGCTTTCACATGGTTACCTCATCATTTTAGCTAGTAGTGCAGAAAGACTCAGTGGTTTCAATCATGGGTAAGTACATAACCTTCCTTTTGGTTGGTATTAAGTCAGTTAAAGGATGTGTTGATCACAAGGAGGATTGTTTGCTCACTCATAATAGTCCATAGTGTTTTGTCCAAGTTCTGACTCCTGACTGAGGATTCTGACACCAATGAATGTTGCTTCCATGCCAGTGCTTTCAGACAAAGATCTCAGCAACCTGAGAATCAAAGTAACTTGAATTCTGAAGCTTTGTCAAATGCTTCAACAGAAAACCTTCAGAAATTACCTGTTTGCAAAGTACATCAGACAACTATCTTCTATAAGGATCTGTGCAGAATTCTCCACTTTGGACCACTTCCCATCAAGGTTTTGGCATCATCTATCCTTGTGGAGATATTCTCACAACTCTCAGGCACCAGCAGACATGAGAATCATTCTAGCACATCTAAAAAGAGCATTGTCCAAGCATCAACAAGTGATCTTAAAGCTCTGACTATGATTTTCCAAGAATCTCTCTTTGGAGACAACGAACTCCTTCAAGCAAATGCTTCTTTCTGCTTGTCACAGCTTCTTACCACCAACTGCCTCAACCTGCAGCAGATATCTGTAGTTCAAGGAAGCCCTTGGTTCCGCATGTTGGCAGAGGATCTTATGGCAACCCTCTCTTTGCCTCATAGACAAGGTGCCACAATTTGCTATGGCAAAAACTGTCACATAGCCCCTCTTGTTTCAGCCATCCTGCAAATGTGTCCCTCTTATGACTGGCTGGCATCAGTTTTCAATCCTCAGGCTATGAGTCAGGTAATAGCAAACCTCCAATGGACAGAGAATATCACACCTGGAGTTGTGTCTGTGTTAACAGCTTTGTTGAATGCCCATCTCCTGGACAGTGAACATGTACAGAGCATACAAGTTCTTTTTCAGGTAAATTGCTTGCAATCCTCAGCAAATTTCTGCCATTATGTCAGCCTGACCAGAAGCACTAATCCACAAATCTCATGTCAGATTGTTCCATCATGACAACCAAGAGAAGGAAGTGGACCAGTAATATTCTAGACATGTTTCTGTGAACAATTGCTTACATCTCACTATTGAGAAGTTGTTTCTCATATGAAAGTGACATTTCATTATGCTAAATTCCAATAGCAGAGCCACTGGCTTAGCTTACATATCTCCATGAAGAAAAAAGAGTTTGAAAGTTGGATATGGCAGGCTTTGCGGAGGAGCATTTACAGATTGAACTCTGGCTTGGTTCACTCTGGGGAAGACCAAGCACCAGGGTCTGACAGATATCCGTCATGCAGACACATTCTGCAACAAGACAGCCATGCTTGCATCATGCATCTGGTTCTTTATCATGGTCAAGACCACCTGACAAGTTCATACACCCACCATCCCTGTGTCTCCAAGCATGACAGTCTAGGTCTACTGGTCAAAATTGATGAATTCTTGCATAAAGCTACAGCTGATACATAGGCAGAATTGTCATCAAAACTGTATTATGGCCTCAAATCATTTGCTTTCTTTGACTAGAAAACATGTTGATATCTTTGTCAGTGGGGAAAGGAAACATTCGATTGAAGATCTACAATTGTAAGTAGAAGATGATGCAAGCTAGCAAGAGGCATTACTAGGAAGTTGAGAAATTACCAGGCAAACAATGACTTCCAAAAGAAATGTGTACATGATCAATTGGAGCTGTTTGGTGAAGCTGAAAACATCAAGTTTGAGAGAAGGGTGTGTTGTTACAGAACTTGAAGCTTCACAAACTAGTAAGTTTTCCAATTAACCTTTCCACCTTGAGAATGTAACTTCAATCAGCCTGACATGATGTGATTCTTTTGCTTGTTTCAGTAGCACAAATCATCACTACACCTTTGTGTTGTTGTTGGGAACATCTATTTTGAGGGAAGCTTGTGCAAGATTAATGAGGATTTCACTGCAACCTACTATTCAAGGGAGGCTTGGAACTGTAGCAAAACTATACATCCCCTTCGGAAGGCATGATTGAAGGTGAATGGCTGCTGCAGTATGCAATCAAAATTATGACTCAACTGCTGTATTACACACTGCATGGCTAATGGCTTAAAACTCCAGCAAAGGGGTCAGATAAAAAGAGAACATCAACAACTCTTTGAAGCTTATCCAGCAACGGCCTGATGAGAGAACCAGTGCAGGTGCAGCAAAACTGTAATTTAAGAAGTTGTACAACACAAGTGAAGATCCTTGCATTTGGTCTCTTGTAAATAAATACAAGATTAGAACCTGCTACAACCAAATGGAACCAATTTTTTTCTGTGATCATTTGGTTGTAGCAGGTACTAGTTTTATTTGTTGTATATTAGAGACCACAAATTGTATGTGGTCTCTAATATATTGATTGCAATCCTTGTCCTCAAAAGCACAAACCATGAGTTCTCTTCTCTCGATAATTGTACACTGGAAGGTTAGATTACTCAAGGAGGTTTGGAGGAGAGATTGGAATGATTCAATTCCTTTTTCTTCAGATCCTGGAGCCCGAGAGTTGAGAACAATCAAAGATTCAGATTTCAAGGTGGTTTTGAAGCAAGATTGAGAGAGTTCATGAAGGTGGTTTGATATGCACTGACAATTGGAAACACACCAGTGGAGTTTCAAAGATTGATAAGCAAGCAGATAAAAGCTTGAGATCTAAATAAGATCTACTGGTGTTAATTATGTTCTCTTAACATGGGAGTTTGCAACAAAATATCAAAGAAACTAAATATCAGAATCCCATTGGAATTAGTGCCTTTTTTGGCAACAAATTTTACATCTGGTTGATTTTTCTTCTAGACAGCTAAAGAATCATGAAAAGTGTCAAAATTGTTTTTCACAATTTCTTGAAACACTAAAAAAATTTCAAAAGAAACTTATATGCTTGACACATTTTTCAGCCTTGGGGTAGTTTTTTGTTACTTTTCTACATTTGGGACAGTTATCTACAATCATGTCACCAATTAATGCATTAATGATGCTACATCAATAAACCCAAAATAGATAACTGATTGGAATCAACAGTTTGTATGACAATCAAAAGAATTTTTTGCAAATAGTTTGCCACCATGCATTTGTTTCTCTTGCCATCTACATACCCAGAAACTTGAAATCGATTGGGATTGCAAACAGGTAAACCACAGTTTAACACCTTGTGAATTAATCATGATCTTCACCTATAGTCTAACCTTGATTGCAAACAAAAACTCCACACATTTGCCTACCTACATGTAACCTTCAATTCAAACCTTTTAAACCTTCTCATTCTAATGACAGACTCCTGTTTTGCCACATTGCCAACTTTAGCTCAGCTTGTTACTACTAATTCTCAAAAAGATGGAAGTTCCAATGCACATTCTAGTGTGCAAACTTCTGGAGAGACTCTAGAGAATCAGTAGAGAATTGATACAGGATTCATAGACCATAAACCCCAGATTGGGCATTAAACCCTGAAATTTGAAAACAAGATCTTACATCTAATCCAAGACCCATGACCCTGAACTGCCCCCTTGTGACACCCAAGTTCATGCCTTTTTCATATGCGGCAGCTGTTCAGTGTGAAAGCCTGACATGAAGGCTATTTTGAACAATTGACCAGCCCAAAAATAGAGCATCCCAATAGAACAGTAGCCTGATATAAGCATCAATGGCAAAAATGGGAGATGATCTCTAATAAAAAACGGGTGCAACACTTGACCATAAACTTCAACTAGGACAAGACCTGCTAAGTACACTTTTTCAAATATGCTTAACAGCTGCATTCCCTCTTCTTTTGGTTGTTTCTCAACATTCTTGCCCTCATCAAGCTTCTCTAGATTACAGGGCTGATGAACAAATGAGTCGGAAATAGGTACGGATGCTTTATTGGAATTCGGTTCCCCTCTTTCCATCATGTTGTGGGCAAAGCTCACCCACATCACCAATATATATAGGACAAGAAGCAACACTTTAATTGGGTATTCTTTAGCCTCAAAAAGAAGGGGAAATAGTGAATATGTTGCAACTGCACCCAACATCTCAACATCAGTCTACATACATTTAGACGTATCATGTACAGGAGCAAATCTAGCAGAGCAAAAATACCATTAGTTATGAACCAGAAATGCATGGCACCTAAATCAATCCATGACATAGCTCTAATTTGGTCATAGCCCCCTTTCTTATCAGTTCAGAATTATGCAGACAGCTACTATTGCAGAGTCAAATTTAGCACTATTGCTTGGAATAACTCTTCAAACAAAGGCAGGAGTTTATGAAAGAACAACAAAGATCAGGATGTACAAAAAGACAGTATCCAGACTGCAAGATAAGAATATAATCTCTAAGGAAAAAGATTTACCTGTTGCAATAAAGATGAAATCACCTGCATCCTGTAAACTCTGAACTGCGAGGATGCTGAAAGGAATAACCATATGCAGTGATGCCTTTTCATGAACATGCCAACCAAACATAAAGCCACATGCATATGCATACACCACCCATCGGGCCACATCTGTTTTCCTTGGATGCCTCCACGCTTGAACTAGGCAGGGCAGCATAGTGCCTACCACTAGCAATGCTGAAATTTTTGGTGTTATCTGAAGGACACTGGTGATGGAGTTAATGTTCTGGACTGTTAATCTGCCAGGTCATTTGTCATTACACAGATCAAAGCAACACATTTCATCAACAAAAGTGAGTGAGACTAGAAAAATCTTAGGAATTAGGTGAGAAAGTGTTAAGTGTGTTCATGGAAAGTGTTAAGTGTGGAAGTATAACACCTTCATAGTTCTAGACACATGGATTTAAATGGCTGCACTGTAGGAACCCTAGATTTAGAGCAGTTGTGAGATTATGAACTCAACAGTTATAGGAACCCTAACTTAAGACCATTATAACATCACAATTAGAGTGGTGATGATGTAGTGAGTGCTTCAAGCCATCTGATGCCCTTAGTTGGTTCAAAAGGCAATGCACCATAAGAAGAATCTAAAGGCATTGAAGTACCAAGGGTGATGAATTGTTAAGACACTGATCTGCAGCGCAACATGACATCAGATCCTTGTTTTCTCCTTATGATGTGGTTGAGAGAGTAGTTTCTAGACATGCCAAAAGAATTTGAACCTGAGGAAGCAGAGCGTTTGGTGAGAAATCTCCAACAAGACCTCCTGTCAATGCTGCCTCTGGAACATTTACATGAACTCCAACCTTCCGTAGCACAATTGCAGCAGCTTTGTCCACAATGTTGTAAAGCGCCCAGATATTTGGAGCCCAATATGCATGGCAAAGCCCCCGCCCAAATGGAAACAGTCTTTTTATCACTTGCGGGATCTGGCAATGGTAAAAAAAAACCAAAATGTGCAATAACATAAGAGACATCCAATTCAGAAAGTAATGATAGTTTCTTGGAACCATTCTACAGGGTACATATAGCAATACCTTCTGACATAACTAGATGCTGGTCAGTAAAGACAAGTATGAATCTAAGAGTGATATATTGAGTGCTCCCTACCCATTGCCTCTGCATGCATTTGACACATTCTGCAATTTCTCTAATTCCTTTGAAGGTGAAAAAAGAGTGAACAAAATGAAGAAACATGTGCCCTTTAACAGATAAAAACACCACAGATCCCAGACTACAAAGAAAAACCCCCACAAACAACTGAGAAAGCGGGCACCAGGAAGTACCTGATTGTAGTAGGCAAATGGGCCAAATGCAACAACCAAAACACCAACCACTGATCCCGCAAGCTTGAAAAAACGTAAAACCTTTTGAGGGCCTCTGCAATAATGTCTGAGCAGATAGACAAAGTAGATAGGTCCAGCGACTGCAAATAAATGCTTGAAACAAACAAGAACTGCAAACCAAAAACCTCCAAGGAGATCATGACCATCTTGTAATGCTGCCAGAGATAGCAGAAGCATGCCGAGTAAGAAGCCATTATATTGGAAGTGGATGTGATCCACTATAAACAACCCCGGGGAGAAAATAACAGCCAGAAGAAGAAGCTTCTTTTTTGCAGCTGATAAATGCCGGGAGATTTTGCATACACCCCAATACAGAAACACATCTGCTACCATCACTGAAACTCTCTGGAAGAGAATCACAGTATTGCTGGCATACCCTTGACCATTTTGAAGATGCGTGATCTGTGGGTCGAGCAAGCTTGCAAAAATTGAAAGAAAGAACTCAAAGTATGCAAAGAAAGGAGGGTAATCCAGTGTCCATTCACTGGATTCATCGCTGTACCAGTTCTTGAGAGGAAGAGAGTGTGTTATCGCCAGCCAGTTTCGATGCACCTCAAAATCTGTGCTGTGGTACGTAGGAACCAGCAACAATTTCACACACGTTGCTATGCCTACCAAGCTTGCTACTTCTTGTAATTCTGATAACCTCATTCTCTATCAAAGCTTTTTGTTTCCCTTTCTCTTCTCTTCTCTTCTCTTCTCTTCTCAGAGAGTCTCAGTAGTGTCGCTTTTAGGGTTTGTTGGGAAGCTCTGATTCTCTCCTTCTCTCTCATGCAAATCTGGGCTTAAGATCGGAGAATAGAGTTCGTAAATCTCTCCCTTTTCCTTCTTCATCGAACTGCAGGGAATCAGACTCAAAGCTAAATCTTTTGTATGAAAACTTTGTGTTTCAGTTTGGGTTTTCGGATCTAGGGTTTGGGAAGAAACATTATCAAAGCATGAACCTGAGAAGAATTGCAACTAAGATTTGAGGCGAAATCTGTACAAAGATTGAGGAGAAATTCTTCGGTGGTTTTTCGCTATGATGAGCGGAAGAAGGTGTTGACAAATTTCTAAACCCTATCCCCGGAATGCGAGTTTCCATCGACGCACTTCTTCCAACCCCAAAGGCGAGATTGCAGAAAAGCTTGTGAAACCCTCAAGCGGCCAAAACCCTTTTGAGCAATAGCCACGGATTCCTGACCAACCCCCTTCGATAACTCTACTACTTGTATACATCCGAGCATCTTGTTGACCCAGGATGGTCTTGCTCTGATTCAAGCCATTTGTTTTGAGGATTGAAGTGAGAGATGAAATCTGAGCTTGATTCAAGACAAGTGTTATAAGGATTGAAATGACAAATGACATCTGAGCTTGATTCAAGACAATTGTTTTGAGGATAGAAATGGGAGATGCAATCCGAGCTTGATTCAAGGCAATTTGGAGAATTGAAATGGGGAGCTGCAACCTGAGCTTGATTCAAAGACAATTGTTTGAGGATTGAAATGAGAGATGAAGTCTGAGCTTTGATTCAAGACAACTGTTTTGAGGATAGAAATGGGAGATGCAATCCAAACTTGATTGAAGACAATTGTTTGGGGATTCAAATGAGAAATGCAACCAAACTTTGATTCAAGACAATTATAGTTGTGAGGATTCAAATGAGAGATCCAATCCGAACTTAAAAGTTCAAAACAATGTGTGATGATTTGAAGGTTTAAGGTCCATGATATGCAATTACAAAATGTCGATAAGCTTGTGTACCCTAATGGGTATGGTGACAACAAATTTGAGGGGTCAACATGTCAAGGATGCAAAATGCAATACTAAGGTTTAGGGTTCAAATAAATCTTAAAGAAATCATTATATTATACATTTGAAACAACTTTCTTAGCAATGTCAAAACCAATTTTACTCATAATTACAATAACCTTGCCATTGGTAATGCACAACATAGCAAAGCTATAGTTCCTTTGTAAAATTTATGTAAAAATGCCACTAGTGATGTTTAAAGCATACATAATTCGTGCAATGGTAGTCACTTATGATCATCACGCAATTGTGAATGATTTTAAATATTGTGTGATTCCACACATGAATCACAAAAATAAACTTAATGCAACATCATGCCATTGAGTTTTTTTTTTGGGAACCAATATTTAAATACATTCACATTATGTTTTGCTTAAGTTTTGCCTGGATTAATGTACATTCAATTTAAGTTTAACCTTCAAATTTAGCCTAATTTTAGTTTTTAGGTTTAGCTTAAGTTTAACTTTTAAATTTTAATATAAATTTAACCTATGTTTAACTTAAATTTAATTTAAAATTTTAGCTTAGGTTTAAACTCAATTTAATCTCTAAATTTAACCTTTAAATTTAGCCTAGGTTGGTCATATTTAGCTAGGTTTAGCCTAAGTTAGTCACATTTTGCTAAATTTAGCATTTAGGTTTATTGTTTAGGTTCAACCTAAATTTAACCTTTAGGTTTATTCTTACATTTTTTTGTTTAATTTAAGTGTATCCTCCAAGTTTAGCCTTTAGATTTAACCTTTAAGTTTAGTTTATTGGTTTAGCCTTTAAGTTGAACATGTAATTTTAGCTTTAATTTAATTTCAAATTTTGATATTTATGATTAATTGAAGTTTAACTTGTAGGTTTAGCTTAGGTTTATTTAGTTTAATATTAATGTCCTTACATTAGCCTACAATAGTTTAAAGAGGCCTAAATTAGTGGTTAACTTAAGTTAACTTAAATTAAACTTAGTGGTTGGTTTAGGTTCACCTACGCTAAAATATTTTAAAGTTTATAGTTTTGTGGTGATTAGTTATGTTGTGTAAGTGATTTTCTTGTTGGAACCCAATTAATGTGAACAAAGTTGCAGCATTTCCACGTTTGAGGGGTTATTAATAGGGAGTGATATGTGAAAACATTATAACATATTCATCTATGTTTTTTTTGTGTGACATAAATAAAAAGTTATGGTGCAATGGTTAAAGACTTACACTTTCAAAGTGGAGTTGAGGGGTTCAGATCTTCACACTTGCAACTTAAGATTACCTAGGTTCCTTGCTTATGTAACTTACATAGCCTACTTTAGGTGGCCTAGGTGAGGTTCCTTAAGCCTTGGTTGTCATGTGGCATCACAAGATTGAGCCAAAAATGTTCATATCCTATCACTATGTTACCATGCAACAACCCAATAGTGGTCAATACTTTTTTAATTTGGAATAAATTACCACATGGCAATTCATAAGTGGTAGGTTGCCATTGGAAACAATAGATTAATTAAGAAAATTTGAATATATATATTTTAGATTAAATTTCAGCTATTGGATGCATCTTCCATGAATATTGTTCAATTTAATATTTTAAAATTTGACGATCATAATTGCATGATCTTAAGATCATGACAATTCATTTATAACTAGAATCATGAAAATGATATGGAATGGCATAAACAACTATATAGTCATGGCAATGATTAGATGACATAAATAACAAATCTAAATCAATTACATAGTCATATCGTTGCTAGGGCATATATGACTAAATTTTGTAGTCATGGATGGAGTTGTAGATGTTACCTTTTGGCATAATGTAAGTAGGGAAGGTTAATAAATCTAACATAGGTAAAATAAGAAAGTAGTATAACATATGACATCATATAGTCTAGCACAATCCAAATGTTTTCATGATAGACACATGTGGTTAAATAATCACTACACATGAACTAATAACATACCCTAGTGGCAATTCGCTATAGGCACGACCTAGCCTAGCTTATGTTAAGTAGGTACCTAGGTCTTGCTAGTACACTAACTAATTATGTTAAATAAGTAGCATGAGTCTACATTAAAGGCCTACCTACCTAACTAATTTATGCTAGGTAAGAACGTAAGTTTAGTTAGTTATATAGCTTTGGCTTATGCTTAACTAATATCAAATCAATATGGTCAATTTGACTAAACTCTGACCATCTTTACAAAAAAAAAATTTTGGCTTGTCTTTTTTTACTTGATGTGCGAATTGACACTAATAAAAAAAATTCCCCTTAATCAAATGTATTAATAAAAATTAACATGTGTTTTTCATGCCCCAAGACTTTAATAAAAATGAGCTTTGTTTCTAGTCAATGTGGACATTGTAACCAAGTCAAGCCTTCTAAAAAGCCATGTGTTTGTGTAATGTTTTAGACAAATCCTCAAGCTCATATTATTTTCATTCCTTTGTGGACCACAATATGAAACATCATGAAGCTTTCCACAAAACATTGAAGTAGGATCAAACCACAAACTAACCTAAGCACATAGATAATAATCACAACAAAAATGCTTGTCATGATTCATAATTAAGAAATTGCAAATTGCAAAAATGTGTTCAATATGTGAAATCTCAACATTTTTAACAATGCTTTGCTTGAACCTTTCTTGATGGCCTTCCAAACTAGTGTTTCATTCTTAAAGGACTAGCCAAAAAATCATAAAAAGTTAATACATGAAGTACCTTGGAAGTGATGGGTGTTGGATAGACCTACACCATGCACTACATTTAGACGTGTATATCTAACATGCAACAGTGTGAACTGAAAATTTTCAAAGTCACTTTCAAAAGCATTATAACAAAAGATTCAATATACATAGAAAATATTACAAACATCTAGATAATCAACTTGATCAAGCTAGTAATTGACAAGTTTTTTTTAATCTCTTAATCACATCTTTGAGCACTTTGCATCATGATTTTTTCCCAATGAAACCCATGTTGGTGCTTTCTTATGTGCTCAAACTCAAAGCATGTCATATGTCATTTTTTACACACATACCTATACACTAACCCATTCAAATTGCAAGACTTTTTTTTTTTTAATGTCCCCTTCATATTAAGAATTAACATTGTAACAACCAATCTACACATAAACATTATAGTCACAATTAGTACAAACATAAATATGATGGATCAAACTTAAAATAAAATAGTCATGCATGATGATGTAGCAAAAAAAAAAGCAAAAAAAAGTTGCTCAAGGGTTGGACGGCAAAAAAAACTCAATCTATCAAACACCCTTCACTTCTTGGCAAAGGAAGAGGAGTTTGAATCATTTGTCATGATTTTTTCAAATACTATTTTGTTTCTATTCACTCATATCATCAATTGGTCTCTTTGCCAATTTATTATGCCTCTCTAACTATTCATCAAGTTTTATCAATTATTTTTTGAACCTTTTATCAACTTCTTCCGCAACCCTTCAATCAAAACATTTTGTCTTCCCAGAAGGCACCCATTGTTCATAAAGGTAAGAAAATAAAGGTTAAGGGTTTTGTAGGCAATTCCTATATTCTCACCTTTCTAAACAATGGGTGGCTTTTGGGTGGGGTTGTAACAAGTTTTTGCTTACAAGGATTTTGTTCCAAAACCCTTTGCTTTCCATGAACCTACACCCACCAATGCACCATGAAAGATGGACATTTTAAGTGGTTAAGAAGCAATTCTATGTTGGTTTCCAATTCCCTAGTTAATCATGGTGGTTACCTCAGTTATTCTATTACCTATTAACAACCTCAACTAAATAGGTTGTTAGAGCATTTCTTTAATCCAAATAGGACTCTTCACAAGGTATGGTTTGAATTATTTTTTCATAGGATAGGTAGGTAATATGGGGGTAGGATTTTGCAAAGTTTGATTCAATATGGACCCTACAAAAATATTTTACACATCCAAATATGACCATTCATGGGTTATTTTGCAAGGGCCCAATAATCATTTAGTGAGCTCACTAAATATGATTACTACTCCTCATCCAAGATTTTCAATACATGGTCACATATTGAGCCTTCATGGAGTTGCTATTATTAACACATGTGAAATGGTAACCCTCTATTGTATTTAACCCATCTAGTGTGCACTATTTAGTTTCTCCCCCATCCCCACCCATGAACATGAAAAGATGGTTGTACAAAATGATAGATTATTTAACTCTCACCACCTAGGTCAATGAAAAGTAGTCATTTATTGTTAAGAAATAATCATTTCCTACTACTAGCACTCTAGGAGGGTGTTGCTAACATGTGCACTTTTTTAGGCCTCAAGCATTTTCATAGTTTTTTTTTTTTTTTTTGGGGCAAATTTTCATCCAAAAAGTATTATACATGGACATTTTAATACTATTGTTAGGTATGCTTTTAATAGGGTTTGGATTGACCTAGCATTCATGAACTCACCAACCCACTTCCTTGTTTGAGGTCATCCACTGGATGAATTGCAAGCCCCCTTCCTTCCCACCTAGGGTACCTTTTTTTTCCTTTTTGTTTGGGGCCCTGTCCCCAGGCCGGTAGGCCAAGGGGAGGGGCCAAAAATCTGAAGGTCCTACCTCCGGAACCTTCTCCTATACTTCAAAATAATTTAGGGTTGGATACAACAAATGTGTACAAAAAACATAATTATTATTGCCCACAAAAGAAAATTCCCCAACTGACTCAAAAAATAAACACTTGCATGTGTTGTTGAAATGCTTTTCTTCTTTTCTTCAACTCATTCAATTAAAAAAAGGCCATAATCATAAGATATCTCTGCAATAGAAAGTGAGGAAGACAAATCAAGCAAATGATATAAGATTGTACTCAAAAATGATAATGAGAAGCAAGAGGAACATACGAAGAAAACAATAGATAGGAATAGGTATATTTTTAAAAAGCAAAAAACACAGGACAATAGAGTTATCTGTAAAGTAAGAAAAATACAGCACCAGAACCCTGAGTTTGGCCATACATAGGGTGAGATTAGACCCTGCAAAAAAGTACATTAGCATTCAAGGGGGGATGAAACTCAGGAAACCATCAATTTTGGTGGTAAACCGAGTTTCATCCTGTCTTTCCTTTTTCCTGAGCGTCTCCACTGCTGTTACATATATTTTCACTGCTCCTAACTGTACAACTACAATTATTAGTCTCGAACCTTGTGCATTAGATACTGAGTATCATATAGATCCATCATTGCTGGCTTGGTGCTGCACATGTAGGATATTAGGATGGTGTGGACACATAAAAATTAAGTACTGGGTGATGCCAACATGGTGTTGATTAGAACCCCATGTGGTTGTGGAAAAAGCTCTGGATTCATGAAATGTACTTTCATGCTTAAATAAAATTTTAAATTTTAATTTAAGCTTCATTTTGAAAATGTGAGAAAGAGGTAAGAATAATGATGAAGGAGATGGAGGTTTATCAATTTAATAATATCCTCCCACCCCATATCTTTCTCTCCCTTTTCATTTTCTTCCTATGTTCCCATAGAATTTTCAATAGTTCATCATTATTTATGTCAATCTCAAACATGATTTTATTATATAACATTAACATGGGTTTTTTTCATGTTTTTTTTTTTGGAAAAAGGTATGAAAATATTAATAATCTAAAATTACAACATTACATGAGAACAAAATGAACTGCTTGCTTGAAGCCATAGACTCTGAATAAATCCAAAAAACACATAAAATTACATGCTAAATGCTGTTGCCATCTTGTTGGATTTACTATTACCTTGAGCAAATGGCCTTGTGCAATGGTAGTTTTTATTGTAGCCCATAATGTGGCCATGTGTGTTTAAGTCTATGACCTTTTTGTATGCCTTGATGGTGTTGCACATGGGCCAGGTGTGAGCTTCTTACCACATTTGCCAATTTGTTTTCATCATTTGCAAAGCATTTTCATCCTTCAAGAGAGGCCCATAGGAATGATGTGCTTGTATGCCACTTACTAAGGTACAATAATAAGCACCCATTTTGTTTTGTTTTGTTTTTTTTTGTTTTTTCATTGGTTTTGATTTTTGGTTATCAATGGAATATATTTTAAAATGTTGCAAAAATGATCCCCATGGGAGGAACAATGCAAAATTAATTAAAATTAGCCCATTCCATTAAAATTTTCATTATTAAAAAAAAACCCTATTCATGTTTGAAATTCTTATAGCACCTTCATATTATTTAGGTTACACCTTACTCCCCACCCCCTTTGCCCCAAAATAAACTTTGAACAAAAATTTCAATTTCAAAACTTCTTGTTAAATTAATAATTAGGAGCATGAAAATTAATTAATTATGAAGTTATGAGGATATTCCAAAAACCAAGAACCTATGGGAACCCCCATCCCCTCCCCCCTCCAAAAGTAAAAATAAAAATAAAATTTAATAATAATAATAATGATAAACTACCCAAATGTGAACACATTTTTTCTCACCCAATGGGGCTTGGGAATTATTCTTCAATATGTAGAAGCTCACACATGGACCATTGCTAAATACCAGAATATGCCTATAAATGCTTATAAAAACCATTTGCCTAAACTCACAAGTGTGAAGGCAATGGAAGGTACTGTAGTACTTTGGCCATTTCAACACATGTCCATCAAATAATTAATTAATTTTGAATTTTTCATTTCAACAAATGGAATATTCTTAATTATTCACTATTATCCTTCACAATATTTTTTTTGCTTTGGAAAAATAATTCTTGAAAGTTTCAACAATTCTGAAAATAATATAATTAGTGTCGAATTGGCCAAGGTACTAGGGTATTTCATAAGTTAATGAGTAAATAGAGACAAGTATGGGGTATTGCTCTCAAAGCTTGGGGAAGGGGGGAAAAAGTGTTCCCAATTCTCATATTGATAGCCCATTTGAAGTCTATTACAATCAAAGTCTTCATAAGAAACATTGATTGGTTTGCTATTTATTATCAAAATAATACACATACACTTATTTAATCCAACTCTTACTAACTCATTAGTTGCTAGTTATGAAATCCATGACAAGAGTTAATACACACTTGATTCTCACATCAAAGCCCTTAATGTATTATAGTTAATGTGTTATTACTATATATGAAAGGGGAAAATCAATCATTTAACCTTTGTAGGTCTTTAGATAATAATAAGATCTTCAACCATCTATCAATTGAACATCTATCAATCTTCACTTCTTTGATGTAGAATTGATTATAATGGATTTTAGAAGCATAGAGAGTTTAGGGTTTAAGGTTACTAGAGTTTGAAGATTGTATTGTAAAAATCAAGTACTTTGAGTTTCATATGAACTTCCTTGTTATATTGTGCAATCATAAGATTGTGTTGTAAAATATCAATTATTTTGAATTTAAAAATAAACTCTATTGATTGTGTTAAAAAAAAGAACTTCCTTGTTACATTGTACAATCGTAAGATTGAATTTAGGGGTTGAAGATTGTGTTGTAATATATCAATTATTTTGACTTTAAAATAAACTCTATTGCTTGTGTGTAGAAAAAAGAGGTTCCTTGTTATATTTTACAATCATAAGGTTGAATTTAGGGTTTGAAGATTGGTGTTGGAAAAAAAAAATTATTTTGAGTTTAAAATAAACTCTATTGTTGGTGTAAAAACAAAGTCATAAGATTGAGTTTAGGATTTAGGGTTTGAAATTTGTATCATGAAAATTGCATTGTTTTCTCAAAATGCACAACACGGAATCAATCACCTAACACAAGAGTTGTAGAAGATTGATAAATAGTTGTGCTTCACATATGACCAAATTATTATAAGCCAATAATTTTTGGCTGGTATTATTAGTAATTGATTTTTGAATTCAAAGGTTTTCTTATTGTTTGCATTAAGAGTTGTACAATTAAATAAAAGAAGCTAGTACGATAGTCAAGAGCAACGCTGAAGAAAAGAAGGGAGTGAGTGGATGATGAATGCTCTCTGCAAAAAATTCCAGAGTTTTAATTGTAACTTTGCTGATGGGTGTTTGAGTGCTCTGCAAAATTTGGTAGAGCATTTAATGGGTTTGAACTTGGAAGCTTTTTACGTCTCTCATCTCTGAATTTGGTTGGAGTTTAGTCTTCCCTAGTTATGACACAGATCGTCTTTTTCTTCATAATGTAATCAGAGCTCATTTTGCAGCGATGGTCGAGTCGACGTTTTCACAGAATCGCAATCAAACTGACAATAGTATGCTACTAGCAGTGGAAGTACTCTCTAACATTACAAAGTATCTGAAGGCAGAAGAAGAATTATGGAAACTCAAATACTTCACCGTGCAAAAATATACCTTAATCTTCAAACATTCCTCTAAAAGAAACTAAAATCCTTCAAGATATTATAGCTCTATAACTTAATCTCAAGTTTCAACACAAGCCAAAATCTATCATCTTTCAAAAATCCTCATATAAAAATAGACCTATTATTTCCTAGTGGACTAAATCCATTAAGCTACTATACTCTATAATGAACCTAAACACAATATGCTTGCCTTGGTAGGCAAGGCCAATAATTCAGTTTTTGTTCATTCTAGTACTCTCTTCCAGCCATTTTTCTTACCGGTGAAGTTTCACCAAAAGCCGAAAAATAAAATAAAAATGAATTGATTTTGGAGGGTTTCAATTGCCAGAAGTGGAGGTTATAAACAAAATATGAGGTTTTTTTTCAAAAAAGCATCCTTCTATATTTTTGTAATGCTGGTGTCCAAAGGTCTTACCCTAATAAAAAAAACACCTTAAAATGATTAATTTTTCCCCAGTTTGAAAAACATATTCATCAGCCACAAGGAAAAAGAAAAAACAAACCACTACTCTCTTGATTCCCCCAACACTTCTCTAATTTTCTTTCCTAATAATCAGTTTTTCTTCATTTATTAGAGTTATCTGTAAAGACTCACGATCAGGGCGCGAGAACAGCCAGTTTTGGCGTAATAGGCCATCAAACACATAACTCAGAATGAAAAATTTTACAAAGCAAAATAATTGGGACCCAAACTGGTTTTCCATCAATTTTGGTGGTAAACTGAGGGCGACAATAGATGAGGGTCCACCGTCCAGGGACCAATGAATTCGAGCAATCTTATTGGTTGAAAGCTTTAAATTGGTCCCAAGGCCTCTACATGAGGGTCCAAGAATAAAAAGTGACAAATTGAGGCTAAACCTACATGGCACCTATTTTAGAGGGAAAATCACTTGGTTCAGACAAAAAAACAGTGCTAAAAGAAGAGCTCCTGATTTGGAGAACCAAGAATCAGGCTAGGGACCAAGATACAGTCCAACTCAAGGATTCAATTTGCTTCAAATCACCTCAGAAATGCGACCCTGGACCCTCGTCTAAAGTGGGTCTGAGTTTCATCCTGTCTTTTCTTTTTTCCTATATATATTTTGGCTGCTCCAACCTGTACAACTACGATAATTACTTTTGAACCTTGTGCATCAAATGTTGAGTTTCAGCATTTCATACCGAGATTTAATAAAATTTCATTTCTTTGCAGATACCACTGAAAGAGGGGATAGAGGATGAAAGCAAGCCCAAAGACAGGGTGAAGACAGGGTGACTTTATGGATAACTCTATTAATTTTTTCCTCCTTCCAAATACCGCTAAACTTCTCATTTTAGGCCCGCTTTACACTAGGAGTAGGAGCTGAAAAAACTTGGAGCCAACTTTGAACATCTTGGGCTTGTTGTTTGGCCTCAAGTTACTAATAAATGCTAAAACATTGACATCAGGATATTAATAAATGTTGGAACATTGACCCCAAGGGTTGCAAATTTGATGGTATCCATTTTTTCCAGCCTTGGGGCCTACATAGAGCCATAAAGTTCAGCATTTATTAGTAACTTGGGGCAGATTGAATTTTTATTTTTTTTCTATTTTCAGCTTAGTGTAGAGCCCTTCAGGCTCATTTCAACTTTTGCACCAATAGGAATGCTTGATTTGAGTTGAACATCGGCCTTGACTCCTAGTGTAAAGTGGACATTAATTTTTGTTTTTGCTCATTACAAGCATTTCAAGTATAGAACAGTACCATTTTCTTTTAAGTGAAAAATTGTTGAAAACAAAATATATTGCCACAAATTCCCCTTTTTATTTGAAAAGAAATTCACTGAAAACACATGTATAGAAGAACTCATAGAATTCTACGGTCGAGAGAGTTCTACTCAAAATTTGTGCAATAGTGGAAAAAGATGTACAAATAGAGCAATTCTCTCAATAAAATTGCTTTATTTTAGTTTACATGTTTTGATATATTTGGACATTCACTCATGTACTTGCATCATTCTCGATGAAAGCTCAATGTCTTGCAAGCTTGTATTTGTTTTCTGGGGGTGTGCTTTAGCGTTGTAGAGGAGGGAGAGGAGAAATCAAGAGCTTTGAGGCTTGTGAGAAAAGATTGTAGCTCATAACTAGTCCATTTTTTCTTTCAATGTTATAGAGGAGGGAGAATATAGAAATGGTGTGGAGAGAGAGAAAGAAAGATGTGCAAGTCAACACTAAGGACATAAGTGCCGACATCTACAAAGGAGGTCGAGGTTAATGCATGCATAGTTTTTTTGAAGAGGCATTAGCTTGAAAAACTCAACTCACATGATTAGGAGTTTGTCACAAGTGTGCAAGAGAAGATTGGTCCAAGCTTTGCAACAACACCCCATACAATTGCCATTCTTTGGATGTGAGGTTTAGCACATCCTAAAAGGGATCATGGTTTTGGTTGAACAAGTCACATTACAGGATGATGAATTTTGTGATTGTCTAGCATAAGACCTTGTTTTTCACCAAGTTTTTTTTCCTCTCCTTGTGGTCATTATTCATATGTTGCCACAAAGTTTGTGAATTTTTACAAACCTTAACTAGTTCATGGCTTAAAAATTCCTTGAAGCAACCCGAGCTTCCAAGACCAAAAAAACTTGAACCAACTCAAGAAACAAAAGGTCCAATTTTGCCCCTAAAAATTCTAAAACCTTGTATGCCAAAACATCCCCATAACAACAAACTAGTATGTGATAACCTTAGTTGTTTACTCCTTTCTTAATGGATGTTTTTATGATTAAACATATCTTCACAAAATTGCCTATGGATTCATAAATGATGTGCCATTTTTGTTGAGTAAATTGGGATTTACATAAAGCTATGAACAATATCATGAAATTGTATGCTTTTAGAATTGTGAAATATCATAATGTCTTCTATTGCCAAACAATTGTAACCCAAAGACTTCCGAGGCATTCTCTTTAAAAACATTGGTTATTGAAAGTTAAGTGTTAAAACTTTGCTTCTTTATTATCTCATCATTTGACAATATTTTTTGAATCTAACAATGTACATAAATGCAAGGTTTTTGATAAAATAGTCAAGACATTTTCTTGCCTAAAAGCTACTTTATATTTTTTGACATACACACAAGAAAATAAATATAAAACCATTAAGGCCTCCATCAACTTTGCAATAAGTTGAATACAAAATTTGAAAAACTTTAATATCATAAAAGTAAGCAACAAGTATTGAATCGAATCAATAAATTATTCAAAGTTATATTTATGTTAAAATTTTCACATATTATTATTATGATTATTGATATACACAATTTTAATGTACACAAGTATGTTTTATGCTTCCATTAATTTGAAAATAAGATAAAATCAATATTTCATCTACTTGCAACCTATTTTGTAAAGCCCAAACATTTTAATATGCATCCAAATAGATCTTTAAAAAATGAATCTATTTGCAAAATAATACATTTTCCTCATATTTATCATTGAATAATTTTTTTTCTTTCTTTCGAGACATCAAAGTTGACTTATGGCTACTTGTCATTTTTTATGACAATGAACACAACTGTTTATTTTACCATACTTATGTTTGTGGATTGTCTTTGTATGGATGGACATTCATTTGGACTTAAACCCTAAACGATAGGTTTACAATTCATAAGATAATTCAAATGTGAATTATTTTTGTTTGTAAGGGTATTTATGTAGACTTGAAACCTAAAAATCAAAAGGCTTACAATTCATAAAACATTTCCATGTAACCAATGGATGTGTGTATGGGTACAAATTTGACCTAAAAACAACAAATAAGGTTTGAAACTCACAAAATGGGTCAATTTGGGATTATGTGTATGTGTATGGGTACTCAATTGAATTTGAAACCTAGAAATAACGTTTGTAATTCATAAACCATTTCCATATGGATTGCCTTTGTGAGTATGGGTATTCATTTGCATTGATAGATCTTATCAAAAGGTTTACAACTCATAAATGGGTCAATTTGGGAAAATATTTGTGTGTATGGGGTTGTTATCAAAATTTGAAGCTTATTTCTAAGATTTCTAGTTCATAAAACATGCCCATTTGGACTACCATTTTTGTGTATGGGTATTCATTTGCACCAAAACCTTAAAATAAAGCTTGACTTTCATAAATGCAATGATTTGTGTGTAATGGTTTGATATTAAGATTTGGAACCTATTTTTTAAATCTATTTGGATTACCTTTGTGTGTACGGGTATTCATTTGCACCAAAACTTTAGAAATTAGGTTTGTAGTTCATGAACCCATAAATTTGGGATTGTCTTTGTGTTGATGGGTTTGGTATTAAGACTTGGAGCCTATTTTTTTAATTTGTAGTTCATAAAGCATGCCCATTTGGATTGCTTTTGTGTGTATGTGGTAGTCAATTGCACCAAAACCCTCAAAATAAGGTTTATAGGGATTTTTTTGTGTATATGTGTACTCAATTAAACTTGAACCCTATCTTTAAGATTTGTAGTTCAAAAAAATTCCATTTGGATTGCCTTTGTGTGTATGGATACTCATTTGGAACAAAAACATATTTCCATAATCTATAGTTCATGAAATGTTTTAACGTGGATTTTCTTTTTCTCTATGGGTATTCAATTGAACCTAAAACCTTTTTTTCAAATTTACACCTCGTAAAACATTTCCATTTGGACTTTGTGTATGTGTATGGGTATTCATTTGCCCCATAAAGCTATTTCCAAGGTTTGCAACTCACAAAAAAACATTTCCATTTGGTATGCAATTGTAAGTACTAGTTTCGTTTGGACTTGCATCACAAACTTACCCTCTCACTATTTGATAATGGAAATCGTGTGAAATTAGTTATTTGATGAGTTTGTGTTTTGTGCACATGGATTTTGTGCTTCTAAAATATGTATGATGCACATATAAACAAAATGGATGAATATTATGTTTTACATTTTTATCAAGTGAAGCCCACAATAAACTACTATTTAGTTAAAATTATATATATAATATGTATACATACTTTTACATGATATGTATTTTATGTCTTATATACATATGATGTATTATGTACTATTTATTATAGATTTTATGTTAAATATTGGATTTTGATTATTATTTTTTGTTATAAGTATCTTTTAGCATTTTATTGAATAAAGGAAAAAACTAAAATTTGACATTTTTTTTAGGATGAAAATAAAAATTTACTTGAATAATAAATAATTTGGATTTAAAGTTGATAATGTCTATACATAACCTAAAAATAAATCAGATCATTAAATGATACAATCAATACATTGAGATAAATTCGTATAAGTATTTTACATTAATTTTTAATATTAAGAAATAATTATGTTATATTATTATTAATATCATATTAGTTTTTAATATAAACTAGTATAATAATACATTAATTATCATTTATTTGTTATAAATGTTTATTACTCAACGATAATATTGCAATTAAGTTCAAAATTGTATGTAAAATTATATTTATTGACCTTCCTTAAATTGTTATAAAACCCATTTCATTTGGTTAACATCAATATGTGTTTAGAGAATTTAATGTTTTGTGTAATCCAAGTTGTCCAAAATAGCCCATGGTGAAATTCCAAGTGAATACCTTCATTGAAAGTGGGTGATAACACGTTGATAGTACATGGCACCACTTAAAGTGGGGCACAACAATTACTACAAGTGAAATCACCTCACTTAAAGTGGCCCAAAGTGACGACATGATGATTATGCAATAGTAATGGTGGAATGGGAGAAGGATATGGTCAAAGTATTTCACAAATAGGTAGCATAATGATTTAGGCTAGTGAAATAGGATGGATTATGTAGTAGTGTGTGCATACTTGTTTTGGTTTGTTGACACCATTGAAGGGATGGAAAACTCCATTGTAACCATAAAGGTCATGGACAATGATGGTTGACTTAAAATATAATAATCTAAACCAATTATTTTGCCCAACTAAAATGTACACCAAAAAGATGAAATGCATATTGATATAGTGGAATCTCTCCACCTTAGTGACATGGATACATCCTATATTACACATCTTGCTACATACAACACATAAAAAAATAAAATGACCTAATTAATTTTTAATGTGGTTTGGAGATTAATGTATGTTTATTATGGGATTAAGTATTCGAATTTGTGTTCATAGAGGAGACATTGAAAGATTGCCTATGTGAAATTTTCAAAGAATTGAAGATAGGAAATTTCAATGATGAGAGAATGAGAGGGCAACATTTCAATTTGATAAAATGTGAGAACATTTGAAAGCCACATATGTGCATACTACCCCATGTACTTTGGATCTCCCAAGAGGTATTTGAAGCAATTATTTCCATGAATGAAATATCAATGTTAATTTGGGTGGATGATCAAGTGACGCAAAATGTTCACATCATGATAGGACATGGGGTAGTCAATGTTTATGTATATGAATAGTCCATGATAGTTAGGAATGATTATGTTGTTCATTGCATATATCTTTTGACTATTGGACTAAATCTTATGTGTTTGTTATTCCATGGTTTTTAGATGTTGACCAAAATGTTGCCAATGAAACTACAACAATTCAACAACTCCTATAATTGCATACCCAAATGACTTTTTATTTGGGCATTGGGCATTGGATTTCATTTGCAAGTGCATCAGTAATGTATGTAATGAACAATGTGTTGCACAAAATAGATTTGATAAGTTGCACATCAAGGTGTCATACATCATGATGTTGTCATGCTTCATATGAAAAATGAAGTTCAAGAGGCACTACTCTAGCATCAATTTTGACAACATGATTGAAACAACCAAAACATCCCTTCTTTTCATGGAAAATAAAAAAACTTCAACCATAACCCTATGAATTTGACATTAAAAACTTTAACCCTAACATCAAAACACAAAGCCCTACCTCCAAACCCTAAAATCGAACTTGAAAAACCCAACCCTCATTATTAATCATTACACCCTAACTTTAAACCTTATAAATCACACTTGAAACACTAAACTTTAACTTGAAATCTTAATTACAAATTTTAACACGTTAACCTTAATTTGAAAGCCTAAAATCAACATGTAAAAACCAAAAATTTAACCCATAAACATTGAACCTTAACCATAAACATAAACTTGAAAAGTAGACTTAGTTGATAATTGGAAATACGGAAGAAATAGGAGGTTGACTTGTGGATCTAGCATAGGTGCATATGGTAAGGACCATAAGAAAAATGTATTCATGAAACTCCTACAATGAATTTTTTTTCAAACTTTTGAATAATCTTTGTGTGGTTCACATTGTAGCCAATATGTTTCAAACACCAATAGTAGGGTCCATGGATTGCCCCATCCATTCATTCATCTTAGGTGAAATGAAAAATTCATTAGAATTACAAGTTGTTGATGACATCATTTGGAAGACCATGAGATCATCTTTACCCATATCTTCTAAAATCTCTTCATCATTTAAGGTAGAAGTAAAACTATCATTATTTGAAAAAAAACCATTTGAAGAACTTGAAGTAAACATCTTTCAAGTTTTGAATGAAAATAAAAAGAAGTTTATAAAAATGATCTCTTCTTTACACACTTGCCATGAAAATCCAAATCTACAAGTTTCCTACCTACCTTTGTTGGGTTCAAATTAGCCTCACTAAATTTTGATTAGGAAAGGGTAGGATGGCTAAGGAAATTTTGGGGTTAACCTTATGTTTAAGGGATTAGGTTAAAACACATGTTCATATCCTAGTAGGGCCCAAGGAAAGGTAGCTTGGTTAAAATAAAGGGAAATAGGTTCGTTGGATTAGGACAAGGTCGGATTTCTTATCCTTGTCCAAGATTGGCTAACCTTTTTCAATAAGGGGGTATGGACAGGGTGAAGGATGCTTCCTAGAAGTTTCTAGCAATTAGGGTTAGGGCAGGACAATATAAGTGGTGCCTCCAGGGAGCTAAAAAGTAAGGAACTTTTGATGATTTTTTTAAAAAAATAAAAAATGATGACTGAGGCATGAAGGGGTTGTGAAAATGAGGGAATAAGGATGATAATTGTAAGGAGGGGCAAAAAATCTTGGCATATCATGAAAGGGTAAGATAGAAGAAGGTGGGAGGTTACAACATCATGAAGCAGCTAATTTCTCAAGGTGTGGTTAAGTCAACATGTGTCTTGGTGAATGGAGACAAGATCTTCAAATGGTGACAGTTGTGGACAATGCAAGTGTGGGGGGAGGAATTCATGAATATGGTGACTAGGAGGTGACTGGGAGGCAGCTATTGGAAGTCAAGAAAATGTATTTAAACCTTTGCTAAAATGAGAAATTAGGAGTAGAAAAGATGAGGAAGTTTGGGGTTGTTGTGGTGAGACTTAGGAACAAAGGTAAGGTTTGTCCTATTGTGTAGCAAGAACAATAAAAACTAAAACATAGGTAAACCAATAGAGGAGAATAGAGAAAAAAACTATTTGGGGGATGTGGTAGAAAGCTCTGAAGATATAGGTAGTTGGGAGGAAATGTGTACTAAAGGAAAATAATGTAGAGATGGTGTTAGGGTTTAGTAAGGAAGAAGGAATGGAAGACTTGAAGATCAAACCAAAATTACATTGTAACCACTTTTTGGAAGTGTGGCACTTGTTTTGTTGGTAAAGACTTGTACTTATGGTTTGAGGATGGTTGCATGAGATTAACTTGATTTAGGGTTGTAACTAGTTAAGTGCAAGGAGAAAGGAGTGGTAGAAAAGTAGGATAACTATTTGTAGTAGATAGGGGAAAATGATAGAAAAGGGAGTGTGGTTAGAAGAAGAAGTAGGATAGCTAACTACAATAGACAAGGGAGAAAAGGATAAAAAGAAGAGTGGCTAGAAACAGAAGTAAAATAGTTGTTTGCAACAAACATGAAAATAAATATTTTTAAAAAAAAAACAAAGGGGAGAGGAGGATTTTATAGGTTTAAACATAGTCACACCATGCCCTTTGGAATGGTTGTTGGATAAGGGAATGGATAGGATAATCTATAGATTAATTAAATATAAAATTTGAAAGTGGAGGTGGTGGGAATTGGTGAAGAATTTGTGATTCCCCCTTCGATAATCTTCAAAGGGGTAAGGGGGAATAACCTAGGACAAGGTGTTGAGGGCATGCTAAATTTACACCTAACAATCTTAACCCTAAACCCACCTTTTTGGGCTGATTTTTAATTTCCTTGTTTAACAGACACAAAAATATGAGCTTTAAACAACATTCTTCATCATTATTTTTAGTACATGATCACATCTTTTTATGTTAATCATAAATTTATGATTTTTAATTCCAATATTTTACACAAGCACAAACTATGTTGTGGTCCAAAAATCCAAAACCCTAATAATTAGAGCATATTTCAAAAAACCTAACCCTAAACTTTAAACACTTAAAACCAAATCTTAAAACCTTAAAACCAAACATTCAACCCAAACAAAACTTGTTCTAACCCAAAACCTTAAAAGGCCAAACCTAACCCTATCCATATAATCAATAACCTAGCCATATACCCATAACCAATAGCCAATTGCCCATAGTCAACAGCGATATCCATAGGCATCGGCCATGTCGTCAATCACCCCCATTCACCCCTAGATGCCTAACCTTCAAGTCCTAGCCCATATATCCCCCATAGCATAGCTTAAAGGTGAGCAGCCCATAGTATGAATAAAAATGAATTGTGCCTAGTTTGGGGATCCCATCCTGGATTTCCCCCATTTTGGTTCCTTATTTGTACACGTTGTGGAGAACACAACTTAGGGGATGAGATCAAAAAGAGGTGGTGAGAGTAGGGCCCAACTGGGCTCCACTTCACTTTGTGATATTTCTATTCACTCAATTGGTTTCATTGCTCTTTTCTCTAGCATAATCAGCCAGTGCTAGTCAATTTCAGAAGCCAACGATAGAACGCATCTTATATGGCATCACTTGTTTAGTTGTGAAGCATGTACAGACTTGGGATTCTTCCCCTTTGTTTTTTGCTGTCCATTTCCACACAGAACATTTTTGTTAAGCTTCCACCCCAAAAGACAAATTTTACCTCCCAAAAGGATATCTGACCTTCATTCTTTTATCCTCACTTCTTTATCAGTTGGAATGACCTCAGAAAAGAAAAAAAATGAGTTAAAGAAAAAAGATATCCCACAGGAGAAGGGTGGGTCTTTCCACCTTGCTGCATATCTTGGTATCTAAGAGCATCTCCAACTGTGCCCAGTATGTAAACTCTAGATAGTAAAATCAAATGTCTAAGTTTAGCTGTTGTTTTTGGCAACCTCACCAATTAAACTTAAACTGGAATTGCATTTATATGGGGGACTAGCAATAGCAAACCACCTGGACCAATCATTGCAATCGACTAAGCAGAAATACTGAGCCACAGTCAGGTGCAATTTATATTACTCATTTTAGGAGTTGCACTACTGTGTTGCACCTTTTACTAGCCTCGACAAGCTGCACGAATTTGGTGCTGAAAAACCAAGTTTATGAGCGAAACCGGAATATTTTGGTTTTTTTTAATGAATCGTACTGTCTGGAGTTATACTGAGCGCCGTTGAAGATGTTCTAAGGATTCAGGCTCGCGACCGTAACCCCAGGTACCTCCAGATACAGAATAGCCTAAATATACCCTTCTCTAATACAAAGCTTTTAACATCAACTGTACCTTACCGAAATGCTTAAGGACCTCAAGATCCATTTCCTCTTATACATAAATGAATTGTGAACTGTTTGGAATTTGAGTAGGGTTCAAGATTGATTTGAGTAACTTGGGGCTCTTTCTTCAAAAAGAAATGATTAGTTATTTTCCTAAAATTTACATTCCAAAGAATTTCTAACTTTTGGCATTGAATATGTAATTCATAAATTTATAACACCTAGCTAGCCACAAAGTATATGATTGAGACCCAAAGTACTTGAGGATAGGGACATGTGCACCACATTATTGGTTGTGCACAGCAATTAAGCAAGTTGCAATGAAACTGACTTCACATGGGTATTGTGTACTACAACAATACCGTGCAAAATATGACAATGAAAAGAATATGATGACAAAAATGCAATGACTTACAAGGCTAGACATTAAAAAATATTTTAAAAGCGAGGTCAAATTAGGCAACAACCACAATATCATACTTCAAATTCAAACAAACAGATCCAAAGTCTTGGCATTTCCATTGAGACTTAGAACTAGAAATTAGGAAAAATCTTCAGCCCCTCCTCTCGCTTCCCCAAATAAAACCCGCATCCTAGAGTGACAATAAATAAATAATTTTATACTTGCAGTTTCTTTTAAAAAAAAGAAAGCTTAGGGTGCTGCTGCTCTCACATAAACACCTTGGTTAGCATTCTCAAACTTCACTGCTTGCACTGCTGCAGCTTGTTCCGAAAACAGTGCACCATTGAAACCTTCGCGTACCTCTTGTGGGGTATATGCATAGTTCGCAAAGTGGTAGGAATTGATCAAAGCTGCAGAGCCTTGTCTCATAAGGGCACCATATGCATCTGTTCTTCTATTATTCAAGGCTTCTACCAGTGTTGTGCTAGTGCTGAAAGGAAGATCCCCTAAGTTAATACCCAACAACTGAAGTAAGTTCACAAGAGCTCCCTCCAAAAAGCCTGGTATATCACTATTGTTAGATGACCAGTACCTGCATGCATCAGCCAATGATGGACAAATGTCACACCACATCAGTTCAAATGCAATTTTGCAACAATAACATCCCAAAGGGCCAGAGTGAAACAGCACCCACCAGCACACCATCCACACATCCCATCCACTGGATGCCAGTCTTGAGACTCAGTTGTGGATGAACCAAGGTTTAACCTTTGATAACCCAAGGTGTGAGAAGTAAGTGCTCTTATATAGAGGTAGGTAAGTAGGAAAATTGGTGACTAGGTACATTAGGTAAGTACATGGTTTATACATATGTAAGGACTATCTTCACTACCTACCTACCTACTACCCAAACCACTAACATTGCAGGTGGTTAGTAGGTAGGTAGTGAAAAATGAGCAACTGAACCAGCATGGTTAGCAAATGCTAGGGATGATCAGCTGGAACCCAACAGAAAACTTGTTTCCTAAACACTTACCATCCATCCTTCGTGGTGCACAGGTGAGTGCAGGTTCACTCCCTCCATCCAACCCACATCCCACTATGAATGATGCCATTCATCAACACAATTCTAGTGCTACAATGTTTCATGGAGGAGACTTGTTGCAAAACACATACATACACATAATGTGTAATGGGTCTAGAAAGTTGAGCTGCAGGGTGGGTGCTCTTGTAGTGAGTTCACAATTGAGCTTCTTCACACACTGCAGTAATCATCTACCTGTGAAACTAGTAGTGTAGAAAACAAACAATCAAACAAACAAACAAACACAGCCAGAGTCTAAATTTCGGTTGCTCTCTGGACAGGGGCTTAAGACTCAGAAAAGAAACCAACAGGAGAGAAAAAAATGAGTAATGGGTGGGGAGAATAAGTCTGCTTACTCGCAAGTTCCTGGTGCAGGAGACGTCTCTGGAGCGCCAGAATAGGGCCCACTGGCAGGAATCAGAGGGGGAGACGGAGGAGGGGGAGAGGGAAGAAATCCAGGAATGGTTAATTTCTTCTCCCCATATTCATCAGCTGTGACCTCCTTGTTCTCCTCTTCCTTCACGCCAGCAGCAGCAGCAGCAGCTGCATTATTGCTGTCGGTACTCTTCAGCTGCTTGTGATTCTCAGCTGCCAGCTGATCGTCCCACCAGCTGGAAGAGCCTGAACTTGGGCTAGTGAACCAGGTTGCAAGAGGTGGACAATCTGGAGAAGGAGTGGTCGGGTACGTAGTGGACGGACTGGAAACGGGTGCGTACACGACAGGACTTGATCCAGAGCTCGGCGATGGTGAATAATATGGAGAGGGACTAGTGTAGACGGGAGACGAGTAAGTGGGACTCGGACTAGAGTACGTAGGACTGCTGTAAGAAGGGGAAGTGGGAGAGGAAGTCACTGGGGATGACGAAGAGCTGCTAGGACTGGGAGAAGAGTACGTAGGACTGCTGTAAGAAGGGGAAGTGGGAGAGGAAGTCACTGGCGATGACGAAGAGCTGCTAGGACTGGGAGAAGAGTACGTAGGACTGCTGTAAGAAGGCGAAGGAGAAGAATAAGTCGGACTTGGAGAGTATATAGGACTAGTATAAGAAGGCGAGCTGGGAGAGGAAGGTGGGGCACAGAACTTCTCATCATCCTTCTGCAGCTCAACAACATCACCACCCACAACAGTACTGCTGTCTGCTGCATGCAGCAACTCCGCCGAAACAAAACACACCAACACAACAAGCACCTGCAAAGCTCGACTAGCTGCTGCTCTCCCCATTGCTTGCTACACCTCAAAGGCAATAGTACTGTCTCCACACAAGACAGAGAGAGAAACACTATGAAAGCAAACACAGGAAGAACAAGAACAAGAAGCAGCAGCAGCTCCTTCTCTCTCTCTCTCTCTCTGCACTTCTACTCACAACAGGAAGTACAACAAAGCTTTCTGAGATGCTGAGCTACTGTTTGCAACTTCCTTCAACAACAACAATAGAAGATCATTACATAGGGACATGCAGCAAAAGAATGAAAAGCTCACATTTATTTTTTTATAATTCACTTGGGAGGATTTTTTTTTTTTTTTCCCCCCTTTGCTGTAAAAATTGTTGCAGTTCTCAACAAGCAGCTAGCTAGCAAAATTGTAGGCTCCTGTTGAGGTTGTTGTTGGGGGCGAGAAAACTGCCTACCTGCCTGCCTGCCTGCCTGTGTGTGTGTGTGTGTGTGTAATGTAGTAGTGGAGTTGGTTGGTGGTAGTCAGTTTATTAATTGCAGCTGTGAGAGAGTGTAGTAGTAGTAATGGCAACTAGTTATGATGTAGGCAGAGCTTTTATAGCCTAGTGCTCTGGGAAAAATAATATCTTGTACCCTTTCAGCAAAGAAATAAAATAACCAAGAATTTTCAAAAGTTTCACCCTCCCAACCCCATCCTACCCCTACCCACCTACCAATACCCCACACAAAAAGAATTATTAGTCCCTCAATAACAGCAACAATAAACAAATGTTGTAACTAGTACCTTTTCATGTTCTGCAATTCATTAAATTTTTTTTGAGTTTTTGGAATTTTTATTTATTTGAGAATGCTGAAATTTAAGGAAATTATAAATGAAGGAATTAAAAAAAAGAAAGTGGTCTCATTATGATATAGAGGTTTTAGAGTCCAAAGGAAAACCCTACCAAAGAAGCTGCCTATATTTATTGCTGAGATTCCATAAATTGTATTTTTTACTGTTCAGGTGGATGAAAAATAAAACAATTATTCAACACCCTATTGCTGAACCTCAAAAAGCACTATGGTAAAGGGTAGAGAGCCTGGTGAGCGAGTACTTAACAAGTCAATCAAGATCAAATCCTCACACATTGTTCCTTTGATTCTGAAACTCAAAGAACATTTGTTAACAATTTTCTTTTTTGAATTTGATGAAGGAATGTGCAAGATATGAGGTGTTTGGTGTAAGGGGGTTCAGTGTTTGATAGTAGGTAAATAAAAACAAATCAGGATTTCGAGCTTGAGATCTTTGATCATTGCAATCTTTGCCT
>Ga0116229_10000518_pt1 | contig 51598 bp, 46 predicted proteins | sample S1TSphgellanicum_3_FD_87313 | JGI IMG/M metagenome (GOLD analysis project Ga0116229, IMG submission 87313) | Host-associated microbial communities from peat moss isolated from Minnesota, USA - S1T2_Fc - Sphagnum magellanicum MG | ecosystem: Host-associated > Plants > Peat moss > Unclassified... | reverse complement strand
GAAAGTACAGTGTCAGGTACATACTTTTCAGCTTAATTGAACCCATATAAAGCATTAGCGACAAAAACCTGTTGAGAATTGCTTGATCTGATCTCTTGTCTATGGCAGGTATCTAGTACATGCTGAGCTTGAAGATGGGTTATCATTCGTGGCATATACTTATGCTGGGGAGCTTCCGAGCTGTGCTTTTGGATTCAACAGTTATGGTGTGGTAAGAGCTGCTAGTCACATTGGATCTTCTTTTTAGCCATTCATGGTTGCCTCCGAATCATGTCTGGGATCATGATTTTCTGGCTATTGGAAAGTCCAGATGAGCACTACTAAAATGTGAATTATATCCATATAGGTGTTTACATTGAATTCAGTACCATTGGCTTCAGAAGAAGCTGTGGCAGGAGGTGTTGCACGCAACTTTATTTCAAGAGATTTGCTTGAAGCCCACAATCTTGATGATGCATTGGAGGTAGGAGTGCTTTTCCCTCTACTGAACATATTATTGCAATAGGGGAAAAAGAATCCATGCCTGATTAGATTTACTCAGTATCACTTGATCTCCAAAAGGATGCAAATTCTTTCATATTTGAAGCTGTTTTCTGCTATTGATATCTTTTGTGCAGCGAGCACGTGAAAGACATTTATCTGTTGGACATAACTACAACATCATGGACATCAATGAAAGGAAGATTGTGACAGTGGAAACAGCCTCAAACGCACGAAGCTCAACTAGAAATATTGCTATGGAGCCTTTCTTTCATGCTAACATGTATTTGCACCTACAAGTACCACAGGTAACTAATGGGTTGTGGGATTGCAAGAGGCAGGGCCCTTTTTTCCTGTTCCTTTCTTAGATACAACACCTTGTGGAGTAGCAGCACATCATGGCCATTATTGCATAGTGATGATCTGCCTAATCACGGACTAATCTCTCATTTTCTTCACTATAATCTCTGCCTCATTGCTGACTAATCTCTCATGTTCTTGTGCTGTTAGTTTTAAGTGCCAAGTTTTTAGGAACATGGGTCATGGATGGAGTGAAGTATATGTCTGTTTTTGGCAGAAATTGGATCAACAGTTGGGTTTACATGCAATCAAACTAGGCAATAATTTTGTGATTAGTAGTTGACAGGAGCATTTTTGCTTTGCTCTTCTTTGATGCTCAAACATGAGTGTTATCTTCTAACAGGTTGCAAATGAGACATCTCTTTATCGACAGAAGAGAGCAGAGCAGCTGCCAAAACTCTCGAAGATGGAGATCCTTTCTCTTTTGGGCAATGTCAGTGATGAACCATATCCTATTTACATGCAAGGTATGAATAAGAACAAAGCAAAACAGTGTCTATATTGTCACCTTGCAAAACAAAAAATTTGCTGGCGGGTTTCTCTTGGTGCTAACCTTTTAATACACTCTGGGTTTTAGTGCTAATGTGGATGATTTGTTCTAGTATTCACATCCAAGCTAGAGAATTCAACTGCAAATTTCAGACTTGAATTTCCACATACTTTTAGAAATGGCTTAGCTTTGAAGCATCCCGAAAATTCTTTCATTTTTTAGCAGCAAATTTCCAAAATGGAAAAATCTCAAAAGATTGTGTGATATCTATTCATCCTCAATGACTTGGTGTACAATGTACAAGTCTCACCTGGCTCTCTCACCTGGCTGTGTGATTATCTATGCAACTCCAAAGCTTATTGTTTTTATGTTTCTTTTGTTGGTTTGCAGGTCCTACGCTGATCACATTATGTACAGTTCTTTTCGATCTGCAAGATGAAACATGGACTGTATATCAAGGCAATCCACAAGAGCAAGTCATTCACTCTCATGATTCTTTGCGTCTGCATTCGATTTAGATTGTTAGCTTGATAGTTTGGTTTCCATTTATAGAATCCATTTTCATTTTAAGAAATTTTGTGATGTAGACAAAGTGGCAATCATCATCCATGGAAAGATGAGGAAGATGTAGCACAAGGAGGATTTAGCCAAATCTGGCTATAAATCAGTTATATAAGGATGAAAAGACTTGCTCTGAGAATGGTGAAAGATTTTGTGGGGAAAAAAAAAATGCCAATCTCACATTTTTTACATTTCTTTTTCCACTTCTGGTACTGGAAACCCTCCAAAAAAAAGACTTCAGTAAAAAATTTGTGTAGGATAAAAAACATCAAGATCAACCAGATTGCATACTGACCTTTGTATTAAGCACCGGTTATGTATGAGAAAACTGCTGTCTGAGGCCTGAGCATGCCTTAGCTGTGGAGCCACATACCACCACTGCAATAACCATGAAATCAGAAAGTGTACAGTGAGGATCAATTAAACATATCACCATGGCCAATCAAGAATCACATTTCTTTAATGACTCTTTTAAGACAGTTGTGTTGTGTCCTGTGCATATGTACATGTCCAAACTCAATTTCATGCTATTTGAAGCCTAAACTTCATCCAAATTGCTGTTTCCAGGTCCTGATACTGCAGCTGCTGGACCTGCTCTTCCTACGGTTAACTTCGAAAATATTAAGCATGACAAGAATTGGTCACAACAAGTGTCTCAGATTTGTGAATTGATTTCAGAGCCTGATGACTTCCACTTCATTCCTTCCGGAATATCTGTTTCATGCCAATAGGTTGTATTTCTCTGACCATGAAGCCTTTGGAATCCCTGGCGTGATCGGTCAACAAACATCCAAAAAAGCTTTGATAAAAATTGGACTGTCAGTCACTCTGAGACTTTTCTCTACAATGTCTTCAGTAAATACCAGAATAATACCCATAGTTGAATCTGGTATCAATTCTCTGGTCTTAGTGTTGGTTCTTCCCAAAGAGGATGTGTTAACCGCCACTGCAGTTGGGATTCATCTCCCACATCCTGATACAACACCTGCCACAAAACATCCCCCCACTTACCCATAGGTGACATGCTGGGAATTTACCATTCAAATCTCAGAATTTCCATCATACAGCAATAATTAACTCTAGGCACTAGTCTTCTGAGATGAACCTTCATGTTTTTGGATACCTCCAAATGACTGTACTTCATGAATCAAGTGATCATGCACATGTTCTTTATATTGTTCACAAGGAGGATGCCACAGAACAAATATGCAATTACAACACATGACAGCAAAGTATGCCATTTCTGGGTTACACTTGAGGATTTACCACTTTCTGATCATCTCCTCCTGTGCAAATGAATTGATCTTTGGGTGATACTGCAACCTGAAAGCAGAACATTTCTCACATTGAAGGCATGTTCCCCTTGTCTAGGGTGGCAATGGAAACAAGGTTCTTTGAACAGCAATTCTACTGTGCTCCAATCTTTTCTTCAAGGATCATCGTTCCACAACTTGAGTTCCCCACTTAAATTCCAATGGGATGAGATATATGGTAGCTTCTGTGTAGCAAATGGAAGAAATGGGACTAGAGCTGTGTCACAGGGTAATGAAGTCACTAACCGTGTTGATACACCGGGAATGACTCGCAATGTGTTGGATACATGGCTGCCCCAAAGATACATCCCACATTGCAACACTGCATAGCAGACCATTTACATCACATTAGCAATTCAAATGTGAGCAGCAGTTGAAAAGTCTATTAAGTTGGAAAGGTAAAATGCATCTTTTGGAGATCAACTCCGGTTCAATCACTGGTTATTCAATCACTGGTGATCTGAAAGTGCAAAAACAAAGCTTCCAACTGGAAGAAATACCATCAAGGACATTCAAACCAACATGTTCCATAAAGTTGATATGAATGAAAAATGTTGATGGATGTGCTCACCTGCCATTTCCACTCACAGTAACAAGAATGGGCTCCTGCTGAAACCATCGAGCATCATTCACACCTTGATCTCCTATGTCAACATACCTACACCCTCCAGCAACTGTCAAGATGCATGGAACCTATTTACTGGAAATATTTACAAACCCAACTGCCACCATCCACCTCTTAAGCACTGGCACACTAAAAATTACACATTAGCTGTACATCTTTCATAACCTGTGAAGTTGTGAAAGTTCTCTACTGACAGACAAAGCTACAATGACTGAAAACTGAGTAATCCAACTCTTGAGAACTGCTCTCTAATGGCCTGCATCAAGATTGAAGTACAGGATTTCCTAAGCCCACATGCAGTCATGCTGTTGCTTCTTCTCCAACTTACCCAGGTACTTGAAATGAATTTTCTGAAGTTGGCATGGGAGCACCATGGCTGAGTTGGTGCAATGCTCTGAAAGGATTCCCTTCGGCCAGCGGTGGGGTTTGAGTCGTGCATTTAGGGCCTGGTTCCAGGGACATCATCCGTGTGTCCCATACAAATGTGCAGTTGCCTGTGCATGAAGCCTGGAAATAGGTCTCACAAGCACTGAATGACACTGATGTAATCTGCAACACCGAACCATCATTGAATCCTAATGTGAGGATTTCCTGTTCTGCCATCTCTCAGCCTCTTGAAGGCTATGTATTTCCAGCAAATTCCTCATGACTACTAATGGGGAGCTGTAGCAATACTATTCCAAAGGAGATAAACATGACAACCTACAATACAATAACAATGTTCTGACAGAACAAGGAAAAGTAACCAACCTCCCAGCTTGAGCTCAATGGCAACCGACTGATGGCACCAGCAGTTCTCACATCAAACAAGCCCACAGTCCCATCACCAGCACCTGTTACAGAAACACCAGAGTTTTGATAGTCTGTAAGAATAAAAACAGTCTTAAACCAGAGACCAGGCACCAAGACACAGAAAAAAGCACTTCTACCATTGTAAGCCCTTCCTCAAAAAAGGATATTGTGGACAGGTGCAGCCATCCTGGACATTGTGGGTAGGCCACTTTCATGAAAAAATCCACATTAAGCACAATAAAGAGAAAAAAAACCTTGACTAATCCTTTGGTCACCAATGATCTCATGACCAACAACAATGGTCCTCTCAGAGCTCAGCAAAAAGAAAAAAGAGACAACCAGGTAGTCCAGCCACTGTTATGAATTTGAATAGGCTTTGTCTGTCTACAAAAATAGAACAATCCAACAGCATCCTATATATTGAAGGAATCTTTCTCCACTATCCTGAGTTTGCAACTCATAGGCCTTTTAAGTGTCGTCCAAATCAGCACACCCCAGGACCTAGTGTAATGATTTAAGATACAACACAACAGACATAAAACCAATTTATGGATTACAAAGAGCATACCCCAACAAATTCAACATGCTTCCTTGCAGGAAACCCGTAATTTGAGCTCACATTTTTCCAACCGTGTTGATTCTAAACAGAAGATCTGTACCAATTTAACTGATGGTAACTACATACCTGTGATGAGTGTAGAATTTAAGACATTTGTGTCCAAACATGTGATATACTGCAAGCAAAGTAAAACATGGATATGAAGTTTCAGTGACACAAAGCATGAGTTAGGTCAAATTTCTCAACAGCAAGGATTGCTAAAAATGAAGCATTAAAATGCTTCAATTGATCAACTTTATCCCAGCTTAATAGAATGTCTCTCATAAGAACTGAGAAATCCCACGTTAATAGAAGAATGCATCAACTTTATCCCACCTTAATAGCAGAATGCATCTACTTGCATGCTTCTAGATTTCACAACTTCTCAGGCTGCAAAGGAGGTTAGCTTACAGTGTCATGGGCAGGAACAGAAGAAATCATGCTAAGGGCATCAATATCCCAAATCTGTACTACAGCTGGTTTGCCCCCTGGTGAGTCACTTCCACAAATAAGGTTCCTTCCATTGCATATTTTCAGGGCATCCATTGATGGTAGGTCTACTTGCTCCTGCCTGCCAGTTCAAGAAATAACCAAGGGATTTATGTTCATGAACACTAGATGATAAAGATTAAAAAACTGTAGACTTTTGAGTGATTTTCTGTGGCACTCTGGCATATGTCAGTAGAATCTTTGCAAATGATAACTATCTGTTTTTAAAGCTCATCCTAGGGACCTAATTGTGCAGATTGACCTTCCAATTAGACCAGTGGGCACACCTTTGCATCTTCTGTAGGAACCAAGTCCTCATGTTAGAAATGCACACAAGGAAGATCTACCAAACTCTTGATCTGCACCTGTCCAATTGAAGACTTCAACAGGATAAGGGATAGATACCTATAGGCTGCATTGAGATCGGCAACAAGTTCACCCCTGAGTATATTCCACAGCAGAAGTTTACTGTCACCTTCCCCACCACTTGTTGCAGCAAGACCTGTGTTGGACAAAAGCCCAAGCTTAGCATTGCAGGACAGAGATGGTAGCAGATATGAACAACTCAATGGCAGTCTCATGTAGTGCCATCCAGAACCAACATATTGATCCAGGACCGCCAGTAACTGTATTGAATGTGTAAGGGTGCTTACAGGAATGAAATTGGTTGACTGCCATTGCACTGATTTTCTTCTTATGCCCAGCTGTTCCATCATCTGTCCCAGGCCCTAATGTGTGCAAGCATGCAGCTGAGGTTGAGTCCCACACCTGCAAAACAGGAATAGATAGGAGCCAAGTGACCCTGTGAAATATCACATGATAAGACCTCTTCACAAGACCTCCAGCAAATGGCCCATACACCAGTACAATAAGATGACAATCAGTTGCAAGTTGTTCATCCCTCTCACCTTTTCCTTTCATTAATTAAAACAGGAAAGATGTAGAGCTTGTCTTTCTTGATTACCTTGATAATATTGCTGGCACATGAGACTATATTGTCTCCTCCTAATGCAAACTCCACAGCCTGTATCTGAAATGCAAACAGTCCTGGAATTGATGAGAACCACACAGTGCAGTGTATGGCCCACGCAGGCGAATCGTTTCTCACTCATGAGTCAGGATGCAGGGCACATGAGATCACAACAGTAAGAAAACCTGTATGTCACTCAAAAATGCTAGGTAAGGCTGAGATAATGGACATTTTGACATAAAATCTGCATACATTAACATCCTATCATAGGAAGTTCAGCGGTGAGTTGGTGCTCATTATGATCAGGTTACAATAGGGAACAAACCTGACTGTTGTGTCCAATCAGCTCTCTTGCCCGCCCACTCACCAGATTGTAAAGTAACAATTCATTGGGGGGCTGCCATCCATAACAAACAGAACAAATAAACACATAAGAGAATATCAGGATACAAAGTCTGAAACAAAAGACAGAGGGAAGACAAAAAAGAGGTTTACAACAACCACCCCTGTTTGTAAGTATTCTGTGGCCTCAAAACTACTGAAGATGTCTTATCTTGAAGTTAAAACACTGCCCTCATCCACAATGGTTTAGCCAATACAAAGGCTTGTGCTGGCTTCAATTGATAGCTTGAACCAATCTGAATGACCTTGAGTTAAGCTGAGTGACACCAAGACCAGGGCTGCAGCTTACACAGGTATGTGGAGCTTGGTCAAGCTTAACGTCCACTAACTTCCTCACTTTCTAAGAATCCACAATGCTTTCTGTTACTAGATGAGGTTCTAAATGGGACAACACAGGCTAGAAGACGATCAAGTGCAAAGAGACCAACAGGAAGTATTCAAGTAATCCAACAAGAAAGCTGAAATTGCTTCACAAAGATCATAATGAGGAGTAATCATGAATGCAAAGTCAAAAGAAGTTGATTGTATATCCATCCCCATTGAGAATCACTGTTGAGAAGCCTATATTATGGCAGAGGAATAATAGGATCATAAAGTGCAAGTGGTCCAACCTCATTGCAGCTGACAACCAACTGAGGTGCTCCACCTGGATGAAATCTCACATCGAGTACTTTCTGGATTCCTTGCTGACCAGAACACATGACAAAGCAGTAAGACCCTTGTGCCTTTCCACTTCCATTGCCTTCCATACTCTCGTGTCTCTACATTCCTTCTTGTTTGTCAACGAGAATTGAGTTATCTTCTGATGTTTCATGTCCCACAGTGGGATTAAGAAACCTTCCAGTTCACTATTGGGGAAATTTTTTGCAGCGATCCTCCTTACCTAACATTGGATGTAGCATTATACTTCAAGACATCTAGCAGTCTCTAAACAAAAACTCAAAAGAGCTGGTCCAAAAAGAACTGACATTCCTTACACATGTGTGCTGTTCCTACCATGCATCTGTCCCACTTTGAAGTGCCACCATCAGGATGAAGAAAGTCTTTATTCCTGACTGGTATGCAGCAGTATTGAGTTCTTGTGCAGGTTGTGATTTTCAGGTTGCTACGGATTGCCAAATCCCTCTATGAGCTAACAATTGTTTTAACAGTTTTCATTTCATCCTTTCCATCTTCCTTCTTCTACTACTTCAACTGTGGTGCATGTCCCTTAGCCAAGTAGATCACTCACCCATGCATCAATCATCAGTGTAAAACATGGATCACAAAAGACTCCAAAGAAAGAAAGAAATCCACAGCTAAAGAAAGTACTCACATCAATCCGGCTTCCTAATGGCTGGGCTATTGCAATGCTGGAAGTGTATGCTGCCCAGCTTGGCACCCAGCTGGAATAAGCTCTCTTTTGCAACCAATTCACAGGTCCTATTTTTTGTTTCTCAAGCGAGTCCCAACCTGCAGAAACAGATAGTGGTTCATACAGATGCATCAGCAAAAGGAGGATAGAATAAAACACATAATCTTCATGGCATCTGCACAGGGAAGTTTACAAAGGTTGCAAAATTGATATTAAGGTTAATCACCTACGTTTCCAGCAAATAATGAGAATAATAACTACTGAAAATGTCAAAGAAAATCAATGTAATCAACATACCTTTTAAGACTGTGTTCCACCTCTTGCCACGACTACCAACCTCTCTAGGTCGATGTGCAACTGTTCCTGAGTTTCCTCCCTTTTCACGTTCCCACAAAGCTTCCACAATACTGGGTGCCAGGTCCCCAGCTCCTGCAGTAAGGTCTTTGATCCATTGCACCAAAAACTGAATCAGTTATCACCAATTGTTTTCATCCTTGGTCATGAGTCATCAATAATCAGTGTACAGCAGTCAAGGAAAGCAAATTAAACACCTTGAACAGTTGAATACACTACATTCATTGGCTATTTTGATCCTCTGCTGCTTGTATAAGCAAAACCAAGAGCTGAGCATTCTGATCTACACAAAGGGTTCAATCTCATACCAATTGAAGCCTCAGAGTAGGCCCAAGCATTGAGAGTCGTGTTTGGACCACCTTGACCACGTATGCCAGTCTCTGACCTGGAACTACTAGTAGCAACACGCTTCTGATTCTCAATCTTGCTTGTTGTACAGGACTCATATGTCTTTCCCTTGCATCTTGATAATGCATGTTTAAGGCGCATCTCTAGGTTGAGGATTCTGCGAGCATTGCAAAACACATAGAAGGATGTGAGCTCTACAGAACAGCACTCAAAATGAATGTGTTTGGAAACTGATAAAAGAGTATCTTTCTATGAAGATTGTGTTGGTTATATGAATTGTGACAAAGTTTCATGGCTGGCCTCAGAGTGGACATCTGATTCTTTCCCTTGACTACCTTGAAGGTCAATTGTTTGAAAGAAAGACTTGATGATGTTGCTCTCCAACCTGCTACTGTAGTGTATTTTGAATTCTAGGTGGATGAGGTGCTATTGTTCATGCAGTTTCAAACTACCCCACAATAACAAACAAGTAAGAATAGTAACTGGACACATTGATTGTGAGAAGTTTTGCACTTGAAAATTAGGTTGCAAAAAACCACCATGCCTAGGTTCATTCATAAGATCCATCCATAATTTAGTGCCCAAAGACATCATGAGAAATTGTCAGCATAAAATCCACCACATTCAATAACTGGTAGGTTCAGTTAAAATAGTAGCAGAATGAGTTACAATGAAAACCAGGCGCTTAGAATTTGAATTGGGCTTGAAACAATTATGTCACGCTACAAATATGGAGTTCAAAAGAGACCTACAATTCATATTTGGTGATTGGGTCCATTTTTTCGATAGCATCTGAATTCAGTCCTATACTCTTTTCTCTCGGGCTTAGTCTTTCCACAGCACCATCTGCAGCATTTGCAAACAAAAGAAATCATTTCGTCAGTAATGATGTGAAGAATAACTCTGTAATGTTTCACTGAGAACCTGTCCTGACATGCTTGTTGTGCGCACACACACAATCCTGTAGCCTCAATGGGTCTTTTCCTCCAATCTCCAACAATGAAAATTTAGATAATGACAAAATATCTGCCAGTATTTTCCACAGTTTATTTCTTTGTCACTTGAGGTTCAAATAGAAGAAGAAACCAGTTGGAGAAAATCAATGCCTTGCCTGTTACAGTCCACGATCGTGGCCGCTTCAATCGTGTTGAATAAGGAGAGGAAGATTGGGGTGGCTTCACTTGCAATGATTGGACCTTGTCCACCTGCATGAGGGTATGCACATGTGACATCCATCCAGATTAGGTCAAAAGCAATTCCCCTGTTTATGATCAAGCCATTGCATGGTTTTTGCTAAAGAAATAAAATGTAGCACCTTCTGTAGGAGCAAATATATGGAGATTGCCTATACAAAATACAGTACCATCAACACAAAGAAAACCACACAAAAAATGACGATGTGACCTCCATACAAGGACAGGACCAAGACAAATCAGCAACAGCCTTGCCAGATCTAATTCTTGTTCTCTACCAGGGTGCACAGTAATAAGGAATGGATTGCATATTGCTTACAGACAGAAGTGATTGCCATTGTTCCTTCTGTGTCTGTGGATTCAAAACACTTCCTTCATCTGGTTTATCTGCAGCAGTTCACTTTCTGCCAGTGTTAACAAACCCTCCTTTCACAAAGAAAACAACAGTCTAACTGCTGCAATCCCACAATTGACAAACAAGAGAATTTACAATGCTAGCTTGCACTGGGATATAATATGCTCATTTACATTCTACATGCTGCTATGCATACAAAGGGGGGGGAAAAATGAAAAAAAAGAGCTAAGAATAGCATGAAATTGAGCAATTCTACATGTCTTGGCATTCACCTGCAAATCTTTCTCCAGAGACATTCTGCACACTGGAAGTGCCTGTTTGTAATGACACATTCTTGGCCAGCTCAGATTGATTCTGTTGTCCTCCGTCTGCTGTTGTCTTTGCACCAAATTGTCCATTTGGAAGCCGATGAATACCAGCAACAGAACCCTCAAGAACAGGAGTGCTGCATTGATAAGCTGGTGGTCGGCGTACCTGGTCGCATAGCCATTTGACATAAAAACCTCAATAGACTCTCTCTGGACTAAAACCCTTGTTTTTCAACATGGCAAAGAGTTTTCCAAAAGCAAAAAGACCTCAGAAACAGGTTGCGATAATGGCGTACTTTCTTCTCCTCCGACTTGTGGTACTCACGGCCGAAGAGCAATCGATGATGACATTTCTGGATATAAGAGACCAGCACACAATTGGAATGCTGTGTACGCAACCATGCAGCATACTGTGCATTCAAGTTCAGCCATTCCAGAATCTCCGCTCCTTCCACTACTTCAGTGCGGTCCAACGAGTGCAGCCATCCCCAGACTGGTTTCCATTTGGTCGATACTGGCTTGCCACGGAAAGACGAGTCCTGGCCGGCGTTTTTCGCTCGATTCTTGTTCTTCTTCTTTACAGCCTTCTGCACAGACGCCATCGAAAGGTACAAATCTGCTATTGATCTGCTTTCTTTCTGTTTCTTTTTTCTTCTCCAAGAATCAGAAAGCAGAAACAAGATCAAAAAGCTCCGCCATATCGTCTCACCAGGCGTTTGCTAAAAACATGAGAGGGAACGAAATGCGAGAAGAAAAAAGACTTAAAAAAATCCAAAAAAAATCGCGTTATTTCCTTTTTTTCTCTGGAAGAATCAGAAAGTACAAACTAGATTAAAAGCTCGGGCATAAATATCCTCGTGCGAAAACATGAGCGAGAAACACACGCTAGGAAGAAGAAAACGCTAATGCTATGTCTCCACGGTTGAGCGGGACGAGCTTCCGAGACCCTGGAGGAAACCCTAGGGAAACCCTAAATCCTGCAAAGGTTAGCCTTACCCTACAAGTTGGTTAGGTGGTGGGTTAGGTTTGAGGAGGTCAAGGGAATCGAACTTCAGATCCAACAAGCAAAATAACAATAAATAAATAAATAAAGGATAAATGGTACAAAGTCTTTTTGGGGTGGTTAGCTTCTAGAAGTGTATTTTTCCCCCAAAACATTTCCCCTTATTTTAGGCACAAAGTTTGGGAAAATTTTGGTTTTTTTTTTTTGGTTTTTCTAGTGTTAAATTGATTAAATTGCTAATTTTTGAAAAAAAAGTTCCAAAATTTTAATACCACAAAACTTAAATAAATGTATATGTATATCAAAAAATTTAAATTTTGCAAATTAAGTTATTTTGAATAAATTTCAATTCTTTTCAAAATTAGTTGCTCCCAATGTCAAAAGCTCTAGCAATTTGTTTGCCATTATTGATGATTGCATGCCTTAAAAGCTTGTTCGTGCAACAATGTCTAACTAGAGCAAAATTACTTGACATTTATTTTTCCAACTTCAATTGTAAAAAAATTCAAGAATTGTTTTTTTTGTTTTTATTGTTGAAGTGAGAAAATGAAAAATAAATAAATAAATAAATAAATATTTGCGAAGAAGATGTCAAAATGATAAAGGCCCTATAATAATCATTTGTAGCCTTGATAAAAATTAAACAATAGTCGTCCTTCAAAAATAATTAAAATTAATTACAACAACATTAGATATGTAATATTATTAATTATATTATTAATCATAATATTTAGTATAATAAATACATAAATTAAGTTAATATAACATACGATAAATTTTTTTATAAAAAAAATACAAGAAAAAATAAATTTTATAACCCACATATATTCTTCGATAGCATAACACGAACAATTCGAGTTTTGTTTGGACACCAAAAACAATGGAACCCTCCCCCCCCCTTGGATCCTCCGGCCCACCCGAAGCGCTTAAATGTTCGGTCACCGGCTGATTTACCTTGAGTTAATAATAATGAAATTAACAACCCAAAACGTCCAAAAAAGCATATTTATTTATTTATTTATTTATTTTTGATAACCTACCCGGAGCAGTCGTTGCCGGGAGGTGACAACCGGCCAGCACCGGGCTTTGAAGTTTGAGAACAACTCAGTGAGCTCCGGAGCCACATCCATTCCCGAAGGGCAGATGCCTTTCCTTTCCTCTTCTTCCCTTTTCTTCGCTCTCTTTCTCTTCCTCCCTCTTCTCGCTCTCTCTCTCTCTCTCTCTCACTCTCACCGAGCCATTCCAAATCCTGTATTTTTTATAATCGAACACAGTGTTTCTGTAAAAACATAACATGATGGAGCAAACACACCTTTCTGTAACACATGATGGTTTCCGTCTGCGAAGAATGTCAAGAGTAGCGAATTTAAATATCTTTGGCATATTTTTATGTCTACATGTATGCATGCATTATGCTTGGAGAAATGTTTGGAGTTCAATGATGTTCATTGCTTGCTTGCTTGGTTACTGCTGTTCGCTCAATGTCAGTGATAATAAACAGCTTGCACACCAGATATTAATACAAATCTCAAGCTTCAATCCAGTTTTGATCTCAGAATCATGTAGTGTACGAGGAGGAGATCTGATGATGCTTTTGTAAGTGTTTTTGATGTTAGAAGAATTGCAAATGGAGAAGTTTAATACAGTTTGATCTTTGGATTATTGCAAAAGGAGAAGACGTTTGCCGCTTTGATTTCAGAAGTATTGCAAAAGGAGAAGTCTGTGGTAAGGTGTCTTGTTTCTTGTTCTTCGTCTTGTTCTTCTTTTCTTAGAATCCTTAGATTTTTGGAAGGATTGACCTCCAGAAGGAAGTTCTTATTGTCATTGCAGTCGACGACGACGACGACAAGAAAGCATGGATCCATCGTTATGGAGTTTCTTTCCAGAAGATTTGATAGACAGAGTGTTGGCATGGTTGCCACTGCCGAGCTTCTTCCGTCTGCGCATTGTTTGTAAGACGTGGAACAATCTGATGCATTGCAAGAATTTCATGGATCTGAAAAGCTCACAAACTCCTTCACGATCGCAAGATTCGTGGATTGTGATCTTTGCAGATCGAGGTTACAGAGTCATGTCAGCCTTCATTCCGTCAGAAAACAAATGGCATAGCATCCCCTTGTCGTTTCTTCCCTTTGATATCTCTGATGTCACAGTCGCTGGAGGATTGCTGGTTTTCCGCTTACACGAGACCAACGGCGCTTCTAGTGTTTGCGTTTGCAATCCGTTGACAAGCTCTTGGAGGAAATTGCCGCCGATGCTTGGCGGATGGAGAGATGGACTCATCGGCTTGGTTGTGGATCGACAATCTCGAGCTTACAAGATCATCGTCCGCAGCAACTTGGCGCCGATTTACAGTCACGGAATCGTGTTGCGAACTGAGGTTTACGACTCCAGGACGGATCAATGGATGCGCACTGAAGGTCTCGACGATGGCATTACCACTGGACATGCTTTCTGCAATGGCGTGTTGTATTTCATGACTTGGGAGACTCGCAGCGGCGTGTATGGTGTGTATGCTTATCATGTGGAACGTGGCTCCTGGAGCAAAGTTCATGTGCCGATTCCTGATTTCATGACCTGTCCCCATGTGGTTGAATGCCGAGGCCGTCTCTTGATGGTCGGAGGTTTTGGCAGGTAATTCTTGAATCTTCTCCGAATCAATTAATTACTACTCTCCTTATGGTTTGTAGGTTTTTGGAATGTCGGAAAAGCTGTCTTGATTTGGTTGCCATGAAAGAATTCCTCATGCAGCTGCCGCCAACAAGAAAATTTGGCAATGGAAAGTGTGGGGCAACAACAACAACAACAAAGCTGCTGCACTTTTTTTATGTTGAGTCCCCAGTTTTGAACTTGCACTTTTTCAGAATCTTGCAAAATTGGCCACAGAAAGTGCAGGGCAACAATAAAGCTGTCAAGCGCTTGTTCTGTTGAGTTTTTCTTTTTTGCATTGCAGCGAAAAATGAAAGGAACAAGGAAATCTCCTTTTCTTTTCTCAGAATCGTGGATTTACAGAGAATGTAAACATGTGATTGAATTAGGGGTCAGAGCCAGATCAACAATCGAAATTTCAATGACAAACTGTGAAACTTTGCATTCACTGTCAAAGCTAGGGTTTTGGTTTTTGGGGCTTGCTTAATGTTTTTGTGTGCAAGTTTGGGTAGAAGATCTGGACCTGATTGATTTTGATTGAGGTGAGAGTGAGAATTCATGAAGACCATGCATAACTGATGATGAGCTTGAATTTTTGCAGGAGACCTCACTTTGTGACAGAAGGAATATGTGTGTGGGAGCTTCAAGATCGGAGTAGGGATTGGGTGGTAGTGCAGAACATGCCTGCACGCTTGTTCAGGGAGCTACTCAACAATTCCAGCTTGCTGTCATTCAATTGTGTGGGTCACGGTGACATGATCTACTTGAGCAATCGCAAGAGTCCACGATTGCTTGTCATTTTCAATTGTGTTCAGAGTTCATGGGGAAGGTTAGACACCTACATCTCACATGATCTTCATCCCATGTATTCTTGGTTTTCTTACTACCCTAGGCTGGATGCTGCCATTTAGGGGCTATGCACATGTTTTTGTGTGTGTGTGTGTGTGTGTGTGTGTTGTGTATAATGAATTCTCTCTACTTCAAAATCACCCCCTCTATCTTCTTCATACAATATGCAATGAATTGTACCAATGTCGGTGGGTTTCTGCAGCAATCTTTTCTCCCTACATCAAATGTTGCCTTTCAGTTTCAAGAACCCTATTCTGATGAGTTGAAATCATCATTTATCCCAGCTCACATATCAGATACACGATTCCAGTTTTTTTTTCTTTGGTGTCCTCCTATGGGTGTAATCTCAAGTCTGTTCTAGCCAAGCAAATCTCATCATAATGTCAATTTAGAGTTAAAATCCTTAATCATATTTTTTTTCTTAATCTTATTTTTATGTGTTTATTATGGTCACTTCAAGTGTACTGGAGCTAGACTGAATGAAGCATATTCAATGGCTTCCATGGGTATGGTGAGGAAGTGTTGTATTTGGTAGGAGAGGGCCAGATTGTTTGATTGGAGTTGCAGTGCAAGTCTCACCATGGTGATGGTGATGATGATCACGTGCAAGGTCGATAGAGATTGCTTCCATTCCAGTCCCCAGCTTTGACTCATCTGCTTTTCCAGCGCGTTCCATTCGTACCGGGGTTGCATTCTTGTAGAAAGCATACAATGCAAGTTGAGCCAGTCCCAGTAAAGCTCCAATTCCATTAGGGATCTAGAAACAGGTGCAACCCCCCACAAATTAGTTAACACGTATTATTATTAGTCTACAGAGATGGATGGCAGATCCTTCTTTTGTGCAAGCTTTAAATCTAAGTTTCAACCTTTCCAAGTTATGGTTTCAGACGAATTTGTGACTCGACTTTTGAAAAAAACATGAAGAATTGAATTGAGATGGTACTTACTGCAATGAAGATGTCAAGACCACCCACGAATGCATAACCAAACCAGACGAGCCCATTGAGGAAGTTGAAAAGAGAGAGTAGGAATGGCATGAATTCAACACTGTGCGTCCTTATCACCATGCGCTGGGAAGTCAAGATTGAAGCCAAGCTCAAAAAATTCAGTCTTTTATATTAATTCAATGCATAATCTGGATTTGACAAAAAACCGCCAAATTGAAACTTAGGGAAGGGTATAATGCACATACATCCTCAAACAGGAAAGAAAACTTAGGTTATAAAATTATGCGCTCAAACATGCGCAGATTTGTGTGATTAGATTTCAAGTAATAATTAATTGCTACAATCAAATGCACTGTGATCTCTTGCAAGAAATCGCAAGAAGTTTCATGCAACAAACAATTCTTGCAAGTAACTTCTTGCAACAAACAATTCTTGCAAGAAGTTTCATGCAACGAACAATTCTTGCAAGAAGATTCATGCCACACCAATTGTGGCAACAGGATCTTGCAAACTTAGAGACAGGAACTTATTATCAAAGTTCTTGTTCATGTGGGTTTTTGGTTGCAGTTTCTTTGAGACAAGTGTGAGTGGATGGGTGGGTGGGTTTGTGTGCAAATTTTTTTCTTGCCTCATCTGATTAAATTACTTACCATGATTGTGAGTGGAGATGCATACATCCCGACTGCAAATACTACACAAAGTGTGCCGATGATGAGCTTGCGCCGAGTCTTGTCATGAACAAGCTCCAGGATGAGCACCACAACAAACACAAATCCAACCACCACTATCGCCAACAGTTTCAACACTTTCATCTGTGCAACCACCATGCCAAGAAGAAAAAAAAACACACACACACACACAAAATTAAAATTAAAATGAAATGCACATTGACAGAACAGAGTCTAAGAAAGATTGCACCTTCAGAGCTATGAAAGAATCAAACATTCAAGAAAAAACTCCCCATTGATAATATTCTCTTCATGTGAAGGAAGAAGATCATTGTGAACATCAAAGAATTTTGAAAGGAGAAAGGAAACAAAGAGAATGTTGTGGAGAAGAGGAATCTGAGACAGATGATTATATACATACCCGAAGTCTCTTTGGAGCAAAGATTAAGTAGGTTGTAAGGTATCCGGTTTCGATCATGCAACCCGCTGCATTGATGGTGACCACCAACACTTGCAGTTGCACATCCGGCATACCATATACCACCCACAACATACAATTGAGGAGTGTGCACACATAAGGAATGCCTGAATACTCCTGCACATCTTTCTTCTTCACTATGTCCCAAAATGTCGGGCTGTGAAACAAAACAAAAATCATCACACAATTTAAACAAAAATAAAATTACACCAACAAACAAGAACAATGTTCAACAACAAAAGATCAGTTGATCAAAAGACAATTTAGAGCAATATGCAGCAAAATCATGAGATCACATGTGTTTGTTCATGCAGACTTGAAGAATCCAGAAGCTGAAAAATTCCTCACTTGGAGCAATTTCTTCTGAGGAAAGTTTATTAGCAAATCTCTTTTCAAAGCATGCATGGATTTATGAAGGCATACGCGTGCAGTGATCATGAATGTGAGGGGCTTACAGGGGTGACGTGAACAAGCAGATTGAAATGATGTTGCCTGCAGCACACACACACACACACAGTTCATTCATTGCAGAAGCTTGGATCCAAAGAAGAGCTCTCACTGGCGGCCCAGAGGATCTGAATGTCAAACTGTGAAGCTGCAATACTAACTAGGCAGGCAGGCAAGGTTTCAATCTGTTTTGTACAGTGCAAAAGCATGATCTTGACGTGATCTTAGACTGTAGAATTCGGACAATTCAGAGGACTCTGGGGAAACTTGGCTGCTTAAGATCTCGAGTCTCATGTCCAGGATCCATTGCAGAACGTTCAATTGATTTTGTTTTAGGAGAAAAACAAACAGCTCGAGCATGCATTAACAACAAATTTTTTCTGGCATTCTAAAACAGCAGTTTGCAGTTTTTTAGGGAACACACACACAGAGACCTCTGCTGCTGCTGCTGCAATACTAAGGTTTTTTTGGGTTGTCATGGAAATTGTAGTACTACCCACCAATGATTCCTAGGATGAACTTGAAGTTGATCGACATTGTGGATTCAAAGAATTTCGGATTCCAAGTTCACGCAAACCAAATGGGTCGGAAACTGAAACTGCGCCGCGAAAATTTATCACCTAAATCACAACAGCATCGAGCTGCAAGAGATGGCAGATCACGAGAAGTTCTGGAAAAACTTGCGTTAGATCAGTCTAGTAATGTGTGTGTGTGTGTGTGTGTGTACTGCTCAGATCATCATGAACATCATCATCATCATCACCATCTCTCTGTCTCTCTCTGTGTGGAACTTCAACAACTATCCTAGAACTTTGTCCAGATGCTGCAGGTAGCTTCAAGGGAGCTAAGAATTGGACTCCAGAGTTCAGAATGTGAGAGAATTGAGGGTAGTAATTGAGTTTAGTACTACTGCAAGCTGTGGAGTGATGATGATGATGAGGAGGAGGAGCAGGAGGAGGAGGAAACTTTGTACAGAAGAACAAACCCCACAAAACAAAAACACAAAACAAAACAAAAAAAGGAAAAAGAGAAAAAAAGAAAAGAAAAGCAAAGCGCAAGTCATGCAGGAGTCATGGAGACACAGAAGAGGCAGCTAAATGGTGATGTGCCCTGCTGCAAGGAGGTTGTTGTTGTTGTTGTTGTTGTACATGATCACAAAATCTGTGCAAGCTGGTTTTTACAAGTGCTTCACGAGCAGATCATACAGTAGTTATATATGATCTGCAGAATCATCATCCATAGAGCTAGTGGCCAGCTTGACACCATTCATGAGCTGCTTCAACCACAAGAGTAGTCTAGAAGACTTAGTATGTAGTAGTAGTAGTAGTACTACTACTACTACTACTTCTTCTTCTTCTTCTTCTTCTTCTCCTCTACAACAACAACAACAACAACAACAGCTGCTGATGCGTCATGGACACATGACTAACACACGGTCCTCTTCCAAAGCTCATGGAGTGTTTGTTTGTACCCCATGGGAGAGTAGTACAGCAGCTCTCATGGGCTGTCCAGTTCCCCCCACCCCCCCCCAACACACATACCATGCCTAACACACCTCTTTGGCAAAACCCCTTTTCTGCCTCGCCAACCCATCAAGATTTATCACCTCTTTTGTTGTACTAGTAGTCCCCTACCAGTGTTGGGTGGCTATTGAGAAGAACCCCAAGAAAAAAGCAAAAAAAGAAAAAAAGAAAAGAAAAAACCTCCTGCCGGTTATCAAACCACAAGGAGGGTTATCAACAACCTAGCTCGTTGTTGATACCCTACCGGTCGGCCTTTGGGTTTCTTTCGACTACCCATAGATAAACCTTCCTTCCAATCGGGTATCGGGTTTTCAAATTTTAATAACCTACCTAGATGATTGGAATTTCAGCCGCGGGGATATTAGGTTACCACTCATAAAACTCTAAACATCATGTCATGTCTTTGATACAAAATTTTAAAAAATTAAAAATTAAAAAAATAAATCATGTCTTTGGTACAAAATCAAAAAAAATTTAAAATTTAAAAAAAAAACATCATGTCTTTGATACAAAATCAACAAATTTAAGTTTAAATTTTAAAAAATCTGATAACCTACCGTACCTAGGCTTTGTCGTCAATGGTTTTTGAGGTGGGTATTTAATAATGATTTCTTATGTATAAGCAAAAAAAATAACCGAGTAAATTGATAATTAGGAATATTTATGTTATGACAATGAAATTGATAACTAGTGGGTTTAAAGTTTTTTTTTTAAATTTATAACCTGCCTCTTTGCCTACAAACAAAAAATCCCTCAAAAAATCATTAGGAAGATTCCATAGGAAGATGTAGAAAAAGTGACTAATTGTCCTTTGAAAGATTTAGCCAAATCTTGCTATAGCAACCACATTTTAGGTACATATGTTTTATTATAACTCTAAATTTTTGGCTACACACTAATAATCAAATATAAAAATTTGGAAATGTTTCCTATTTTTTTGCCTCACTTCTAGTGATTGGACACCACCAAAATCACTTCATTTTTAAAATTTTGTTCTAGTACTGACCTACCAATGTTGGTTTGGTAGGTAATATTTATGGGGTTTTTTTTTTTTTTGAGGAATTTTTTTTGTAGCCAAAGTAGTAGCGATCATCCATGGGAAGTTGTAGAAAAAATAATGATCATCCCCGGGAAGATTTAGCCAATTATCTTTAAAATAACCTGTAATTTGTCCCTAGGAAAATTGTTACCTATTGGGCAAGCATTGGACAACCTTGAGTGGATCACACTAGTCAAGTGAAAGCTGTGAATGGTGGGCGCCCACATGATGTATTACTAACCTTGAAGAAGGTCCTTAAGATCATGGTTTGATTAGCATAATCACGGTACCCAAAAGGAACGTTAGATTGCTCACAAAATTCAATCATGAACTATGCTCTTTCTTTGTATTATATCACTTGGGCTTTGCACTATTACACACATTAATTATTTGCGATGATCAATTAATCAATTGATGAAAAAATTTAATTAATTAATTTTGTGAAAATTAAGTTGCATTCAAATGAAGCGGATATTGATTGGCTCGGGTCCTTAGGGATTGTTGGGTAATGGTATAAGGCTGGTATTGTCTCAGCTCATAGTAGACTAATACGGTCCTTCCCTTCCTACTAGTGTGTTGATACTATCGTATATATACCAAATCCACACTGGTACCTATCACATGCTCCAAGCTTGTCTAAGTTGCGGCAGCAATTACACCAAATCACTAAAAATTCCTTAAACCAAAAGTATAATGAAAAACAACTAGACCTGTAATCAATGTAAAACAAAAAAAACTTGAAATTTTGAGCAACAAACATCAGCAAAGGCTGCACAGACTTTAGTGGAATGAGGGTCGGTGTGAGGGTAGTTTGCCTTGGAAGTGGCACATACTCTTCTAGATGCCAAGTGTGCCTTGATCGTATTTGATGTGGTGCAGAACAATGCATTCTCAACATGGACCCAACATACCGCAAAACTGCTTGCATAATAAAATTGTAGGTGCAATTGCCCACTAGTTAGGTGTTGTAATTCACAGCTCACAGTCTATTGGGTCCATGTTGAGAACACGAGATTTGTACCATGATCCATGCCATGTATTTATTGCGAAAGATTAGTTTTATGTAAGGTCTATTTGTACTGTGGAATGGTCGAGCCCTTGCTCATTATGTTGAGTAAGATTCCATATAAGCATGTCACGATAAGTTAGTCGATACATCCAACATAATGAGCAAGAGCAAGGCCATTTCATGATATTAAAGTGTGGGATGGCAGAATCAACAAAGTTTTTTAAAACATTATATTCAACAGAGACTTTGGTCACTATTATTGAGTGTACGATGATCATTGAAAGATTATGGCGTATAATTGGGTCAAGAAAAAATGGCATGATCTGCCACTACAAGACCTTACTCTAGTTTGGAACTTTTGTTGGACTATTGCATTGGATCCAACTTTTGGAAGTTTTCCCTTATTAGAACTGATTTCACATTAGGTGAACTGGTTTCTTTGGTGAAAGTGTTTAGACTATTTAGATTGGAATGGATTTTTTTGGTGTTCAGAGTGTGGACACGGTAGGTAGATAGATGTACAACATCTTATTCTATTGACAGGGCCAGCCTGTTTGTGATGCATTGTTAGTTTTGATAGTGTTGGGCACTCATCTGGTAGTACACACCCCAACCAAAACATCCTACACAACATAAAAATTCCATGTGTCTACTACTACAACAGAGGTATAAAAGTTGGGTTGCATTCTAAACATCACATGTGTAAGCAAAGGTCGGGTAGTCAGCCATGATTGACACCCATGGCAATCTTTTCCCCCCCTTATAAACGGTCCCTGGATTTGAGAATGTGAATCTTGCAATTTTTGTCCTCAAAATGTTGATTCCCCTCCCCCCCCCTTCCCCAATCCAAGATCTTTCAATTGTTGGCTTCCATACTAAGGCAGGGAGACATCCGCAAAAGTGGACCACTGCTGTTTGTTGTCCAGACCGGTAGTAGGGTTATCAACCAACAACTTAAATCAAAATCCTTTGAGATGGTTGCCTCATCAAGAAGATAGCATGCCCAAATACCAACATTTCATACCAACCTTAAGTGAGCAAGATAGTACCAACCATATTGCAATTTCCCCAAAATATCTTCATGATGGAGTTAATTTTGTTGTCAAAAAAATTTGTTTTCAACTGCTCTCAAATCTCTAAAATCGACACACATCATCAATTTCAGTAGATAATTGAGAAATTGCCCCAAAAAGAAATTGCCCCAAAAAGAAACTGACCATTTCAGAGCTCTTCAAGAATCAAAAGTAGACATGTTACTTATCAAAGGAACCCGCAAAACTTGCAATAGAACTCCCTCAATCAACAATAATGTGCAAGCTTTTTGCTCTCAAAAGTGAGGAGAAGAAAATGAACTTAAGCAATGCTTGTTTAATGGGTGAAAATTTTGATTAAGCAAAGACATTAAAACTCATGATATATTAATCCTCACCCCCATTCCCCCAACACCATGGCACCACAAAGCAAAGTTCAAACAATGAATCAAAGTAAATCCGTAGTAGTCAGGTTAGTCATGTGAAGGAAGGCACGCACCCAAAGTATAATAATACAAGCGTTGCTTAGTGTGTGTGCCTCATTGGTCATCAACATCACCCGTATACAAATGTAATGAGCTTTGGTTGCTGGTTATATTCAGTACTGGATACAAGGGGTAGGTGCACAGAATAAGCTCCACTTGCCCCCTAAAACTCATGACCTGCTGCACAACACAACACAACACAATTTGTATGATACATCTGTCTCCCAAGTCCCCCGCTGAAAATATGATCTAGAAAAAGCAAAATCTAGTACCACCCCCACTTCCATTGATATTCATGCTTTTTAATATCAATCATGCTTTCTCAATTAATTTCTCTAATCTTACACAGCAATTTTCCAACTATGGAATTAATGTGCTTTGGTTCAGATTTTTTTTTTTTTAAATCTTTTTAATTGATGATCAAAATGGTGTTAAGCATTCACTGGGAGCTCATTACTTGCTTGGACATGTCACATAAGCTCATCCAATAATACACTGTAGAAATTTTTTCCATACCAGTAACTTCGTCAGCAAGGGAGAAGAATGAAGTTTGCATGGCAAATCTGATCAGTCAACAAATGGGGTATTAGGGTCTTTACAAAATTGAAGATACAAAACCATTGAGAAATAGTTATTTACTTTTTTGCAAAAATATTTCTCAATGTTTGGATGTGAGAAATATTTTTTGCAGGTAACATACTGAGCACCGGTGGGGATGCTCTAAGTTGTATACAGCAAATTTTCCAGTAAAACTCAACAACCTGCTTTCATGACATGAGGATACATATCCCATGGCAACAGTCTGCCCAGGTACTGGATCCTAAGATCATTTGTGATGAAATCAGTTGTACATAAACATATAAATATGCCAACCAAATATTCTTCAATCTGCTTCCTTTACAAAGCACATGGATGGATATGTTACAAAGCCACAGCTTCACTAATGGATTATTATTACCAATAAGCAGATGAGACCCATGAAATTTTTTAGCACTTACATTATTGCAGTTGTTGTTGCGGGTGCTCAGAAGTTCAAAACCACAATTTTGTAGCCAGCCTCTTGCATGTAAACATGGCAAGCACTAATCAGGAGCAACAAATTGAATATGGCACAAGGCTCAATGCTACTACAGGACAAGTGCCCAACATGAAAGTATTTCTACTTCACAAGGAAATTGTGGTGGTGATTGAAGGTCAACATTCACATGCTTCCATAATCTAGCTCAACATGAGATTCATAAGAAGAAACAAATTGTAGATTTCATTGTTCCCCTTACCCCCAAGGAACATGGAGCTTACAACTCTGACAACTCTGACAGCCTCAATGGGGGAGCCTTAGTCAATTCACTAAAAGTTGGCCATCATGATTGAAGTTTCATTTTGAGGGAAAATAGTTTTTTAGGACACATGTCAAGATTTTGTTTGGAAACATAAAATACACCTTCTTTATGAATCAAACAAAACCCAATCTGGAAACCGTTACACATGTACAAGAAACACGGAAAAAAGCAAACCCACTTGAGCTCTGACACACACACACACACTAGATTTCTCTCTTGTGATGTTGAAGGTTTAACAAAACATAAATGAGTCTAACAACAAAAGGGAAGAGTTTATCTCTCGGTGAAGTTGTAATGGGAAAGCAATCATGCAAGCCTAATGAAACAAAGTGCACAAGCAATGTGCAAGAACCCTATCTGCAAATAACTATTACACATTGAACTGTTAATACTGAGAAAAATAATTCAGACCACCGAATCCAGCAATTTCATTAGCCATAATATTTTTTCTTCACCTACACACAAGCCTATTCAACACCCTCTGTATATTGGTAAACTAACACTACAACCCCTGTCTGTATACAGACAGACTTGTTAAAAAATTTATAAGCATTTTAATCTAATCCTAAGGTCAAGAAATACAACTATTTATCCATAGTTTATTACTGTGACATTTGACAGTGGTATGACTTTCAGTACTTTCAACACTGTAATCCAACTAGTTGTTAAATACTTGCAAAAGAGATCCCAATTTGTGTCTAAGGTCTAAACAACAAAAATGTAGTAAATTGTTCAATCCGATAGGATTGTGAAAAGTGAAGTGCAAGAAACTAAGAATAAAGTGTAGGAACTCATTCTAAGTTCTAACTAAAGTTCATAACAAGAATGAGAAGTACAAGGCCATACCAGGCTAGTTTAGGTGTAACGCTTGTATTGTTTGAGCTCATACCAGACTCATAAGGTCCTTAAGACCAGTGTTGATACTAGGCATAGGCCTGCATACCAAGCCAACACAAGTCTCAACACAACACTCCAAGTGAGACATTTGATGAATAGGTAAGCCTAGAAGCTTGAGAAGACTAGAAGACCATAAAACAAGGATTAAAAAAAAGAATTCTTTGGTTTTTGAGAACTGCCAATCAAGGGTCCATATATCTGACCCTTACTTGTTGGTTCTTTAAAAAAGTGAGAACCACACAACACTTGTATTGAATGCAACATTTTCTAATCAAATACCCAACTAGTCTCATCCTTAATATCATCATACTATACATTTCATACAAGCCAACAAACTATATACTTGCCCAGTGCTGGAGGGGTATTTTATTTTGTTGACAACCCTAATTTCTGATTTTTGAAATATTTTGGAATCAGAGAGCCATCAGTTTCAGGTTTTTGTAAATAACCAGAATCAAAGAACCACAGATTGCAGTTATTCCAAAAGCCTGAAAAATCCCTCGGTTTTCATGAAAGAACTGGTGTTATTTGACTTTCTCAAATTTTTGGTATATGATTCTATATAAAAAAACCAGGTATTTTGAATTTTTGGGACTACAGTTATGAACTTAAGAACCACCCTTCATACCTGGAGGGGTTTGGTGCAGGTTTCTAATATCCACCAAACACAGGATAAATGGACCCTGTAGGACAAGGTCAATTCTTGTTCAGCAAATACGGAAATAGAGGTATACCATTCATTGGTTTCAAAACCCTTGACCACATGCACCCTTGCATACTGTACCATGCAGAGCCATGACAAAAGTGAAAGCAAGCAAGAGGTGGAGAGAGAGAATTGCAACAAATTCCACACACACACACACGAATGCTGATGTTGATTGTAGTTGTCTCAAGAAGTTTGAAAGAAGAAGAATAGGATCACAGTTTCAACCTAACAGGATGGGTATCTTTTGTTGTTCGCAGTAACAGCCACTACCACCAGGTAGGTCAGTCCCATCACAATGGTGGTGCGAGAATTTTGGGAAGCCAGCAGCAGAAGCAGAGTAAGATTGTCAGAGATGCCTGCCATGCTCATCTCCACAGCAATTGTTCACCATTTCCAGCCTTTTATGCAATCTCACATGCTTCAGTATGTCAGGAGGGAATTGTGACATCTTCCTGCTTCATTTCAATGACTATCTGGTTTGGTTTTTCTTGCTGGGTACAGATAATGCAACTCTTCTTGTGCATATGGAAGGAGAGAACCTAAATGGTGGGTTTTATGCTCACCTCATTCTTCTTTGATCTGAGATATGGTTCAGAATCCCACAGCGTTGGCAGCAACACACCAACATAGTCGACCAAAGTCTGAAGAACTTGACAAACCCATTGATTTACTCCAAGGGTATGCCGGTCCCTTGTCTAACCACCTGTAGGAACATACCTATCCAGCCAGGTAAACATCTAAATTACATATAATGGATCTATCACAAACACAGATCATTTGCCAGAAGAGTGGGACCCCAGGTGATGCCCCCCTTGTGGAAGACACCACAGAGTAAATCAGTTCGTCCTGATGGCATAGAGGAAGAGACAGTAACAAGAGGTCAGTGTTATCACTGAAGGATCTCTATTTTGAAACAAAATGAATCATCTCAAGTTAAATTTGACATGCTCATTGGCTTCAGTATGTCTTTGCCCATCCAAGCAAAGAGCCAAATAAAACTTCACTTCTTAAAGAAGCACAATGAACAACCAGTTTTTAATAGGCCAACCCTCACAAGGGTTAGACTGTGTCCTATCCTTGCTTTCTAAGCCCATTGTGCATCTGTAACAGATAAAACCCACATTATCTGAAATTTCTAAAATGTCTTCGACAGTTTATGCTACTTTACCTAAAACTTTCTCACCTCAACTAAATCCTAAGAATAGCTCAAGCCCCAGCTTACAGGAAATGTAGGGTGAGAGTTGCTTATGGCAGAATAAAACACACTCATGAAAGATGGTAGCTGATGTTTTTGGATAGACTTTGCTACAGGTTTCCCTTTGTCCTGTTAGCTGTCATGGCTCTGATCTTGGGCCTGCACAATAATCAAATTTGAAATGTCAGAACACATTGTACTAACCCTTTTTGTATGCCCCTTGGAAGCAATCTGTGCTAATTTCAAGAGGGAAAACTGGAGCTTCAAGTGCTACAATAACTGCAATCTCTGCAATTGACAACTTAAAATACAATGTCAACTTGATGAATTGAAACAAAAAAATTATGCAAGATTTTCCTTTGCCCCTTCAACACTGTAGGCAAAATTGCCTTTGACCATTAGTCTAAGAATGCTATAGTTCATGAGCCAAGCAACATTCATTCTGGTTCAAGGATGTGTCACTAACCATGAAAGACCCCACCCCTGATACACCTGCATTGTCCTTCATCCCCATCCACCCAATGTCAAACAACTTCACCTTCAGCACTTGAGCATGTGTTTGTGGCGAAAGGTGAGTAAAGTTACTAAGACATCTAGCATTCACAATCCAGGGAGAATAACATCATTAAAAAATGACTCAAATAGGCAATTTCAACTCTCAACAGACCCTTGTAAACAGGACACGACTTCAGAGAAATTAATTCATGTCTTTCTTTGATTACAGAAGAGGCAAGACAGAGCATGAAGCACATACACATCTTGGCATAAAACAAAGCGAAGGAAGGTTCTTACCCTTCAAAGCACCGAACAGCAAAGTGGAAGCTGTTATAGCAGACAAACCATAGCAACAGAAGAAGAAGCGTATCTAAAGCCCATTCTGTCAGGAATAATGTCTTCACTCCTTTCCATCACAGAAGAAAGTGACCCCTTATCAGCTCTTTGAGTTACAAACAAATATTCCTACACACAATAATTCAAGCCTACAGTGCTGAGTCATAAACATGGGGCTAATTGTGGAGACAGGAACATGAAGAATTTGTAAAGAAAGGAAACACCTCACTGAGGCCTAAAGCATGCACATCAAAAATCCTTCTATGTGACTTCCAAAACAAAGACCTTGTGACCTTCAAGCTTGACCTGAGGTAACTGCAGTGAACAAAACAAAGCTGTGGACAGTTTTTGGAACTTTGACAGCTCCTATCTAATTGTATGTATGATGGTTGTGCTTTCATTTCCTTCAAATCTCAATTTACGCAACAAAACAGACTGTTAACATGCATCTTTGAGGTCAGAGGAGAAGGTAGGGGAGAAGGAGAATAAGGAAGAGGATACTGAAGAGATATCGTTCCCACCAATCCAACATGTAGAGGCCTGTTGTCACATTGTACAAAAAGATCTTTCGTTTGACCCATGCCACTACTCTATCACTGAACCTGTGGTGCTGTTGCCTCCATATCTCCCCTTCATTTCCCTGCAAGCATGGTTCCTTGAGCAACATCTCTTGTAATCTGGAAATCAAAGCTCTAACATGAGCTCTAGTCAAAGTTCCACTTCACCATCAGGTAGGCTGCATGCTTTAGTTCCAAAAGCTTCTCATCCTCAATTATCTATTGGAAGTTATCAGTAACAGAAACCCTAATCAGCAAGCATCAGTCATTGACTGAATTTTGTCCACATTTAGCATGTTAAGCAAACCCTTGTCAAATATGAAGAAGAAGTGACCAAGTCTCACATATTGCAACTCAAATCCAAATGAAAGATGAAGATAAGCCTTAAAGAACTTGGCCTTGTAGGGCTGACAAGATTTCATTTGTGAATCTTTAGGTTTCCTTAATAGACGCTGCAAGATTTCATACACATTCTTAACTCCAGCACTACAAAGGCCAAAATCCTGCAGCTTTACTGAACCCTGGCAGATTCTAAAGCTTGAAGCCAAGAATTGACTCCAGTCACAGAAATCTGATCATGATGTGGGATGAACAACTGCTTCCTCCTGGCACACTACAGTATGTAGTACTTACCATGTTCCACATTCACTAGAGCAAAATCAACAAATGCACATGCTTGACATCTCGTTTTCATAGCTACTCACATCTTTTTGTTCCTGGTCTTGATATACCAGCATTACATCATGTTTCAGGAAAATTCTCATATGTGATTTATCTCTCTAAACTATCATCTGGCATACTACACCACTTGGTACAATATCAAACGCCCTCTTCTCAAGAAACCCTAAGTTGCACCATTCTCAGAACCAAAAGAGAACAAAGCAGTGCAGCCATGTCCATGCAACTGCACAGCTAGCTCAAATTACTCCTTAAGCTCGAAAAACGAATGGAGTGAAAAAATAAGACAACCCTAAAACATCCACAACCCCTTTTCCCCTCCTCAAGAAGGCATACCTGCTTGCGTAAGGCATAGTCGCATCTGAAGCTCGTGATAGGAGCAAGCGGATCTGAATACGGCAGACGCCGCCCAACTTCCCGCTCTGTTGTCTCCTTGGCGTCCATGTCAGAACCTTTCTTCATTATTATACCTCGTTCTCGACCTCCTCTTGCTTGGCCTACTGTTTTTCCTTCCTGTAGCTCAATTCCTCTCCTTCTCCTAGCTACAGCATCCACAAGCACAACCCTTGCTCCTCCAAGTCCTCCTCCTCTTGCTTACAAATCCTCGGGCTCGTCCTTGGCCGCCGTCCCAGCACGTGAAACCGGCGAGAAGGCGGAAGGCAGAGGAAGGGAGCTTGCAATGGAGCACTAATGTCTGTTGCAAAGAAGGTGCGAGATGAGCGCTCCACCTTTTTGAAACGGGTGACAGTGGGACCTGGAAGAAGGTGCGACATAAGCGCTCCACCTTTTTGAAACAGGTGACACTGGGGCCTGGAAGAAGGCGCGATAGAAGAGCTCCACCTTTTTGAAACAGGTGGCACTTGGGCGTGGAACAAGTTGCGACAAAACCGCTCCACCTTTTTGAAACGGGTGGCACTGAGGCCTGGAATTAGCCAAGTCAAAGATTCTCATTATTGTTGGGTACAATGTTTTTTTTTGGCGAAATTTCGTCATTTTTGACAAAGAAATTGATTTTATTTTTGTTAAAGTGTAAGTTTGACTAATTTTGCTCCCTTTTTTAGTTTCGCCAAAATTTCGATATCAAAAAATTTTTAAAAAAAGTGATTGCTTTTAAATGGACCTAACAATTTGCAGCCTCAAAATGGCAAACTTAAAGCTCCTGGAACAGGCCATAAAAATGGCCTTATCCTGCCCTAGACAAGGCCTCATCAAGTAACCCTAGTGGTTTCAAGAAGCCCCAAAAGTGGCGGAATAAAGTTGTCAAAAGGGCCTTTTGAACTGTAAAGTTCCCAAAGCCCTTCCCTAAAGTTCCAAAGACCCTTTTCCCGCCTCCCCCAACTTTGCTTCATCAACTTCCAAAAGTGGTACCTACTCCCTAAACCCCAATACTGGAGTCTAGTACTCACTAAACCCCCAAAAGTGGCCCTCACTAAACCCCAAAAGTGGCCTTCACTAAACCCTAAAAGTGGCCCTCACTAAACCCTAAAAGTGGCCCTCACTAAACCCTAAAAATGCTGATCAGAAAAGTCTCCTCAACAATGTTTTTGACCTAAGACCCAGCCTTTGTTTTTTATTTATTTTATGCTGGCTATATATACAGCCAAAAAAGAAAAAATTAAACTGCTAAAAAATCAAGTGCTTTTCTTGGATAATTTCAAGAGCCAAAATTAGACTAAAATTTAAGAAAATTTGCCAGATGTCTATGCATAGTGCAAATAGGGGTAGCCAAAAATATAGAAAGATGTTTATCAAAAATATATATAATAATATATTTAGCTTGTAGCCATATCTGGCTAAACCTTGACCTACCCTCGGGTTTCAAGAAAAATAAACAATGGGTAAAACCCTAACCTGGTTTTTCCCTTGGTATTTAGAGCAACCTTGTTAAATGATATCATTATATACCATATTTGAAATCATTGTCCCTTTTGACTTCTAATTTCCCATAGGCTAGACTCATTCTTGCACACTCCAAATCACATAAAGTCAATATTAGTGTAGCAAAGGTAGTTTGTTTTGTTTTGTTATGCTAAGATCTCCAAAACCATGGTGCTTCATGTTGGGCTCTTGGTATCTTGTTGGAAAGCTCTTGATGAGTAGGTTGTGCACCAACTTGTTTTGAGACTATTTGAAGCTATGGTATGAAAGCTATTGATTCTTGACCCAATTTTTCAATGAGAATTAAATAAAATTAAAATTGAAAACTATATTGGAATTTGGAGGTGTTCTTGATGTTGTTGGAAAGCCCTCCACACCTCAGATTTAATAGAGTTTATTTCATAATTTTCAGAGCAAAGCTGTGGAAGATATTGATTTTTGAGTGGATTTTGTTGCTGGAAATTCAAAAAAATTGCAAAAATTGGATTTGGAAGGAAAATCTGTTGAGCCTTCAATGTGTTCACATTGCCAAATTTAAAAAATTTCAATTCTGAAAATGTGAAAAATAAAGAATGTGTTCACACTTGGGCCAATGGCGCGGGCTATGCTACTAACCTTTAGTCAAGGTGTACGTTATTGATATACATTGATGAATTTGCACAATATCACATATTGTAATTAATGGGTATCCTATATTGATATTCAATGGATACACAGGGGCTCAAAATTATATCTTGTGATTCAAAATTTGGGAAATAATGGAAATTTGGTGGATTTTTTTGTTAAATGAAAATTTCAGCAAAACTCAAAGGAGTTAGAAATTGCACAAGTAAACTTTTTTTTTTTTTTTTCACTTGATTGTAAATTCATTTATAGTTTTTTGTTTGAAAATGAGTATAATTTTATAATAAAGGAACATGAAATTTTAAGTAATTTTAGCATTATAATTAATTATTTTAGTTCATCCGAAAAAATCACAAAAAAACAAAACATTTTTTACAATACTTGGATGCATGTGGTTTTCATGGTTATGTGAGGGGTGTGTAGGTAATTAATATTCACCTTTTATCAAACAAAGGCTCATGTATGTGCATGTTAAAATAATGTATGAAAGGAATTTGGTTTGAGTCAAAATTCATGTAACAATGCAATTGGTCAAAATTACAAAGTTGGGTACCTTCAACATAGAAGAAACCAATGGTGTATTGTAACATAAAAACAAGGGCACACACATAGAAGCCATGTATGTCAATTCAACAAAGTAGAGCACCCACATACATTTGGTGGCATCCACCTTCTTCAGGTGATACATTGTCCATGGATAGAAATCTACAACAATTTCTACTTTCTATAGGACAACCTAAAATGAAACTACAAGTCTCTAGAGGTCAAGTCACTCTAATCTCACTCTCGTGAGCACAATTGGCCATCTCAAGTTTTTTTCAATAATGATAAACCACAAAAGCCCATTTAAAGAGAATGAATTTTCTACACCCACACAAAAGATAAAAGAATACCCAATCCCAAAAAAATTTAGACACACAACATTTGGAGGAGAAACAATTTAACAAGAACATCAATTCATCAATTGACACATAACCCATAAATCTTAACACGCATGCTCACACGCCCCATAGTCAACATGACCTTGTTCATCAATTTGACAAAGGAAGACTCTACCCATCTACTGCCTTTCACCAAAACACTCTCAATTTAACAAACAATCATCCTTCTTTGGAGTTCCCACATGGAGGGTGCTCTCTCATGAGACCATGAAGGGGATTGTTGTTGGGAGTGCGCTTACATAAAGTGCACCCCCAATAGTATGTCAAAGTAGACTAATACCACAAATGAAATATATCTTAGATTGGATGACTTTCATGAACTTCAAAGTGAATATTATACATAATTTGTACCACAATACATACATATTATATAGACAAATACATTTGAAGAATGGATGAATGACATCCATCCATTTGGATGTCATCAAATGTTCATCAATATCTTGCATCCTTGGATGAATTCATCCTTTTATCCTAGATGATATACATCCAACCAAAAGAGTTCAAAAATAATGATTGCATGAACATGCAATATACATGAAAAATCGAAACATAAAATCAAAAGAACAATAAAAGAAACCATTGTTTTGTTTTCCAACAATTGTTATCCATTAGCTAATATGTACAATTTTTGAACTATTGTCAACAAGTTACAATGTTTCGACATAAATCAACACAAGAAATGGGCAACAACACATAAGTAGGCAATATGTAAACATGCTTTTTATTCATGACAAGATTACAAAAGAACCAATCAAAAACTAAAAATCTGTGAACATTTGCTAACATTGGAAAATTCCAAACTATGAATTGGAAACTATATTCCCAAAATATGTAATCAAGTAGCACAAAAAGGTTCAAAAGGATCTTGCTTCAAAATGTTTTCTACATCGTTTCAACTCAATGATGGTTGTTGTGTACGAATGTCTCCTACCAAATTCAAACACACATTATAGATGTAATACATGTGCTTACAAGAAAGAAAGTAACTATGTCTAGAACTTGTTGCATTGGAAACAAAATATGAACAAAGACAACTTGGGAAAACACCAATTGTGACAAAGTAGGTGCATGGTAGGTTGTTCTCAATTGAATCATTAACCAATAGTTCATAGATGTATGTATGTCCTTGAGGTGTGAAAGTGATGTTCACAACCTTGGCATCCAATGTCACAACATCTTTCATCCTAGACATGTTTGCTGGTAAACATTCTCTCACACGAATTTTGAATCCATTCCTAACACTAGGGGCAACTCTTGGAAGAATACGCAATTCATTGCACTCAATTGTTGGTGTAACATGAAGTGTGCCATGAACAAGAACAAAACCTATTCGACCCAATACATTGCCCTCACATTGAGTAATATTTGTGCTTGGGTTAACAAGCCAAACATTGAAAAGAGGGGGTTTTTATGGTTCAAATTTTGTACAATTCCACTAGCACAATGGGCCATATTACCATAACAAAACTAGAAAAGTTTTTTGAGGCCTTGGGGATGGTGTCAATTGTAAAGTTGTCCAAGGAAACAAGGGCGTTTTATGAATGTTGAACATCAAGTTGCACCGTTTGCGTAAGCAACAACACAACAAATGATTCTTGTTGTATTAGTTGTCCTTTGAAGATGTCAATGGTCTGGTGGAACATAATTCTCCACCATTGTAACTCCAAATTGAGTCACCACTCCAAGTAGAGTCATGGGAACATGAAGGGACCTCGAAGGTGTTGCATTGGTGGGAGTTTCTTCATACAAGGTGTTATGATTGGTGTCACCAAAATTGGGTTGTGGAATTAAGAATGGAATGCACAAGGGATCCAAACTTTGATGTTTGGATGGAGGTGGCCAATTTGTCATGGGTATGTTCATTATGTAAATGCCTTTGTTAGGCCTATGTGAATTCCCATCCAACTTTCTTTTCACAAACATTGAACGTGTTTCTCCCTCTAAACCAATTCCTCTTGAATGCAATGGGGAACCAAAAACAACATTACAAACTACCATAAGTTTGGTGAATAGGAAGCCACACGCAAAAGCAAATTGACATCAGTAGATTTTATACCTACTTTACTATTAGACAAAAACATATGATAAAATTGTTGTTGCAACAAAAACCTCACCATGTCATCCATAGTAGCGATGTATAAGTCTATTTTCACCTTGTAACCATTCACTATGAAAAAAAAGGAGGTTTTGCAACTAGTCTTGCAATTCAATTTTTGAATTGTAAAGGACATTTACAACTCATTGTATTTGAACATCATGAGTGCTAATAAACAAGTTGCATGAATTGCAAAATTGTAACTCACTGTATATACGGTGCAACTCATTACAGTTCTCTATGTTGCAACCTTAACCTTGGGCTCGTGACTAAGGCAAGGGCTTACAAAGGTGCGTGTTAAGAATGAAGCCCAGGAGTCACATTTCATGCTCCCGGGAGTGTAGGAAAGTGGGAGGGAATGAACCCGCACACTCCCAAGTGGGCTCCCACTTTGGGAGTTGGAGTCCCGATGGACTCCCGAATTTTCAAAGGGCAATCATAAGGGTCAAGACTCATTGGATTGAAAAGTTAGTTATACCATTTGAAAGATCTTGAGGCATAGATGTCTAATATGGGCTCACATGATCCATTTGGGTACTTAAAACATAAGTTATGGTCACCACTAAAGTAAGGAATCTCCCTGATTTGCTTGTGTGTAGATGGCGCACCACATACCATTGGAAAACTCTCGACCTCCAAAGTCGCAAAAGTCATAATTATGGGAGTCCCAAGTTGGGAGTCTTGAGACAAAATGACATTTGGGTGCAAGCCCCGTGGTCAAGCATAGAAAATATTATAAGGGGGAAGGTGGTGGCTTCTTCCAACTCCAAACCGTGGTGAGTTTTGTGAGTCCATGTTTGCCCATGGCTCATCCGTGCACCAAAGTGCTCCAACTATGCATTAACCAACTTGTTTGGTTTGTGTAAGTCCGTGTGAATAATTGACCTGCTTTTCACTCGTCCTAATCCCCATCCTGAAACTCTAGCACGCCCTACTACCCCTGAAGTGCTATGAGGTAAGGAGTGTACCCCAACTCCTCATCCTTTCATTGTAATCACCTTAAATTCGTAGTTGAATCTATCAAAGAGCTTAGGGGTGCATCACTCTCAAAACAACTAATTTTCAACTATTATGCAACTCCATTATAACTGCACACATAATGTCATGTTGACATCAATAATTTTCACTCATCTATTAACATGTAACACATGGCAAAATGGAAATTTTTGGAAAAAAAAAAATTCCAAATATTGATCTCCATCGTTCACTATGATTGTTAATGATGGTTTGATATTATGACATGTGGCAAAAAAATTTAAATCGCCACATGGCATATTTAGGTGTATTTTGGAAAATATAAACATATATTTTATTATTTAGGTAAGTCATACATAACCATTAGTAGGTAAGTTGGTAGGTTTAAAAACCTACATATTTATATATTCACCTAGGACCTACCTACATAAGTACATAGGACCTATTTATTTATCTACGCAGGTAAATAAATAGGAAAACACAAGACTAAATGACCTAAAAAATAGCCATGACAAATTATTTTTTAAGTTTTGCTTTTAGGTTAAGTTTTTTTGAGCTCATCCCAAAATGACATTTGTATTTTAAGGTGAAAATATAAGAGAACAAGCTCCTTTTTTATATAGTTTGTAACATGGGATTTGAAGACAAAACATATGGGTTAAATCTTTTAGTTGTTCCTTAATTGCAAATTGAGTTGTAATTGAGTTGCAACTATAACATTTAAACGTTCAGGGTGGATTTGATTCAAAGGGAGGGTTCCATTGTTTTTGGTGTCCAAAAAAAACTTGAACCCCTCTTATTGGCACATCTAGCACATTAAAAATCGTTGAAAATGGAATAGAATTGAAAAAGTTACAACCCCCCAAAGTAAAGGGGGTCAAGAACTCAAAAAAAAAACAAACCACCCAACACTACAAAGGCTAGTTCCCAAACACCCAAAAAAAATCCTTGTATGTTTTTTTATTGCTATTAGAATGTAAAGATGATTTCTAGAACTTTAGGTGGCATTTCTATAACACTATAAATTGTTTTAAATGAATAAGAAATAAGAAAGTTATGGGGTTTGAAAGTTGGAAGGGTCGAAAGAAGAAAAAAATGGGAAAAAATGTGTTTTGTAAGTTGGAAAATTTATTTTTCTTCTTATTATTTTTTCATCACTCCTTTTCTTTTACACTTCAAAGATGACTTCTAGAACTTGAGGTCTCATTCCCATAACATTTTAAATCACTTAAAATGAAACACATATGATGAAGATATGAATAATTGATGAATATGTATTATTATTACGTTAATTATAAGTAATTGTATTATAGTCATGATAACATAATTGAACTGTAATACTTTAATAATGGCACACTAGTGGATGTACTAATTGTATCAATGGGAATCATAATCAAAAACTAGTCGCAAATGTATTCCATAATGGGCGGTAGAATTGTGAACATGTGGCATGATCACATGTATGTACATTGTACATTAATTGCAACATAGTTGTTACTTTAGTAACACATTTACAATAATTCTAAAATAGTTGCCACATGCAATTACAATGTAATTCTTGAAAAAGTCAAACATGGTTGACTACATATGTATGTATAATGTGTATAAATTACCATATAGAAAACCCATTTTTAATTCACTTGCAACTATAATACAACTAACTAATTTTTTGACATCATAATTCATTTATTAATAAACCATATTCCTAGGGGGATAATTACACATTAGTTGTAATACCCAAGAGATAGTTACACAATAGTTGTATGTGAGTTGTTTTTTGAATTTTAGTTGTAGGGTAGTGTGGTTTTAACGGACATAATTTCTCATAATTATTTCCAACAGACATGGAGGAATGGACACTGTTAGCAAGATTTTGGTTGTTGGCACAAAAGCTTCTTCCTTAAATTCAAGTTCATTCCAAAGGTAGTATGCCAAACGTGTTGACTTTTTAACCCATTATCATTACCATTATTGAAGTTTAGGAACACTGGTAAGAATTGTTGCCCTCGAATCATTCCACCAAGTTTCAATCCTTACACAGTTCATCTCAAATTCCTTCATAATTGGGGATTATACCCATTACCTATAAATATCAATGCATTACTAGAAATCTTGTTGTTTGTAACCCATCCTTGTGCAATTACATGCAACCAAATGTCGCATGTGACTACAAATGGTTGCCTATGCAACTACTTTTCAAATTTGGATAAAGTTTGGTATTTTTTTCAATTAAGTTGCAACTATGATTTATTGCATTTTTAAATTGTGTTATTTTTTACAATGTTTTTGTATTTTTTATAACATTGTATATACATTTAGTTGTAAATGTAACCAAAATAGTCGCATGTTAATTGTATAAGGTATTTAGGCTACCTAGCAAAGACATACCTATATATATATATAAACCTAGGCCATGCCACATGGCACTTATGTTAAGCCTAAACCATGACATGTGGTACTTAGCCTAGGCTGTGACAGGCCACATGGCACATATGCTAAGGCATGCCACGTGTCATCTATGCAAGGCATAGGACATGCCACATATGTTAGGCTTAGACCACACCATGTGGCACATAGGATAGGTCTAAGCCATCCCACATGGCATTTAAGCATGGCATAAGACATGCCACATGGCACCTAGCCTAACTTAAACCTGCCATGTGGCACCTAGGCTAAGCTAAAACATGCCACATGACACCCAAACTAGGCTAGGACATGCCATGTGGCACCCGAGTTAAGTTAGGATAGGACATGCCACATGGCACATATGTTAAACCTAAGCCATGCCACATAATAAATGGGTTAGGCTTATGCCATGCCACGTGGCACCAAGCCTAAACTTATCCATGCCACGTGGCATTTAAACTATGTGTATGCCATGCCATGTGGCACATATGTTAAACCTAACCATGATATATGGCACCTAGGCTAAGCCTTATCATGTTGCATCACACATATGTTAGGTCTAGGACATGCCATATAGTAATTAGACAAGGCTTAAGCCATGCCATGTGGCACCAAATTAATTTTTTTTTTCCACGCCACATGGCAACATGATTAGACTAAGTGCCACAATATAAAATTTATTAATTAATAAACTAGGTAATCACTAATAGCCCAAACAATTGCATGACTAATTGCAATTATGTTGCAACTATAAAATTAATCCCATATGTTTTAACTCTCATTTTAATTTTATTGGCTACATAAAGAAGGGCCTTAGGAACACAATGTACAAATTAAAATGCAATTGCATTTTGGGATGAGCCAATTCAAAAGGCTCAACCTTAATTAAACCCAAAAAAAAATATGGTATTTTTAGTAGATGCGATGTGGTTTAAGCCTAGGCCTAACCTAAATGGCATAGGTCTAGACCTAGCCTAGGTGATCACCTAAATTAGGCTTTAAAATGGCACATGGCATATGTTTACACCTAAGTGCCACATGGCATATGTGTAGATTTAAATAAGCTAGGTGCCATGTGGCATTTAATTTACGTGGCACCTAGGTTTAAAAACATGTCACGTGACATATGTTTGAACTTAGGTGCCATGCAAACTAAGTGCCATGTGGCATATTTTAAAAGTTAGGTGCCATGTAAGTTAAGTGCCACGTGGCATATGTCTCAACCTAAGCACCACATAAGTTAAATGTCACATGGCATATGTCTAGACCTAGAAGCAATTTGGCCTATGTTTAAACATATGTGCCATGTAAACTATACAGGTGCCATTTGGTGTAGGTCTAAGTGGGTGCCAAGTGGCAAAATGCAACCGATCACCAATATAGTTGTAATTTTAGTTACAAGATTGTTCATGTATACATTATACAATGACCATATACATATTCGATGAAAAAATACTTAATCCATCGCATGCGACTTGTCATTTGTTACTACAACCAATTTAGTTGCAAATGACAATCGCATGCGACAATATTTCTACTAGTGATGTGATCTTGAAAAGTAAGAAACATTAATTTTTTGGTGTGGATTCACAAACTTTCCTCCCAATGGTAGAAGCATGTATGTTTTTTGCCCTCCAAGGGCACATTTGGGTCACCACCATACACTTTACAAATAACATTATAATTCATAATTGTAACATTAGCCATAAACCCATGGAAATTAGTCTTAGGTAAGCCACTCACATCACTTGTTCATTCAAGCATGTCCAAAACAAGCTCTAGGACTCAAGGTCTTTTGCTTTCATTTCACACAAAGTAACGGTCAATAAACGACAACAAAAAGGATCATACACATGTTGTCCAATCATGCACTCTCTTGAAGTGATCAAACATCACCCAAGAAGTTTTAAAATCTCCTTTTATCATTATTTTCACCAATTCCACCCCATTTCCAAAACCATGTGTGGACATTTTGAACAAGTAAGGCTTGTCAAATGATTATCCTAGAAAACAACTTCTTTGTATGTAGCTATATGCACTATTGCATTTGATATGTAATATCGACCGCTCTATTTTTGAGGTCCTCTGAGTGTAAACACAATGTCTAACCTTGTTTTCATTAGACAAATGAAAGACTATTTCCAACACCTCCAACAAAGCATCACCTTGTAGCATCTCTCCATCCATGACAGGGTTTTTCCTCACAAACAATTACAAAAACTCTTGTTGAACAAGTCTGCAAAAAATGGCCTTTGAGGAAGCAGATGGATTCTCCTCTAAATATGTTTTTATTGATTGGTTCATCCTATCCAAAACCTCTCGATTCTATCCATTGGCACTAAGATGGTTATGTAAACCAACATGCACAACAAAACAACTATACCTTGAGGAAGGAAGATGACCAATAACAATAATCAAACATACATGCACCACACCTAGACTCACAAAATGCCATGTTTTTGCAAAAGATGCATGTGTATGTTTCATCTAGAACTATAAAATCAAGCAAGAATGGTTTGGTTGTGTGTCCTTTCCAATACTATTTTGGACCCCATACTTGACCTTGTATGCACATGTTTCATTGGCACAAATAAGATTTCCAACACAAAGGACCTTTCGACATTTCACACCAACAGGGAGGTTATTCATACTAATGTTATTGTTCTTACACCAAGGATGACCATCAAATTTCAAATCCATACCATCCACCCAACTAGAGGAGGGACCACCACCTTGCATTGTAGGAAGTTCAAAAACAATCTTGCCATCATATCCTCTTGGGAGGACTTGGACTTTTTGTATCTCAAACTACTTTAGGTCCAATTTTGTAAACCTTCATGTGGAACTAAATTTTGACAAGGCAAACAAAGAAGGGAGTAAGGAAACTAACCCCACATGGAGGGTTTGTAATGAGATAGTTGAAGGTGGGCATTGTGGAAGATCGTGACAAGAATATTCCATATCTAATGACTTTCGTCAACCCTTTTCATTTGGTATAATGCTTCCAAAATGTAAAAACCTCAATTTGGAAAACTATTTAGTGGGAAGGTAGAAGGATCATGATTTGAATGACCAGTGATTATGAATGAAGAATCTAGGTTTGGCTTCAGTAGGAAAATGGACAAACCATTGAAGAAACTTAAACAATGAATTGCACTGAAACCTTTTTAAGAGAAATTTTCGTCTATGAAGATTGTGCCCACCTTCAAAAAAAATCAATGGCTAGTGCTAACTCTAGAATAGTATAAAAATGGCCAACAAAGGGATACTAGCAAAATCTGTTAAATTAGCAGATTGTACAAAAAGGAGGGAAAGTAACAAAGTTTCCATTGTGTAAGAAAGATTAGATGCATGAAGTCACACAATTTAACACTAAAAGAAAAAAAAATTGAAATATGATGAAATGTTCTAAAAAAGAACCTAAATGCATTGATAAACATTAAAGAATTATAGTTGATTATTCTAAGATCAGGGTTGTGAAATAGTCACTAAACCAACCAAGTGCATTAGATAAGGTGCATGATTTCATCAATCAATGACACATAATGGAAATCAACACATGAGTTTTTTTTTTTAACATATGCATGTTGGCACACAACCAAAAGAGAATCTATCCAATGTTTGAAAAAAAGACCCTTACTAAACAAAAAATCTTGGGGGTAGTGGAATGTTAATGGCCATATGATAAATCATCTACCCCACCATTGGAGGAAATGCAATTAAGATATTATGCAACTAAATCCCATTATTATTTGGGAATTGGTTACATTGTTGACCTTAGTAATGTGCCAACATCCTTAAAATTAACCTTAAACCATAAACCCTAAATGCATGAAACAAACTATTTAGTATATCCCATAAAACCATAAGGTTAAATTTAGTACAAGTATCAAACATAAAGGTTCATCAATAATCATGTATTTTGTGTTATGGGCATGTAATTTGTACAATAGTTATGAGTTGAAGCCCATATGAATGGACTTTGAAATTGATGACCATTTGCACAAATTGAACCATATGAACTCCCACTAACATCCATATTTAATGCATGTGCATAATAACTTATTTTGTTCAACAAAAATGAGTGTACACACCATGGAACAACTAACATCAAAGGTTCAATTATCTTCCATATTTATGTGGATGATAACTCTACTAAATAAACTAAAGTTGCAAGCACTCATGTTGCATTTAGATGGTTGGGCACAACAACCAGCCTATTGATGACACACAATCAATCCCTTATTTTTTGGTACTCGAAACATATGTAGGTGGGAAAATAAAAACAAACAAACCACTGATGCAATCACACTTATTATTTGTTTTTAATTCCCTTCAAAATCAACCAAATATCAAATGTTATGACAAAACCATCCCTTATATATCCCTAGTTTGTTCAACATTACAAAGAACGTCATTGGGGAAAAGAAGCACCCAAGTCTAAAATCAATAATCTAAATCAAAGATATGAAATATATTGTCGTCCACAATGTGCCCAAATGATTTCAAGTCTTGCACCATGTCTAATAATAACATACAAAATATAATTATTTTTCCTTTTAAATTTTACTCCTCAAATAATAGTTGATTTATATTTTTATGATTTTTTTGTGAAATTTCAAATGTCATCAATATTTGGTAATGAATGGGTAAATGAAATGTAAATTTTTTCAACTTCACAACTATATTATGTATTTGGAATAATACAAAGAAAATTACACCAACTTGTGGATGAAATAAAATTAGTGTACAATATAACAGATTATTTGTAACTATCATAATAGAATGTTTTGATGATTAAACAAAGTTGAAAATTGATTAAATGAATCCTTGACACATAATAGTTATCAAATAACAATAGTTAGTAAATACTTCAAAACCTTAATCACATTTGTCACTAAAAAATATTATCTACAAATTTTGAATGGACATACACAAGGGTCATAACTCCCCATTTTGAAAACCTAAGTGAAACTTGAAAAAATGATTTTAGATGTAGAACCCTAAGGCAATGGACAACCAAATACCAAGGGGGAGGAGGAGGAAACAAGGGCACAATTGGACACATGCAAAACAAAGAAGATCAAGTAGTTCAATGGCACTAAAGGGAAAGCTTTTGAAATTATTGAAAGAGAAAATTGTTATTGTCAAAAGCATTATGAAAGATTTACCATTGGATTCAATCCCAAAAACAATGGTGGCACAAGACATTGTTCAAGAAAGCATGTATACTATTAGGAAAGAGGCTAAGGAGAAGACGATTACAAATACTAACGTGGAGGATGAGGACAGTGATGAAAAGAAAGACAACTTGGTTCTTACAAATGATGATAACAATATACATGTAAATATCCTAGACCTATGTTTTTCCCATTGGCAAACAAAACTATCCCTAGCAATAATCTTTTCTTTTTTTTTAAAGCTTGAAAAGTTTACACAAAGCTTGACCTTGAGAGGTTCCAATTTTGATTTTTCTTCACAACATTTTTATCCTTGTTGCATTTGAAAAACTTGAAAAAATTGCAAGGTAGAAATTTCTTGTTGAAGAATACAATAGTTTGACATGTTTTCTAATCTAGGTCAATGAGTAAAACATGTTTATTGAATAAGATCTTGAAAAATTCAACTCAACATCAAGAAATTTTTCTAATTTTTCTTTCAACAAAATATGTTTAGAAAAACAATTATTGACTAAGAATTTCAAATTTTCTAATAAAATATATTTCATGGAAAATTAGCCTAGTTATCCCCTTGAGCTTGATAAGGGGAATTATTGGTCCTAGTTTGTCTTTGTTAGCATTGCTTATTCACGAAGGTGCTTAAAGACGAAGCCATCGTTGTTGACAGCCAAGGTACGTAAAAAATACTACAATAACCCTTTTTTTACCTCATTTGTAAACACAAGCCACTGTGGGGAGCTTCGCTTGCTCCTTTTTTTCTCTATGTATACTAGTTTCAACCACAAATAAGGGGAACAAAGCTCCCTCTTCTTTTTCATGGTCATCTTCTTCACGTCAGCCACTAGGGGGAATGTTTTTTTCTATTTGTGTATATTGGTTACAACAACTTGAGGGAGGAGCAAAGCTCCCCCCTTTTTTTTCTATTTGTATATTCGTCGCGACCATAAAGTGAGGAGCAAAGCTATCTATCTTCTTCACAACAACCACCAAAGAAACTTTGTTCCACTTTTCTCTCATGTGTATCTTTTTCATAGTAGCCACCAAGGGGAGTTCTTATCCTTCTTCTTTTTTGGTTGTTTTATTCACAACAGCCATCGGTGAGAACTTTGCTCCCCCCTTTCTTTCCTATTCGTATGTTGTCTTTGTTCCCCCCTTCTTTCCTATTTGTCTTTTTCACAACAACCACCTCTCATGTCTGTCTTCTTCTTAATAGCCATTGCAAGAGAGCTTTGTTCCCTCCTTTTATTTTGGTCCTTATTTTCACAACAACTGTCAGTGGGGGGAACTTTATTTCCTCCTTCTCTCATGTTTGTCTTCTTCAAAGTAATTATTGGGGAGAGGTTTGCTCCGTCTTTCTCTCATGTTCGTTTTCTTGTTCATTCCAGCCACTGAGGGGAGCTTTGTTCCCCCCCGTTTTTTTTGGTTGTTGTTTCCATAGTAGCCATCAAAAGGAAAGCTTTGCTTCCCCCTTTCTTTTGTGTCCATCTTCTTCATAACAACCACTAAGGGGAGCTTTGCTCCATCCTTTTTTTTTTGGGTTGTTTTTTTCATGTCAACCACCCAAGGGGAGCTTTTCTCATGTTCGTATTCTTCACAACAACCACCAGGGGGAACAAACTTTTTCTCCTATTTGTCTTCTTCACAACAACCATCGGATTGAACTATGCTCCCCCCTTTTCTCGTGTCCATCTTCTTCACAACAACCACTAGGGAGAACAAACTTTTTCTCCTATTTGTCTTCTTCACAACAACCATTGGATTGAACTATGCTCCCCCTTTTTTCTCGTGTCCATCTTCTTCATAGCAACTACCAAGGGAGCTTTGCTTCCCTTTTTTTTCATGTTTTTCTTCTTCATAGCAACTACTAGAAGGAATTTTACTCCCGCCTTTTTCTTTTGGCCGTTTTTTTCATAACAGCCACCAAAGGGAAGAAAAATTCCCCCTTTTTTTTGGGTCATTTTCTTCACAACATCCATTAAGGGGGAGCAAAGTTCTCATGTCCATCTTCTTCACAACAACCACCAAGGGGAGCTTTTTCTCTTGTCTGTCTTCTTCACATTCTTCACAACAACCATTAGGGGGAACAAAGTTCCCACCTTTATTTTTTGGTTGTTTTCTTCATAATAACCATCGGAAAGAACTTTGTTCCCCTCTTCTCTCGTGTTCATCTTCTTCATAACAACCACTAAAGGAAGCTTTACTCCCCCCCTTTTTTTCTTTGAGTATGTTCATCACACTAAGCACTGGGAGAAGCAAAGCTTTCCCTACCTTTTCTATATATGTTTGGCACAACAAAACCACAAAAACCTCTGAAATTTTAAACTTATTTTCACTGTATAATGGTTTGTTGGAGCTAAACACAAACTATCGTTAGCGATAGTTTGCTAAGCTGTGATGGATATTTTTTTATTTTGAGCAACCTGGGAGGAAAGCTCTCCTTTTTTCTTGTGGTGTTTTAATGGACACTATAAGTGGTGCAAACTATGTCATTATTGGCAACAACAACTATTGAAGTTCATTTTCTTCATGTTGATTTGGTGAAGGAGGGAAATGGTCCTTCTATTCCTGGGAGAATATTATGGCTAGCCATTTGGATTGTTGATTTATTTTTGAAAAATCATTACCAATTCAAAATTCCTAAACTTATTCCTAAAATTCAATTGAAGTTTAAAACTAAATATGGGACCTTGAAAATTATTGAAAACCCAAAAACCCAATTTCCTAAACCATATGAATGGAGTGTGTTGGAATTATGTGCAGATGTCAAATGATGTAAATGGCTTTGTTCCTGAAGATGTTTTTGAATCTCCAGATGACCCACTATGATTTGACAAGAAAACCAAATCTATACAAGCCAAGCATAAGGTGTCTAACATGTTTTGGTTGGACAAGTTGAAAATCAAACCCCATACCAAGGCCAAATTTGGTATCCCTTTCTGAATAATGGTTTCCATGCCAATAATGCGTCCTGCACTTTTGGTGGATATTCGAAAGATGGAGGCCAATTTCCAACTTGGGTATAGGGAAGGTGATCAGGTTTTTTATGTCTCCCAAAAAAAATAATTTGGGAAAGGATATGGATGTGACCCCAAAGATTGAGTAGGGTTGGGATGCACATTTGAGGGAAAGGAACATAGAATTTGAAGAGTTTTTAAAAGTAGATGCAGGCCTTTGCAAGTTTTCAAACAAAATGTTTTTTGTTTGGCAATCATTGATTGAAAGCTTAGTATCCCTTTATTAATATAATGCATTATGAAAATAAGGAGTGGCACATAATGCCCGAACGCATTGTCTTAGAAGGCAAAGACAATGTTATACAATTGTTGACAACCATGACCAATGTTAACAAGTAAGAAATTCTTTTTCAACATTGTAATTCTTTTGTGCAAATGGTCATTATGTTCAATGGTTGACACATTCATGTGCAATTGTGGTATAGGTCTATGGAGTATGACCATCTAAAAGGGAGCATTGTCCACATGTTTTATCACAATTCAAGAACATTATTCCTAATTCTCATTTTTTAAAAATATTGGCTAAAAGAAAAGATGTTTGGTATTCATTGACCAAAAAGGCAATGATTGACTACTTGTATAGTGTATGTATTTTATTTCATCCATGCATTAATGAACAATAATTTTTTTTCAAGATTGCAAGTATGTAAATATGTTTGGATGCCATGTTTTCTTCATAATGCATTATTTTTTTCCTTCCTTCATGGTTGTGAAATTCTTGTTTTCCATTCTTTGAAACCTATCAAAAGACATTGATGTGCATGGATTTCCAAATGTGTAACAAGAAATAATTGTTGCAGGGGATATGGATATCCATCGATATTATGAAAGTGTGCTTGAAGCAAATGGTCGTTTTGAACAAGAGATGGCATAATTCATGTGCAAAGTAATAAAAAAGAAAAGAAAATATTTTGACATTAATTTTGGGAAGATGGTGTGCATGGCTGATCTTGCACTTGGCCTAAAATTTCTTAAACAAATTTAGAATCATTATGATTCAAGGGGGGAGGAGGATGCAGAAATGACACTTGAAAAGGTGCAACTTTTAGCAAAGTTTCTTTTGTTGAACCTGCCCAAAAAGTTGAATGGCTTAAATGGTGGAATTCAAAGCAATTGGTTAGGGAGAACTTGAGATTCCCATACAAGCATGTTTTTAAAGCAGATTTCATAGAGTGGTTGCACAAGGCCACTTTTTGGGGGCAAGTATGGTACACCATTAGTTTTCTATTGTAATATTTGAAATGTTGGATGTCAATCTATCATTTGTATACTTACAAAAATGTCAGTTAGTTTGTAATAGTTAAAGGCTATAGCAAGAGAAGATTTTGATTCATTGCAAAATGACTTGGGATTCGACATTCAACCCTTGATGCCTGGAATGCAACCTCAATCCTTGGTTGATTACATTGAACCTTGGAAGGCTAAGGTGTGGGAGACTTTTTTTTTCAAAGAGTTCAATGGTTTGATTAAACCAACTAGTACCCAAGAAAACTATGAATGGGAGAAACAATTGAGCTCTTTGCAAGTTTTGAAATGAGTTACATATAGGTAATTCTTTCACCTAGATGAATTGGTAGCAAATTGTACATTCAAAAGTATTGAATCATTTTGTTATGATTATTGTTTCTTTCAATTTATTTTTTTATGTTGTTTGATTTCAAATTTCACACAAATTATATTTGTATTGAATTGACTAAATCTCTTTTGGTTGTTTGTGGAGTAAGTATTTTAATTTCGTATTGTTACCTCTTTGTGTCATCATAGGTTTACCAAGATTGTACATGGAAAGAATCGATCCAAATTCATCATCAACAATGTATAATGACCACATGGTAACCGATTGGGGTCTTGTTCATTTGGAACAATGCGGATGGTATCTTGATTGTCCCAAGAACAAAACACCTCCAAGTGAACAAATATTAAGAAAAAAAATTGAACTAGGGTTTTCCAAGTCTATTATACCTAATGTGCCACCAACAAAAATGAAGCCAAATTCCAGCAAGAAGCCCACTATTGCTTTTGCTTCGCACCATCTCAAATGTAAGGCAATCAATTTGGATGATGATACTTTGGAAAATCTTGAGGAACTTAACATTACTATTGGGCAATCTAATGTGGAAAACTTTCAACAAAGAAGGTTAGTGTCACATGCACAATTACTATGACATTTAGGCTTGTAGGTGCATTGGGATGGAAAGTTAGGCCCATTGTTACTACATCCATGATCCTTCCTTTGAAGACTAAATGCTTGATGCGAAAGTTAATAATCAATGTTTCCTTCACAAGCATGGTTGATTCAAAAAAAGAAACAAGATTGTGGCCACAATCCTTCTTGGATTTGAAAACATTTATCAAACAAGTGAATTGGTTTTCAATTTTTTTTAGTCTTTGCAACAAATGTTACATCCATACATGTCTAGTATTGTGTGGTGGGTTGTGTAGACAAGCATTGGTTGTAAACATTACTTTTAAGGAGCACAACATGATGGGGGTGCAATAGACCTTATCATTGCTGACCTCCTAGAGGGTTTACATGTTCTTGGCTTGTTTGATCCAGGCCATGAAATACCTCATTGGAACATGGCCAACAAGTCTTTCTTGGGTTGCTTGTTCTCTTTTTACACATTCTTCTTATATGATGATGGTGCATTACTTGTTTTCTATCATGATGATCCAAAAGTTTCCAATCAAATCAATGCATACCTTGTGGCCAACAACTTCCAAGTTTTCCAAAAATGGATTATCTATAATCATGTGTTCAAGTAGGTTCGACTTTCGAATCTAACCAAAAAAGTTACTTTCTTTGACCATGTGAATTGTTGCATTCATGTGATTATATTATAATGCAAGATAGGAGATTTTGTCCATGTCATTGATTTCCATTTTTATTTTTATTTTTTTTGTTTTTGCATTCAAACCATGGTGAGTAGGGTAGTCCTCCTTGTCCACTCCTTCCCCCATGAGAAGTTGCCATAGTCTCCAAATACCTTTCAAGTTGCAATTTGATGTGGATATGGCCAACTTTGGGATCGATGTCACCACAGATGATGTCCTCTCCAATGACATTGATATATAAACCCAAACTTTGCACCCTAATGGAATTCCTTGGTGTGGCTTGAAAGAGAAGGATTACATTTTCCTATTTACTTTAATATGGGCATTTTTGCGTTTCTGGTGACTTTGTGGTCGACCTCATAGCTGGGACATGTATTATTCAATTACATTTCTAACATCTGCATAGACCTTATTTTTTTTATGTTGCTTGTGATAAAATTTATGATTTTTCATTCATGCATTGTTTATAGGCATTTCCATTAAAATTTGCCAAGTTGTAAACAAACACATCCTTGCTCTTGAAGGAGACAAGGAGTTGTTTGAATTTGTGTTGAAGCCAATGGTTGAGCATCACCTTCAAGAATTTCATGATTTTGCCCGGTTCATCTAGAAGCTACAAATGACTTAGATCTTCATGATGATGATGACATGTCTGACATCCCTCCTTGCGGGCATCAAGATTTATTTTGTAAGTAAGTGTTTATGAATTTTCCAAAATTTTCACATTTCAAATTCTTGATTAACCTTCACTAATGTTGTTTCAAAATCATCATGCTTCCATGTTACAAAAATGATCACATTTGTCATTCAAAAGTCTCTAATACATCTAAATCCCTTAGGTGCCCCTAATAGATTGTGGTGCTTGGATTTTCAATATTATGAGTCCTCCTACACCAAGGTCTATACCATTTTTTTGCACAACATAACTTTTTTCAAAGTCCTTCCCAAAGTCCATGGCTACTAATGTATGCTACCTAATTGGCTAACTTGTATGTTGCCCAATCAACTTCAACATCTGTAACACCATTAACATCACATAGAAGTAACAATAGTATGCATTGTTACATAGATGGTGACGCTTCTGAGTCTATAACTAGGACAAAGTTTGAAACATCATACTCTGATGTTTTTAGTGCCTATAATCAACACTTCATAGATATTACCTTGTCTTTGCCTTTGTTGTCATTTTGGTTATGTATATGTTCATTGTTCTTCTTCATCCATGTTTGTTGATCATTTTCATTTCCAATATTTGCCCCCAAAAAAATTGGTTGTTGAATGCCAACTTTTGTTATATTTCATACATTTCCATTGTGCACAACAATTGATGACCATCTTGTAAATTGAATGATCAAATGTTTTCATTCCAAGTTTTTCATCCTTCATATAGTTGGACACAATTTGATGGAATGAAGTTAAATAATTTAATGGGTGATGAATGTAGGGAAAAGTGCACAACATTTGAAATATTCTTATCCATGCTAGTTTTATTTTCTATCGCATAAAAAATGACTTGAATTTGTTTGATGGTAATGTTGCACATTGTTTATAGGTTTGAATATCACATTGTTCAAAATTTGACTTTGGTTATGAAGTTCTTTCAATATGTTTGTCATCCAATGGAATAAAGATTCCACAAGTTATATTATGATCTAGAAATTTGTTTGCAACCTTTTTGGCCATTTTTCTTTGCATACATACAATTCACAAAAGATGAATCATGGTACAAGATTCTTCAAAATTTTAATAGTTTCTTCAATCTCATTCATGTCATTGAATTCATGCATTTGGTGAACAAAATCTACATGTCAACTTCTTGCATATAATGTGTTCAATTAATACCATGCACATGGAAAGTTTTGTCCATGTCATTTATGGCTAAATAATGTGTTGGCCACATTTTACATGTCAAATTTCAACTAAAGTATTTAAACTTTCAATATATTGACCATGGGTTTACATGCTAGGGTAATCTACTAGTATATAATCTTGATATATATTATCCTAAGCAAAAATTCCACATTGACAAAATTGATAATACTTAAAATCAAGGTTCATATCACATCATCCCACATTTTATTTTGATTGTGAAGTTCTCTCAATAGATTTTTCATCTCTTGGAATAATGATTCCAGATTTTAGACTATGATGTAAAAAATTTTGCACCTTTTTCGGCCATTCTCTTCACATGGATAAATTTCGAAAATAATGAATAATGGTACAAACCCAAAATTCATTACAGTAGTGAACGCTACCCTAACGCCCCCCCGCCCCACACCCAGCGCGCGACCCCAAGACACACGAACACTAAACTAACCAAGAT
>Ga0116229_10000516_pt1 | contig 51623 bp, 36 predicted proteins | sample S1TSphgellanicum_3_FD_87313 | JGI IMG/M metagenome (GOLD analysis project Ga0116229, IMG submission 87313) | Host-associated microbial communities from peat moss isolated from Minnesota, USA - S1T2_Fc - Sphagnum magellanicum MG | ecosystem: Host-associated > Plants > Peat moss > Unclassified... | reverse complement strand
TTTTTTTTTTTTTTTTTTTTTTTTTTTTTTAGTTTATTTTTTGGGTTTTTTTTTTTTATTTTTTTAATTTTTTGGGTTTTTTTTTTTTTTTTTGTTTAACTGCCCATACCTTTTTTTTTTTTAATGGGTTTTGTTTTCTGTGACAGTTATTACTTGACAGGTGCATTATGCACCAGGTTCACACTAGTGTGTATAAATTACTATATGGAACACCCATTTTCAACTCATTTGCAACTATAATACAACTAATTGATTTTTTTACATGGTAATTTATTTATCAATGCATTGTATCTCTAAGGGGATAGTTGCACAATAATTGTATATGAATTTTTTTTGAATTTTAGTTGTGAGGTAGTGTGATTTTGATGAACACAATTTCTAATAATGTTGATCCACCATGAAAAACAAACATCAAAGATGATAAACATGTAAGTTCACCATCAAAACAAATAAACTAGGTGCCCACTTTTCTTTAGCTTTCATGAATTTTGGCAATTGCACACATAATATTAAACAAACAAAACAACTACTATTTGGTGATTGATCAAAACTACCCATTAAAGGCATCGAATTAAGGCACCTTTTGCACTTTTCCCTTTTTCTCCTTTAGGTTTATTTTAGGTCAAAGCACATGGATTTTTGAAGGCTACTATTCATGACCTAGACGCCCTAGAAAATGAACTAATGTATGCCATTTATACTCTCTTTCAGTTTGATTATGTTGTATATTCTAAAAAAGAATGTTCTTAAAATAATATTATAATAGTCATGCATAATGTCATGTTCCCATGAAAGGCATTGGTTTACATTTTAGTGCCTAAAGGTGTGGAATAAACTATGGGATTTCTCTTTTAATTATTGGTTAAAACTCTTGCTAATAGGACATATGGGCATTTGCATTTCCATTGAACTCCCAAGTGTTGAATGTCCAGACACCACAATTTGTGGTATGCATGGTAAATCAACTCATAGACTAATCTTTTGATTTTGTGATGTTTGGAAGGTATGGAAAATCATTTTAGGCCTTGTGTCACTAGAAGTGCTTAACCTAAGCTTCATTCTCTTAATCGGTCATGCTAACGTTAAATATTAAACCAAGATTCATGTTTTTTTCCTTTCCCTTTTTTCTTTTCATGAATGAAGATGCATTTACTAATAGGTCTTTATGGGTGTGTTGTATTAGATAATGTGGTTGATTAGTTTTGGATGTAATGAATGTATTTTTTTAATGCTTGTCTAAAAGTCTTCATTTTTTCTCTTTGTTTTCTAATTTCCTTTCTTTCTCTATTATATGTTATAAGCTTCAAACATTTGTGAGAAAAGCTTCTTTTTGCAAGTGATACTTGACAAAGGTCTTTTGGTGTTGATTTGATATTTTAAATGTTTTTTGAAGATAATTCCAATTTTAATAATTTAGATGCATTTGAAGAAATCATAGAAAAAAATTACGGTGAGAAATTGATACAAGATATATTAAATCATGAACAAATTATTGATGATAATTGTAAATCATTAGTGATTGCCCCTAGAGAAGGTTTTCAACCACTTGGGTTGTTTTGTGACAAACATTTTGAAGAATATAACTTTCCAACATTGGTCCTTTAGTTTTTCGCATAAAAAATAATCAAAGTGAAACTAACAAATGTGAATAGAAAATTGTGTACCACATAATAAACATATGGACAAGGTGCAATTATCTTTACATGGAGTCATATTTGAAAATAATAATTATTGAATTGTCCTTTAACAATTAATGATGTGTTATGAATTTAGGTAAATATCAAATTTTAGTTTAAATTATTGAGAATTAAATCGTATAAAAAAATTTCCATATTATTTATATTGTTTTCGAAAAGATGTATTCACAATGATTAGATAATTTAGACCTTTAACATTATTTGTGACATTTATTGTGAGTATTAATAATTAGCGTATATTTATTGTGACATTAAGAAATCTACATACATAGTAGAAGCTAATGATAATTAATTAAAAAATAAAGATCTTGTTGGAAATGATTTTATTACATGCATGCGATATTACAAACATACAATGAATAGTTTTTGTAAATTGCTTAAAACCATTAATGTTTTATTTGAAGATTTTAAGGATAATTTTTCCATTGCAAAATTCCAATCAATAGGTCTATTTTGTGACCATGGATTATTATGGGTCCATATTTGGTATTTCTCTAAATGAAAACATTGAAAATTTTGTGAAAAATATTTAACAACATATTAATATCTTCTTCGAAATGAAATTCATGTTGCACAAATACATCATCATAAACAAACATGCAAGAAAAAACACTAATAAATGTGTCAATTTCAATATCCTAAACCTCCAATGAAATGTACAAAAATATTGTTGCTTTTAAATGAAAAAAATTGTATTTTGTATCTACACAATGTAGGAATTTTAATTTATAATAAACTTGTGAACATGGGTTTAAGCACAAAAGTCTCATTTCATGAATTTTTTGTAAAATTACAAATAGACCAAAATACTTATTTACTTGCATTGCAATGTACACTACATAAACCAACATTATTTTAAAAGTGTAAACCAAATGATGTACATATGAATGTATTTAATATACATGTCGGGCATTTATGGAAACAAATATAAATTCATAATTTATTTAAAACCCATATTTTACTAATTATTGTACTTCTTATTTATTTAAATTAAATTAATTTACCAAAAAACAAATACAACATATGTTACATAAATGTAAGATTAAACAAACTGATGTGAATGACTAAAAAAGTTAGGAAATGCATTTTTTAATGCACAACAAATGTCAATTCAATAAGTAGCACACATATCATTATCCATTCCACTGTAGCATACAACAAAATCATTTCAATTTATACAAACATGTGATGAATCCAACAAAACTTTCATATTACTACCTCAAAAAGTATTACAGAACTTGGTCCCAACTTCAACACACATTCATTCTAAATCATTAGTTGAAAATACAAATCACAGCCCACAAAGTTAAATAATTTGTGTATTGTAGAATTTATAACAAATCATAACACGTCTAAAAAATATGTAAAGTTCACAAACATAGTAAATAATTCGTTGGGTTTCTTTTAATCTTCATAAAGATGAAGAAAACCATTATAAACTATTATTATTATTCACATTTTTTTTGAGTTAGAAATTGATTTGAAAAAAGACCAATACTTGTGGAGAGATGCATATTTAAATGAAAAAGATAAAATTGAAAACTAAAGAAAATTTATGTATACAATTTTTACCCTACTAATAAATATAATGATGGATTGGAAATCTCTTTCATGATGAAATGATCATTTCTACAAATGACCCACACATTAAGACATTAAATACTAATGTAATGAAATTGAACAATATGATTTAGCATATGAAAACAATTCATGTACCAAAACCCCCAAAAAATCATTAAAACATTGATTTTTAATTCATCTAAACAAGCAGACAAATGCATATCATAAGAATAATTTTTTTCAAACATGAAGAAACTAAATGATGAACAAATAATCATTGTAAATGATATTTTATACAAAAAAAAACACCTATCATAATCTTTGCATCTCTAATAGGAGGTGTAGGCACATAGAAAACATGAGCAAACATTCATGCTCATGTGTATCATGCAAAACATGTTGCAATATCATATAAAATAGATGCCAAATGTTGACCTTTAAAACTCAAAATTGTGAAATTAACATACACATGGAAAGTTGCATTCAATATTAATGACACGGTAATGCATTTTGCATTTTTTGTTCCATTAAAAAAAAATTACAATGGATTCAAAGCATTAAGTGACGAAAAGCATAACATTTTAATAAAAACCTATGATCAATTACAAATGTTAATAATAGATAAAGTATCATTAATAGGTTTTAGAATGTTAACATTCATTGACCATAGATTATATGATATAAAACAAGTACACAACAAATTTATGGGTAGCTTTGATGTTAATATGATAGGTGATTTTTACAAAGCTTCACTAGTCTAGGATTCATGAATTTTCAAATCAAGAACCAATGGACTCAATATCCTTAAAACAAATTTTTGGCAAGAAAACATAAAGCATTATGAATTAAACATGTATGCGCCAAAATGATTTTGAATTCATTAACATTTTAAATAGGTTTCAATCACATTAAAGATTTCCAAAAATATCAATTTTATTAACAAAATTTGTTTGAAAACACCACCAATAGATAATATTTTGCCACATTTATTTACACAAATGCAAAATCAATTAAACATTTCATGCAAAAGACATTCATTTTGAAACTTATCTCATTTGAAATTGTTAATGATACCAAACCAAACAACTAGCCTTCACCATGAATTATTAAAAAAGATGTGTTAATCGGATTATGTACGAGGAATTATGCAACATTAAATGGTTTTGTAAATGGTGTAGATGGGATTTTAAAAGATTATACAAAAACCCTTTCAAAATCATTGATATGAATACATTTCCAAATCCCTCAAATTGAATCAACACAAGATTTGAAAATTCACAAACATACAAAGAATTCCTTAGACTTGACAAAAATTAGACACCAATTGAACTAAAATTTATTGAAATACATATACATCGCTACCTATTTCTACCTGTATCATCACAAGAATTCAATTCTCTTTTCAATTAATTGCAAAACGCATTATACAATGTGCACAATGTTTGACTTTTGATTTTTTAGCATTTGATACATTCAATGTAATAAAACATGACCTCACATACACAATGTTATCATGTATCTATTTAAAAGAACACTCATGTTACTTTCCCCATTATCAAATAAAAATTTCCATGTAGATTCCATCATTCAACAAAAAATGTTGTGTTTAAAAACAATAAGATGACATAAATTAACAATCTATGATTTGAAATCTTATTCAGAAGAATTTATACTCATATAATCCTTTAACACTCAATCCTTAAATTTACATTTCAAAAACATCCTTGCATATCAAAATCTAGTTGCATCACATTCTCTTTATCTAATACAAAATATCTATATATATCAATAAATCCACAATGTCATATTAAATAATAAATTTAACATCTTATCCCATTACAATTAGTATGGAATAATGATAATACTATTTTACAATGAAATGGTTTCTTTGTCAAACACAACTTCAATAACAAATTCAAATGCAAAATTCATTGTGCAACCTTCAATGAAAATATGTGAAAGACTATACATGTAATTATAATTTATAAAATGCCAAAAATACAAGTACCTTATTTCGTTTTCATTTTTAAAACTATTTTTCAAAAAGTACCTATGGATTGTCCAACTATAACAATTAGGGATTTTAATATAAACATGTTAACAAACACATTACAATCAACAAAGCTACAAAATTTTATGGATAAATATGGTTTACAACTTGTTTTCTTTGAAACAACTACTATTTATAGCATTTAAATTAATCTCATATGGATCGATGTGCTAATACATCAATGTAATTTTGGATCAATTGAACAAATCATAAACCCATACACATTGCATTCAAATTACTAGATTATGTCCCAAAATTCATCCTCCCAAATAATACAAAATAAAATCCATCACATCCATAATTATTAGAACATGTATTATCAAGCTTCAAATTTGGAGATAAATTTATTTACAAATACTTAGAAACAAATAGTAAATAACACATAATAAAAAAAGAACACACACATAATGTTTTATAGAAAAAACCCCCAATGAAGCAATAAATCCTAAATATCTCAAAACTCATTCATTCACTGGGCAGGGCCTGCGTGTCGTGACGCCTTGTTTTGTGTTTTTTTCCCCCCTGTCGCATCCGGGCGAAAATTCTCCAACAAATAAAAACACTTAAGCCTGTGCACCACCATCTCTGAGCTTTTGATCCTACACTCTGGAGGACAAGTGAAGAAGCTCGCTTTCTCGGGTTGAGGAGGTTTATGGGAAGAGGACGAAGGATTCTGAGTCGATAGTTTCAAGCAGATTACAGCTATGACTGATACAACGTGCGTCAAGATAGACAAAGTAAAAACAGACGATTTCGCCTACACACCTCATTGATGCGTGTAAATAATATTAAGGGCACTGCATTTCAGATAGAGTTCATGCATGGACTGCTTGTCCTTCAGAAGCTTCGATTACACACTCTACAAAACACTTCCAGGATACCAAATCATGAGTACGTTGACAGGCCACATTCTGTCCTTGAAATATGTTTCCAAGGATGTTTCCGAAATCGGAATTTCCAAGGAGAGAATGTGCTCATTTTGTTGGACGGAACAGTGAAACTCATTTTGTTTCAAAACTCTTCAGAGCTTTCATGTTGAATGTCATCCTTGATGCAACTGCAATGCAAGATGTCATTGTTGAGATGTTAGATTTTGTGATGGACTCTCAGAGGGATTTGGATGGGAGACTAGGAAAAGATGTGTGGAGGTATGAATGATTGGAGATAGAACTCAAGTTGAAGAAGGTGAAGGTGGAGGATGAGCATAATCGTGTGAAGGCTGAGCTTTTCAATCTCCAGAAGATCATAGATGATGAAAGACCTTGGTAAGAAAGTGTTCTGAAGGCTACAGAGGAGCAATCTCCATTTATAAGGGAAACAAAGTTGCTCTTTGATGGATAACCCATCACCTTCAAAGTGAGCTTCACCACAATTTACGCCTTATGGAATCTCTTCCTGCCAAGAGCTGGAACTGGAAGATGCTGATGTATGTGTATTGAATGGCAAGAATGTGATTACCAAAGGTGAGATGATTATTCTTAGTGTCTGGTGTTGTGAAGCTGCTATTAGGTTTTCTACATCTGCCAGGAATGAGGAAAGAGATTTGTATCCAATAGGCCAGGAGGTGGAAGGTATTCACAGCATGAGCAAAGAAGGAAACAAGTAATTTGAACTTTGAAGCTTCAAATTATCTTTGATGTGGCAGGGAACAATATGGCTGCCAGGAAATTGAAAAGAAACCATAATAGTCTTGTGAAGAAATCACCAGGTGGAACAAGCTCAAGAAACCATGAAGCTTTGGATACCAATCCCAGAATGAGCTATGGATCTTGCTCTAAGCAAATTGAGAAGCCAGGTTGTCCTCCTTCATCTCCTTTATTGGAAACAAAGCAAGCAAGAGCTTACAACAGCAGATCAGCACAAGAAAACCAAAATGGTTGGGTCCTCAATCTCCTTCATTACAGGGGAAGTCTACATCTGAAGGCTCAACGCTCTCATGGTCAACAAGAGTTTAAAGCTCTGAGTTCTGATTTTCATGACTTTGACGAGCATTGCACTAAGAACCAAAGTCATGGTTAACCAATAATGGGCACTCTATGATGGTCAGGATGGGATGCCTAGGTTTTATTGTCATGTCTGTAAATCTGTCTGGAAGCCTTTCCAAGCTTCTATTGAATGACTTGAACCTTTAGAAGCTGTATTTCCTCCAACTGCTGAGTGGAATCCTCAAATCTTTGTGTCTCAAGTGGTGAATTCGGGGTGAGCTTTGTGTCTCTACAGAGTCTTCCTTCATTTGCTCATAGAGTAGAGATTGAGAGGATGGCAAAGGGTGTGGTCGAGCTTTACCCTACAGAAGGTGAGGCTTGGGCTTTGTACAATACTTGGGACAAGAATTCAGGTTCCCAAAATGATGCAACAAAGACTCTAAACCCTAAACCTTGTAGAAGTGCAGAGCAGTTTCTCAGCTGAAGAAGGCCTGAAGGTTGTACCCCTATTGAAAGCATAACAACGCAACTATATATTCTGCATATGTTTGAACTATTTTGCCTCCAACCAAATTGCAGCTGTCCAGTATCTTTATTCCCTCTTTCTTCAGGATCATTCTTTCACTAACAGGTACCCATCTTCACCAAATCTCAGTTGTCTGGGAACTTCTTGTAAGTCAGAACCCCAGTGTGAAATGGTCAAATCCTGTAAATATTCAACTCAAAAGTCTTTCTTGCTTGCTGTTACTTTCCTTCCTGTGTCACATTAGCCAAGAACGCTTCATGGATGAGTTAGCAAATGGAAAGGAAGCATTAGGAATCCTATTGCTTAAACACTATCCTAATGCTTCAACATGTTTTAATCCCATATTGTATCCTTGGGAATTGAAATGAGTAATTCGGGCTTAAAATTGGCACACATGCTTGTAAGGCAGTGTAATATTGACAGCAAATGCAATAGCTGGGTGTCAATGTGTCTCCCTAATGTCAAATCCAGTTTTATGTCTTCATTAGATGAGATCCAAAGCTTGCACATGAAGGCTTTGCAAGGTAATGGGTCACATGCAGATGCAGCAGTTGTTTGTTAATGCCGCATCATTCAAGAGTTGACTTACTTTTGATGTGTTTTTTTGCACCTTGATTAAGATATACACATAAAAATCTTACAAGATTCTTTTTATGAACAGTAGGAATATTTATGAACAAAGATTTAGCCCCAACTGTTAATCTTTTGCTTATCTATTTTGATCCTTGGCAATTTCTATAAGGAAAGAAAAGATCCAAATAGCATTCATTTACAAGAAAATTAGGATTGAAGATTGGCTGTCACAAATTTTGCCAGTTACATCATGCTCAAAGTGTGTTGTCTTATGAACCAGAAACCATTGGTCACATTGTTTCTCATAGCAAAAACTCTGACATCAACATAAATCACAGAACCTGAAGCACCAAAAAGAGACCGAGGACACAAACACGTCTAAAACTAGCAAATGGTAATACCTTCCCAACATGATGTGCATAACAAACCAAGACAAGATTGTGGGTGATATCACAAGGCAGAATAACTAATCTCGATCCTTGCCTTCCCTTTGTTTTGTGGTGGCTCTTTGCGTCTTGTGGTTCTATTCATCTGTTTGATGCCTGGCTAATTTAGTGTGAACTTCAAACAAGGTCAAGAGTCACAATAAACTAGATGAGAAGGTATACCTGGGAAAAAAAAGTTCAATAAAGTATTCATGAATTCAAACATTGGATGCAACCAAAAAAGAGTGGGATTGATTTGTTAAAAATGTTTGTGATTTACAAAACCAAGAAATCAAGAGAGTCAAGAGTGCTGGAAAGCATAGATTTTGTCCCTCTCCAATATTTCCACATCACATTGTGAAAGGATCTTAGGTTTAGTCACCTAAGCTAATGTCACTTGGAAACATAGTAAAATTCTCATCATCTCTGAACTTCATCATAATCCAACAACTCACCAAGTTACCAACACAACAACGATAGCTCAAGTTGCTGAAGGGATTGTGCAATGATGCTAGTAGCCAAGAAACCAAGAACATTACATAAAACTATTTTGGTGTGCAGTATAAGGAAATAAAAGTTCCACCAAAATTGAAACCCCTGCCACCCCCATTTGGCATGATTTTCTGTAATATGAGAAAGAGACACATTAGGAAAATAGGAGACATTTGCTTAGGTGTACAATGTACAGAGAAGTAAATTAGGCAATGGACAAAGCAAGGTTGCTTTGAAGGATGTTGCATGACCATGGGACATCATGTGTGAATGTTGAAAATCTCTCACAACAATGGAAGAGATGTGATTGCAATTGCTTCATGGCACATGTGAGGTGCTTATCAACAATTTCACTCAGGAGACAACTTCTTCCCATAAGAAATGTCGACTTCCCCCAAATATTGTGTATGAGCTGTCAAGATGGAGATTGACAAACATATGAAGTTGATTTGTATTAGGGGAGGGTATCCAAATCCTTCTTGGACGTTTGATGTTTCAATAATGCCATCTAGTCCCAGTTGTTTCTTCAAAGATGGAGCTGGAGGAAGCAGCTGAAGTATCTGTTTCATTCACAAATCTGTTATGTATTCAACTGGGCTACAAGAGAATTTATACATTGTGTCAATTTTGCCCCACCATGTATTCCACACACATCTTCAGACTGGTTGTTGTCAGGTGGCCAGAAAGAGAGATAAATTTGGCTGCTATTCCATCAAACTGAAGTTATTATTTGAAATCTATTTCCTTGCAGCTACTGTGCAAATGGATTACGATTGACCTTCATCAGGTTTGAACAATTCTCCTACTCTCTCAAACAAATATAAAACTTGCACATGAATCAGAAGCACTGTACAACATCTGATTGTTCTTAAGCTCAATTATTTGTTTTTGGCTAGAGTAAGAGTTTCCCCATGAGAGTGTACAGCTTGCCCAGCAAGTTGTTTATTCATGGTGGTTGTTACTGTTCCTGAAGACACTCAACTCTGATAGAAATGAGGATGTTGCTACCAGCTAAAGTAGTCCCATTGTACGTGATGGTGTCATTCATTGGTCCCATTTGTAAGTGCCCAATGCCAATTGGATCCTCAGAAACTTGGTTTCTCCCAAGGTAAGCAAGTCCCAAGCATGATGCGCATAGTGTTTCATGATCTCATTTCTCCAGCTTTCCAGACTTCTACAAACAAATTGTGCTGCCACCAAGGTCCTTTGTTTAGTCCAAAAGTCAGGCTATTTGTCAATTCATGGTTGGGGTTATGGGAAGGCAGACAACTACAAGACAACCAGATCTACACAAGCTCACATAGCTTTATTGGACACCAATGAAATTGGCTACTTCCAGGTAATAAAGCCCTAATCTTCAAGACCACAAAAACGTTACTTCTCATTTCTGAGGTGTTTGTTTGTCTTGTGGAGTAGGTGCCAAGAATGTGCTGTTCAAAGCTTGACTAGCAGGTCCCACAACAAGCAACTCCCATGGTGGTAAAATGTCCTGTTAGAGCATCCAATGTAGGAGCCTGCCTCTGCAATCCTTCAAGCTCCACCTGATCTTACATGATGTACTCTGACATTAGAGAAAGGTGACAACCTATTTCATAAGTTGTAATGCATAGGACATGGTTTTGAAGGGTTATGATCTGCAATGTGATATGAGCAAAGTAGGAGAATGGGGGTGATACTGATGATAACTATACAGCACTTTGTTGTTAGTTCCCTGATAATCTGCAGGGTTATCTTCAATGATGGAACCAGAGGATCAGGTCTGATCTTACAGGAGCAGTTTGGTGCATGCGGTTTTGGACTAGACTAGTTCAATTGCTTGGGGACTTGTCTAGTTATGGGTGGATCAGTGCTTCTTGAACTGGGGTAAAATTCTAAATAATAAAAATTTGATCGGTAGCATTTGTCATATTGCAGATGTCATGAACAACACAACATGGTTGTGGCACATCCAATCTGACAACAACCCTATGTCAAACCACTTTCATCCATTTATGAATATTTTAAGTTTTGATCCTTTAAAAACTACTAGCCTTTGTGTTAATATGTCAGGCATGTAGATTTGTTCATGATGTTGTGAGATATTTAAATGGTTTTCTGATTTGTTGCATTGTGCTGAGTTCGGTCATTGAAGATAACACTGCTTTCACAAGTATATTCCCCAATAATAAAAAAAGCCCGTCTGCCAAATTCCAGATAAAATCTGCAGAAGCAATTGTATAATATTTTTCCATGCCAAACTGTAGTGAAAAATCTGTACTCTAGATCTTGCTCAACTCCCATGGCTAAACAATGTTAAATTAGTATTGATTAAGATGAGCTCCCATTTTTACTTTGCATATAGGAAACTTTATCGGAAAGTTTCCTCCATTCAACTTGTCCAATTTTAACACTTTTGCACTAATTAGACTTGAACATCCATAATAACATCATTCAAATTATTCTTCATTAAGATGAGCTCCACATTTACTTTTTCATATTGGAAAGCTTCCTCTATTCAACTTGTCCACTATTAATACTTTTTTAGTAGTCTTGCTCAACTCCCATGTTAACAATACCATGCTAAATTAGTCTTCATTGAGATGAGCTCCATTTTCACTTTCACATTGGAAAACTTCCTGCATTCAACTTGTCCAATTTTAACACTTATGTATTAGTGTTGCTCAACACCTATGACAACATCATGTCAAACTTCATTAAAGATGAGCTCCATGTTTGTTTCCCATATTGGAAAGCTTCCTCTATTCAACTTGTCCAATATTAATAGTTTTGTAATAATTTTGCTCAACCCCCATGTAAAATTAGTCATCATTCAACCATTGCAAATACCCCATTAGCACCTTCATGTTAAATCTGAGCAACAAGTTGATGTAAAAGCCCTTATTGATTTGCAAATCTGTTATTTATGATGCAGTGATATTCAACCCTTGCAAATGAATTCACTATTTTAATCTTTTCAAGATTTGTTATTGACCCAGGTATGAAGTAGTATCCATTACATCAGTTTTGAAGTTGTACTTTTAGAGATTTATGGTGAGAGCAAGATAGTAGTATTTTTCCCCAAACTAATATGAAGGAGAAATTTATCACCCGCAATGGGGACGCTCGCTGTATCACCTCCAAGTTTTTACTTTCAATATAACATAGCTTCCACTTTCCCTATTGGTTAGCTTCCTCGATTCAGTTTGCCCAACATTAATATGTTTGTGATTCCTTGTAACATGTATGTAGAGTTTCCTGCAGAAGATAGATTGTTGTCTAATTTTCTTTTGTTGCATCAAGTTGGCTGTACCCTTTCCTCATCTAAATGCAATACCACTGAGACAGCAGCAGCATACAGACTTAGGTGACATTTCATACAAAGAAAGCATCCAAATTCCATGCCTTCGAGAGAACAGAGGACAGCAACCTATTCACACAACTGGAGAACTTTCTCTTCCAATTCATATATACTGAGAATGCCCAGTACAATGACATGCAAAACCAAACCCTGGAGCAAGCAACATCATCAACAAGCAAGCAAGCAGCAGTTGATTGAAAGGTCAAATGCAATTAAATAATCCAAGTAGTGTTTTGCATTCATCTCAGTGCTTTTGCACTTTCAATTATTATTTATTGAGAAATAATACTCTGGTAGAAGTGATCTGATGGCCACCCCAACACAGTTGCTAAAAGACTTCAAGATGGCTAGTAAGCCTCAATTGCAATTACAAAATATGGTCCAGAGTGATTACAGTACTGTACAATGGCAATCTAGAATCCAGCACTATACAATGAGAACCTTTCTTCATAAAGCTCATTGCATCTCCTCCATTCCTCATCCCAAATCTGGCTATAAATTGATAACCTAATCTACCAAAGAACAGCATTGGGTGGGTCAATAAGAACTCTCTTTTCTAGAGAACTAAATCAAGGGTCCAGACATTTCCATCTGCCACACTCCAGCCTAACCTTTCTAAATTCCTTACTTCTGTTGAAATGGAAAAAACCAACAGCAGAATGGAGATCTTCTGAATTGCTGCTGCTTGCTTGCTCTCCATGTACCAGCTAAGAGACAGAGATTCAGGAGCTTGGAGTTGTTCCAAGACGAGCTTTACACTTGAAGAAAACTTTTATCACATGGACAATCTGTGCATTTTGTGAGACACTTGATTTGTCCTCCTCCATGAACCATTGAGATAGATCACAAAAACTTGGCACACTACAGAAAACATTTGTGTGAGTTGCAACAGAATTGCCCTCTGTGAATAATATTTGTCAGTAAAAGTTGGGTTGTTCAACAACCATTTTGCTTGAAAAGCAGAGAAATCAGAAACCACTCTCAGATCCTAAAGTACCTGGAAGTTGGCTTGATTTCATGTGATTCTCACCAAAACCTTGCAGCCAGAAATTGCAAAAATGTCAAGGTCAGGTTGAAGGAAGCTCATGCCCCACAGCAAACATTTCATTCAGCTTCTAGGCTGCAATCTTCCTGGGCGTCAAAGGAGGTCGGCAATCAGCTTTATTCTTCTTGAAGAACAAGGAGCGTAACTTTGCAAGATGTCCCTTGGATGATGCTGAGCTCCGAATGGCAGGGCCAATGCACACCTGTGGCACATTCAAAACAGGCGTGACCCTTACATTTGATGAGTAAGAGCTAAAACCCTCCGAGCTTCGTCGAATCTCCCGTGTTCGCAGAGCCCTGAGGTGCTGATGACTGTTGTCTTGAGGCTTTGGACCATGAGCAGTATGATGTTTGCCCCCTGATGCCATGCTACATCTCTCCAAATTTCTGAGAACAATTTGGGCTGATGGAGAAATCACAGGAGTAGTAGTGCTCTGAGGAAATTCATCAACACCTCCTCTGTTGTTGTCAAGCTTTCTCATTACTACTCTGCCTGATCCATGGCCTAAGTTTCTGAACTCATCGCTCTCAATACTACTGTCCATGTTGAGAATGCCGTTTGTATACCCTTCCACTCCAAGGCTCTTGTGTCTTGGAAGAAGCCGAGGATTAGAAGGAACCGCTTGTGGTAAGAGCTTTTCTTCACTTTTCATGCCGACCTCAGCTGCGAGAGTGGTAGGATGAATGGGAGATGCTACTAACAAAGCAGACAAAACTGCAGGACTCTGAAGCTGTACAGGAGATCGGTCAGGTGCAAAAGATTCCAAGGCAGCAGGAGGTGCAGATGAGAATGGAACATGGTAGTACGGAAGATTTTCAGGAGCTTCTCGCACTGGCAGCTTCTTCGATTGCAGCAGAGAAGTGTCGACCACTGGGTGCTCTGCGGGCGGCCGCTTGAAGATACATCTCAAAGAGCTCGAGGTGGTCGAAGACTGGCGTTTCTGAGAAGATTGTTGCTCCTGGTGATACCTACCGCCATCGGATCTCGCTCTTCGCAAAAGCCCAAAAACCTCTCTCCATCTTGGAGATTTAGGGACGGCGGAATTCTCGCTGGACTGCAGAACCGGACATGATGATGTAGATGCAGATGTAGTCGACGTCCTTGAGGTCGTCAACAGAATAGTCCGCTCCAACAAGGGGACGTTTGTGACTGACGCCGTTGCCTGCGTTGGTGGGTGCTCCTGCATTTGCATGGACTCCAGCTGGTTTCGTGAAGGAAGACTTAGAGGCCGGAGCTTGCCCTTGTGGAAAAGCTCATCAGCAGGCTTGAACGCACTTGTTCCCCCGCCGGGCAGACGATGATCTACATTCGAAAAAGCCATACAAAACTCGAAATCCGCTCCCAGATCTTCTCGCCACAACTCTTCCCTTCCAGGTACCTCGGCTCCCCCCGTCACCCCTGCAGCATTGTTGTCAACGAAACCAGTTGAAAACGAGATTCTAGGGCTGAGCCATCCTAAGCCGCAGCTTGGACTTGTCAACGAGCAGCTAGCTCCTTCGCCTTCGTAGGAGCAAACTAGATCCAAAGCGTTCACCAAACTACTACTACAACCCATCGCCATCTTCTTCCCTCAGCACACTTCTCAAGCTTTCCGCAATCTCAACAACTGCTCATGTCTCCCTAAACAAATGCCTAGTGTCCATTACGCTGGTGGCATTCCACACACAATTCACAATCACCCACGAAACCTTCGACCACAAGACGTCCTGCTCTACACGCACATTCTTTCGCATTCCCCGGCCACATGAGCCCACGACCCCTCGATACACGAATGGCTGGCGCGCGTTCACCAAATGCTAATGCTGCAACCAAAAACCCAAAACAAAACAAAATACATACAATCCAGTTCTCAGTGTCCAAATTCACAGACGCTGCTGAACACCCACCCACGGAATCACCTCCTACCGAGATCAAGTACTTGTAAAGCCACAGCTGCTTCCGCCACCCGCAAACACACACGTCCTTACAGGCACTAACGAGCCCAGCAAAATTCAGCAATCTATCAACAAAAGACCCAACTATCAAAACCTCTCTCTCTCTCTCTCTCTCTCTCTCTCTCTCCTAGAGATATCAAAACAAAACCTGCACCACAATCAAACTAAGATCAGCTCACCTACTACAAACACACAAAATAAAAGACAACGAAAACAAAGAAAATAAAATCCAGCACCGAACCGTAGCAATCGGGATCCGAACAGCTTCCTAACAACACTAGCTACATCAGGGTACTCCTGGTAGGGAGTTAAGAAAGTTCCAGGATCAGGAACAAGATGCAGGCTACATAAGCGGTGAACCTTGTCATTTACAGCACATGTGAGCGAACAAATCTGTGCGCACAACGGACAAGACGCCGCCGTTGCTTTTAAGTGCGGCTCTGGAAGAAGAATGGCAATGGGGTCACCGCCCAAAGCAACGCGGGACGGACTCTCCACACGACTCTTCTTTTTCTTTTTTTCTGTTCTACTGGATTCGCGGTAGGTATGTACCCCCCCAGGACGCGACTTTCGCAATCGAACGAGTCCGCAGCAGACGGAAGGATGGGAAGATGGCAGCAACGGGAAACAAGGAAAACAAGGCCCGAAATGAGGACGACTTAAAACAAACAGAAAATTGCTCCAACAGAGTCCGTTACGACTTTGATGATGATATGAGGAGGAGGCTCATCGTCCATCCATCCACAACAGAATTTTCTTGAAGGTTCAAATAAAAGGCATGCAGTCAAATAGATTAATTAGTAACCTACTAAAAAGAATGGATTTTGAACAAACTTTTTGTTGTTTAAAAAACAAATTGTTATGGGGAAGACAAAGTTTCATGAGGAATGAAGAAGGGGTGGTTGTGGTGGGCTGGTGGTGGGTTTCAAATACCAATTTTAAACGATTGTGGAATCCCTAACTTTTTTTTCTTTTTTGCAAGTGCCTAAATTTCATTATAGGCTAGCTGAGAATACATTTGTAGCAGAGGCTTGCCATTGTCATTTGGGCCATTGTTAAAAAAAATTGTGATTTTTTTTTATGCGGGATGTGTGCTGACTAGCATTGTGATTTTGGGCCATTGTAATTTTTTTGGTGATTTTGTTCATGCAGAATGGGCAGACTAGGAAACTCAGATCTTGCAATTGTAATGATACACAGGCCTTCAGAGTTTGCTAATGATAGGATAGTTCTGCCTAGTGGAGCAACATCTGTCTTGTCAGGCAAATGTTTTACTCACAAAACAAACAAATATATGTCAGGCAATAGTAGGCATTTCTATGGAATTATTAAGCACGTAGCATGTGTGAGCCTCTTATCTCATGTCAGTTATTGCGAGAATAAATCGGCACAGAGAACAAATATAAAAATGTCTCCCCCTTGACACTACTGTTACTCAACATTTCCTCCTCAATTCAACAAATTCAAAATAAAAGCCCATTTGTTGCTGGTACAAAACTAACTCCAACAATTGTGTATAAAAGTCATGGAAGGAACTTTGTAAGTCATCAAATTTAGAACATTGGAATGATGATTTCCCCAAATCAATACTAAAACCTTCTATTGGAGTCAAATCTTTGCATTGTCAACAATAATATTGTATTTGCACCATGTTACACAAATATCATTCTCTATCTATCTCCTAATGAATAATCCACCAACAGCTACTAACAAAATGAATGCAATATTCAACTTCCATTCAAAGTCAATCCATCAACAAATAAACTCAACTTATTGCAAAATTTCAAAGATGCCGGCACCACTTCTATGAGTTAAGAATAGTTAATTGTGTGGATGGATAGGACTCAGGAGGCCACACATATTACAACATGATGAATTGTTAGTAAACACATGTGTAGTTAGTTACCCCAAATCTTTTTCTTTTTTGGGGGAATGTGAACCAGCCCATCTTGCTCCTCTTCCAAGTAGGTATGGCACCCAATTGGCAAGGACTACTTATGGATGGCCCCCAAAACAAGAGTTGATGACTAGCCACAAATCCACTTTGAATAAGTTAAATGAGGATGTGTCAACAGGTACAATCTCATGGCCACATGTTGAGTCTTGACAAACTATTTTGTTAATGTTGAGTTCAAAGATGTAAATTGTAATGAGTGTCAGTCTAGTACCTAATAAACATGTACTATGAGCTTACCAATCAATATACATAGTAGAGACTATGGGTATCAATGTTTCAAACAAACATCTTTGACACTAGTGAAACTCTATGCACTCCAAGTTCCCCTCATGACTGAATACCAGGAGCCGCCTAGCATACTCAAAAGCTAATGCAGGACCAACACTTATTTGAAGCCATGACATGAAATCATGTGTAAGAACATGTAATGATCATGCCAGAACAGGTGTTTTGGTCATGCAATCAGGGAATTACAAACAAATGAAGGAGTTAATGAATTTGACTTGCTTGGCCTGGTTGTATGGGGTCCAAGGAAAGGGGATGATCCCTCAGTCTTTATTGTTAAGCTGAAAATCACGGCGTAAATTGAGGACCTCCCAAAGCACAACTTCCCACTCCAGGCTGCAGTGAGGTTTCTCTTGATTTCAAGGAGTGCAGGCAGTTTGTTGGGATTGAACAACCGTCATTTCTTTTATTGCATCTCAGCTCATCTCAGCTGTAAAGCTGAAGAGCTACTCTGTAGTTACACCAGAGAAAGCCTTGCTGTCAGGGCAATAGGCCTTAACCTTGGGCTTCACCCTCAGGTCCAATTGTGTAATGCCCTCATAGTAGGACCTTCCCCAATATAACGAGTCCTGATATCTCTGTGTCCAAATATGTAATGTGCTTTGGCCAGCTATTATGGCCATTAGGAGGTTATTATCATATTCCATATTTCAGTTGGCTGTTTTCTTGCTTGCTTTGCAAACAACCAATGGTTGGGGAACATGAATGGCTAACCCAAGCAGATTATATCCTGTAATATACATTGGTTGTGGTTGTTGCTTTCTCTAGGATAACCAACAGGTCTGCCTGAGCTGCTGCTGTCCAGAAGCAGACTGGCAAATTACATTCAAGAATATTACTCTGAATGGATGTTATGTAATATGGAACTGTAATCTGCAAACACCTGCACTCCACATTACGTGACAAAATGATTGAAGCTTTCTTCGGAATAAAGGTTTTCACTTTCATTGGAAAAGGGATAAAAACTTCTTTCCGGTTCAAGGTCTTAACCCAGCTGAGTACTGGCAGTGACTATGGTGCAAAGGCCATTTGTTGGTCCCCACCCATTAGGCAGAACTATGCACTTTCTTTGGAATAAAGGTTGACAGTTTGGCCTTTTTTCCAAATGAGAAATAATTTCTTTGCTGCTTCCGTTCTTTATCCCTACTGAGTAAGTTGTGTAATTTGTTAGCCCTGCCTTTTAAATAAAGACTTTGCAGTGGGTGAGTTCTTTCTTTCTAGACTTTGCAAATTGAACCTTTTTTTGACATCTGTCTCTGGCTACTTTTTTTACTTGTTTCTTTTTCTTGTAATTTACATTCAGTCATCCCATTAATCCTGGAATTCCTTCACACTGGTTTTGTGAAATCCTTTCCCCTTACTTCTTTTTCTCTCCCTTTCTTTGGGTGCTTTCTTTTTATAAAGTTTGGGCAGGGTTTCATCAATTACCAATGCCTATATGTGTTTAAAAGTAAGTCCCAAGTGATACTCTGGACACAGTCCATTTCACTTAGGAACGAGTCCTGCCCAGTACGCCAGATACTGCTCCCATCTCATGGCATGCCATCTACCAGGGCTTGTTACAGAGTGTAGCCTGCGTTCCCACAGTTGATTCGCATCATAAATGAAACTTGGCAAAGCCAAAATTGGAATCCACCTGCCACCCAGTGTGTTCTTCTGAAATAAAAATAAAATTGTTTAGACCAAAAAATTGAGATTTTTTTTTTCTGTTGTAAATTTGACTAATTTTGCTAATTTTTGTGGAATTTTTTTCCAATTCTCAATATCACAAAATACAGAAAAACCCCAGTACCAATTAGGAAAAACCCTAAAATGGTACCTGCATAAATTTTCAAATGGGTTGTGAGTGGAATATATAAATTGAGCCAAGGGTCTTTAGTGCCCACTTACAAAAGTACTGCTGCAGTATATCGTACGCGGTCTGCCGTGGCTTAATTAATATTTTCCCAAAACATTTGGGTGATGCCCAGACACATTTTGTACCCATAATATGTCATGTTATGGATAATAAGGGGTAGCATATAGGTAGCATGTTACCTTAGTACCTTGGCCAGTTCGACACTAAATATATTATTTTCAGAAATGTTGAAATTTTCAAGAATTATTTCTTCCAAATCAAAAAATATTGTGAAGGAAAATAGTGAATATTTAGGAATATTCCATTTGTTGAAATGAATGTCTCAAAATTAATTAATTATTCGACAGACATGTGTTGAAATAGCCAAAGTACTACAGTATACTGGTATACTTAAACTTTAACACGGCTTCTTATAAACATTCATAACCAGTTACAAACACAATTATTTTTGTTGCACTTACATCTTATACAGGCAAAGGGTAGATAGGGTGAAAAGAAATGCAGCAGTACAAAAGTACTGCTGGGATTAAAGACCTTTGGCGACCTTTGGCCTATTTAACATTTTCCATTGCTAATGATGTAAATGGGGCAAACTTTTATTACATGAAAAGACAACAAAACAGAAGAAATAGAAATGAAATTTGGAAAAGAGACATAAAGTGATCAACCCAATATTTGATTTTTATGAAAGGGTAGAAAGAGCCTGCAAGCCAACCCCAAGCATTGCAAAAGAGAACCAAAGATAGAACACATACAGCTCAAAAGATTGATAAAAAGAAAAGCCAGAAAGGTTACCCAATATGAGCATAGTAAGAAAGAGGAGGCACATCTTATCACTAGTGCTTATGACGTCAAGATTCAAAAAGAAAGGCACAAACCCCTAAACTGATATCTTTTAAAAGAATGCAAAAGAGAGGGGCACTAAGAAATATCCAAAGTACATAAAGCATTGAGGGAGCATCATAAGGACAAAAGAAAGCACAAAGTAGAGACATTGAGGCCTTCAGTTGCTCAGGGATAATGCCTTAGCTTTATAAAGCAGCCCTTTTTAAAGACTAACAAGGTCACCCACAACCCTTTAATCTTTAACAAGAACGAGATATCCATTTGTTGTGTTATTCTTATGTGCATGAACTCTTTGTTGGAGATCCATCTGCACCTTGTTTTCCAACCCATTCACATATCCCCCCCTAGTCATGACATGTCTGATAAAGCCTTCATTTTTTGTGTGAAGTACCGTACTGTTGCAAAATATTTGGAAATTTTTACTGTCACAAATTCAATGATTTTTATTTTTATTTTGGAAAATTCGAAATTTGCATGGTTCAAGTAGGTGGCTGGAATTTTTTCCTTTCATATTTTGTTAATAGCCTAAATTGGCTAAATTGACTAATGGATGATTGCCACCTTGGCTACATCACAAAATTGAAAGAAAGAACACTGGTTCCATATGTTGCATGGCAACATGTTGCATTTCGTTATCATTCAAAATCAATGAAAAGTTTTGAATGTTTGAAATGTTGTGCAATCCTAAGGAGCTCATTGAATATTGAAATAACATGTGAAAGTAAGAGGTATTTTCAAAGTGATAAAATTCTTTTTTTTTAAATCTTGTTTTAAGTAATTTTGTAATATTTTCATCAAGATAGTCACAATTCCAAGTTTATATTTTTCAAAATTAACCATTCTTAAGATACATTCAGACCTAAAGGTCATGTAGGTCGATAAAGTTTTGAGAATACAACAATGATAGGTGTTAGGTTTGTGATATGTTATCATTCTAGTAGCATGGTAATGGATCATTGTGATAAAAGAACCCACTTATCACTTAGATAACATCATTGTTGCATTGAATCATTCATTTTTTGTCATGTTCGAGCTTTCTATATGTTTGTTTTATTTATTACCATGTTCATTTTTTCTATCACTCTCAATTTTTCTATATTTTCATTTTTTTTATTGTCACATTCATTTTTTCTATTGTTTTCAAGCTTTTAGCCACATTCAAAATCTTTGTCAAAATTGTTTTTCCTATTGTGCTCCTTGTTTTTATCATGTTCATCCTATTTATCATGCTCATTTATCTATGTCACTCTCATTTTCTATCTCACTATCTTTTTCTTTGCATGTTTGTTGTTTGTTTTTTTCTTTCAATTTGTATCATTTATAATTACACCATTAAAGTTGTATTGGTAATACAATTTTTTTGTTTTTTTCTTTGTTTATGGTTTGAGGTTGAAAGTGAGGCCTTAAATGTAATGGGTGTTTTAAGAAAGGATTTTTGAGCTTCTAATATTAAATTGATGGTCAAAGGTGCAAGGGATAGTGTTATCTTGCATTTAGTACATGTTTTCTTGCAATTTTGAATTGTTAATGACAAAAGAAATTAGCAATTAGGTCAAGTCCAAGAATACCATTTGGTACTTGAACTTTTTCATGGCTCAATATGAGAATCAAAGGTTGGTCAAGTATTTTTGAATCACTACATTTGTGATTACATGTACCTTAGTAGCCTATGTCGAATAGCATACCTAGGTACTAAATATTAAATACCTACCGCCTATTTACATATCTATTAAGTAGCTAATGTTTACTAAATAAATACCTATTACTTATTACCTAGGTAGCTATTAAATACATATTGGGCTAAGTATGTAGTAACTATTACCTACTAGCTTGGTACTTACAACCTACTAAGTAGGTACATACCTATTATTATCTGAATAGCTACTAGGTAAATACTAGGTCGCTAATAATTACTTAGATAGTAGGTACCTACTAAGTTATTAGGTAGATACCTAGGTAGATCACTAAATACCTGACTAAGGTAGCTAGGCTAGGCTGAATATGTAGGTTTAAAAAATTCTTTTATGATAATATGGTGACTATTTTTTATCATTTAAAAACATGTGATGCAATGGTTAAAGGTGGGTTAAGGACTTTTTCCTTCAATGTGAAGGTGAAGGGTTCAAGTCCTCACACTTGCCACCTACTCTTACATTAATTAGCCTAGGCTAGGTTACTAGTTAAGCTAGCGTTCATTTCTATGTAAACTAAGGCTTATGTTCTTAACATATATGCTAAATTTTTAGTTTAGGATACTCAAGGCTTTGATAAATTACCTAGCTTAAGCTTACATGGTAGAAAAATATATTTTTGATGTCCTTCATGACTATAGTCACGAAAATCATAGTCATAAAAAACATTGTCTTTCATGACTATAATAAAAGAAAATGACTTATTTGATTATATAGTCATGTAGTCCTAGATGTTCTAAAGTATTACCAACCTAGTCATGGATGTAGTCATGGATTAGGGATTTTAATGTCATGAAAGGCTATCATTTCTACTCTTGTTCATGATCCCTTGTAAACAAAGTGCAAACATTAAACACACAATTTTGAAAGCATTTTACAACAAGCATCTTTTGAGAAGGAGGAATGTGGTGGAAAATATTGTAATCCTAAAAAAAACTTTTAAAAATTTGATGTTCAAAAGCAATCTTCATATCCTCTTCCTTTGTGATGTTGTTACATGTTGTTGCTTGGTATTTAACATGATAATGGATGGGAAGGATGTTGATGTGCTAATGTTCCAACTAGAACAAGAAGATCCACATGGTGGAATAAGAATGAGTTGGAACAATAGGATGGATGTAAAATTCAATGAAGTAGAAGCTACTTTACAAGGTAATGAGCTTTTGGGATCTAGCCAAATATTGATACTTGTGACATATCTAGGGAACAAACAAGCACATAAAGAATGAACAAATTAAAATGTTGTCAAGTGTGATGTTCAAATGAAATTGAAATGTTGAAATTATGTTTTCAGGTCAATTCTTATATGTTCAAATGTGTGGTAATATGAATCAATTGTTTTTCTTCAAATTCAATGATACATAAAGTTTGCAATTGGAATGGAGAATGTTGAATTGAAAGCATGGACAATGTTGTTTTTTAGCTCAATGTTGTTAAGTTCAATGGAAAAATGTTGAATTGAAAGTCAAGTTCAATGTTGTTGTCAATGCCCAAATGAAATTAAATGCATTGAATTTAATTAATATGTAATAAGTTTGCAATCAATTTATTCTCTAGAAGTGGTGGAACTTTGTCGCAAATCATCACCATACCTCCAATCACAAATGCAAGAATCCTTGAGATCTTTGCTTTTCCCCATATTTGTCTCCACCAAATTAATTTTAACAAATGCAAAGGTTTTGTTTGTATCTATCACAATTGTACAATTATTTACATTGTGATATATTCATGCATTGCAAGGTGTTCACAAGCAAGTTGTCCATTTAGTAAATATGTTCTTTGACATGGTATCCTATTAAGATGAAGTTTGCAAAATGTGTTTAGTATTATGAAATTAGTAGTCAAAGTTGTTATTTGTTATCTAGTGTTTGTTTTGATGCATCAATGTGTTTGGTAGAATATGACTATTCATTATGTTATTATTAATTAAGAAATTACTCTTGAAAAATGACAAGATTTTATGGGTGTTGAAGGCTAACAAGAATAATAGAGTTGTGTGCAAATACGTTCAAAGGAACCAAAAACCATGTTAGATAATTTTGAAAACTATGAACTTTTTTACATATGTTTTTGTTTTGACATTTTAAAATAATTTCAATAAATTGAATTTATGATAAATGACTAATATGAGTGTTCAGGAATTAAAATTAAAAATTCATTAAATTTAATTTTGGGTTCTGGTTTTAATAAAGGACTCTTGAACTTGAACAATAGTTGCATAAAAAAGAATCAATTTGCAAAGGACTAGGGTCAAGGATTATTTTAATAAATAAAATTTGATCATAATTTTTTTTAAATAAATGGGGTGTAATGTACATGACGTATCAAATAAATTTGTAGCTTATCATTTAAAAAAAACCTAAATTAATTAGCATATTTTGGTATGATTTGGAATTATGATAATTTTTCAAAAAAATAAAATAAAATTTGACCAAATCCGCACATTTTGAAATTTTCATATTTATTTAACAATCACCAACACAAAAAAATGATATATTGGTTCAACTATATGTATTTTAAATAAAATGTTGCAAAAAAATTCATTTAGAATTTCCTTTGTATGAAAAAATGAAAAGTACTAATAAAAGACTCATAGATAAATCAAAAAAATTGAAAAATATTCTAAACATTGAAAAGAATGGAACATCATAACACTCCATGCTACATTAATTGAACACCAACATCACCTCTCAAATGTGCATGTAGTTATAAAATCATTTTAAATGGACAAAAGACTATAAAAACTAGAAATAACATAAGGATTTAAATGAAAAGACATTTCCTCCATTCCAAAACTTGATGATTCAACAAACCACATTCAATTTGACCTTATGGTACACAATTTATAAGACCTTGTAATAAACAACCCATGTCACATTAGTTTCAAACTTAATTTACTTGTAACATGTAATTCATGTATCTTGTGCCAATGTGCAAGTTGCATTATTTGAATGCAAAATATCATTGGATTTGTTGGTGTAGCATTAACAAAATGATTTGGATGTGAACCAACATGTGAACAACATGAAGTACATCAATTTGATGATGGAAGTACAAAAATGATCCCAATTTCTTCTTCACTTATTGTGCACATGTACATGTAATGTTGTCACTAGCTAGTTAGGTATTGTGCAATTAACTATTAAAAGATTAAAGGCCTATGAAAAATTGTTTAGTGATGTATAAAGTTTTTTTTATTATGGATTCAAATGAAAAACAATGAACCAATCTGTTTATTTTAAACTAAGGATTATTGTCTATTTGAGGTCCTTTTACTAAAAAACTAATTTTCATAAAATGAAATTTTGAATGAAATTTTTTGCAACTTGTTATTGAAAATATTCATATTTTTCCCCATATATTCATTTTTGAATAAATATGTTTCAAATTCTCCTAGATTCTACATTTCATTTTGAAACATGATCACAATTTCAAGTCATACCAAACATGTTAATTATTTAAAGATTTAGTTTCTTGTATTATAAATTAGTTTTAAACATATATAAATTTCATCACATTTACATCTCACAAAATATTCATGAACTTTAAACAAACCCCTTTTCTAAAATTTAAATATTAAATTATTGGTTTATTATATTTAGATGTGTTTAATAGTCTTTTGTTATTACAAAAAAAATTGAGCATCAAAGAGTTTGTAAATCATGAAAATCAAACAGCCCTTTATGATAGTATTATTGTTTGATGGAACACCTACTCAACTTTAAATGTCCTTAACTCAACCAAAAAAACTCAATTGAAACATTTAGTGATTCAATTTAAATTTCACAACATGCATATTGGTGATCAAACATAACTTGCCATGAATAGCATGCCATTAAAATGGCACCACATAAGCATATGTCATATGGATTGTAGTTTATTTGGCATGTTTGATATGGTTTTTGGTTCATTATTTCTCATTTTGAACCTTAGGGGTCTAAAGATATGCTTATTACAAGTTGGTTTCAAAGTGTAGCAACAAGTTTTAAAATGTAGATTATCATCATCACACTTCTTGAAATTGATCACAACATCATTAAGTTATATTTTTTATGTGTTAAAACTAAGATAAAGTTTTATAGTTCAACTACATTAAAGACAAGGATTAAAATTAGATTGCATTGCTGATAATGTTCATACATTTGTATGTTGTTTATAACAAGAAATAATCACACACTCAAAAGATTATCAAGTTATTATGTTACTAGACAAGTTTGCCATCACACATGATTTGAAAAACTAGAAGGTTTTGTTGTTCTCAAGGTGGGTAATTGATTTCTTCTTTACCTTGTGGAGCAATTTCAATTGGAATTAAATTCAATTTGTAAAAAATGAATTGAATTGATAGTGTTCATATGTTGAATTGAAATTTTGACAAGTTCAAAATCTTGTTCAAATGGAATTGGAATGAAATGGTTTTAGAATTTTGTTAAGTTCAATGTTTAAATCGTAGTCTAATTCAACTTCAACTATGTGAATTTAAAGTAAGGTTCATTACTATTGTTTAGTTCAATGATGTTGTCTATCATGTTGAATGTTTAAATGGTGGATTAATTCAACTTAGAATTGGTTTTTTTTCATGTCAATTACTAATTGTAATTCTTTTTCATTTATGTCTTGATTATTCAACATTGGTTGTTCATCAAATGAAGATTTAAAATATTGATTAGCAAAAGCATTTGTGTTTGATCTTTTATGAAGGCATCACATATTGCAAAGCTGAAGTTTGATAAAAACATTCACCATATTCTTGTTCATATTATAAGCATTCTTATCCTTATCCTTCAAATACTTGAAATGTTGCTTGAAAGTCTTTCATATGACCTTGGTCACATTGTTATCAATTTCAAATTGACTTGTGTTGATGTGGTGTATGGTGTCAACAAATCTTGCTATTTTTATCAATGGTTTTAATGACTAACAAGAACTCTTATGATTTTTTTTCAACTCTAGTGTTTCCAAGAGTTATAGTTGTCATTGATCCATGTCTTCGACATGTGTTGGCTTTCATAGGTGTCACAACTTCTAAAATTCACAAATGCAAGATGTTGAAGAGGATCATTTGGTCAAAAGATTTTGATAATTCATCTAAAATGATTGCATTATTTGTAGTAGTTCTTTGATTGATGCCCTAGTTGAAATTGTTTTTCCTTTTTATTTTGTACATAGATTCCATCACCTTTTGCTTATAGATCCCTCACATGCATTCAAGCATTAATGTGTTTGTCCTTTTGGAAGGCTTCAATCACATTGCAATGATCTTCATTTAATTGTCTTGCCCATCACCTTTTATTTATAGATCCTCATGTGTGCATTTAGACATTAATGTTTATTCCCCCCCGGAAAGCCCCAATCGCATTATAATAATCTTCATTGTATTATCTTGGCAAATGGACTATGTTTCATTCTTTTGATGTTAAATCCTAGTAGGAAATGTTATTGCCAATCTACTTATGGTAATCAAATATCTTCTTGTAATCACCATTGACACAATTCCAAATTTTTTACACATTTTATTGATTTGCAGAATCTTGGGATGTGTGATTGATCATAGGTCTTTTGATAGTTTGTTTAACTATTGTGTTGTAGGAATCATGTTTGTTTGCAAATCAAACCATTTGCTTTAGAGTAGTGTGTTTCTTGTCCTTACAATTAATTTCAAACACTAAACAAAAATTGTCTTTACAACCAATTTTTGCATTTAAAATATGTTATTTGTAATTAATTTTTGTTTGCAACTAATAGAAATAATTCGAAATGACATTTTTTAGTTGCAAAAATTGATCGCAAATGACAATTCTTCTTCTAGTGAGGGGCATGACCTCCTTTTGAATTTAATTCAAGTTGCATTGTCATGAAAAACCTTTGCTTCTTCTACCTTCACCTCTTTTGTTCAAATTATTTGTTGAATTGTCTCTTGAATTTTCTATCACATTCATATCCATTAGATCCATCTCCTTTTAGCTCCAATTGGATTTGCAATGTTATGAAATATTTTTTCCGCCTCCACCTTTTCTTGATGTTGTGTATTTTTGAAGTGATTATTGTTAAATTATCCATTGTTGTTGTAGAACAACATTGTGATACTATGATGCAATGTAAAAAAACATTTTGGTGAAAAATGCAGAATGATGCACTAACATAGAAAAACAATAATGATAGATGTAGATAGATTGTGATTTTATGAAGCTACGATGTAAAGAAACAAATGCAAATACATGCATCAAAGCTCAAATGGGCATTGTGATGGTGTGGTGCAAGTGTAGAGCACAAGTGTGATGGTGAGGCATGGGAGAACAAACCTTGTTAATCACTATTAATTAGGATTTCAAGCTATCAACAATGTTAACCATTGAAATCTTCATTTTTTGAAGATTTTTAACAATGTGGCAATAAATTATCACCTTCTTTAACTTTTATAGTTTGTTTATTGATAGTGGTGCTACATCATTTACAACATAGGTTATTTATTAAAAAAATTCATTTATGTATGAACAATTTTAGTTAATATTTTTTTTATCAACCATAATATCTATATGTTTGAACAAGCTTTTATATGTATATAAAACGTGTTTTATAACAAAAAAATTAAATCTACACCTTTGTTAATAATTGTTTATTGAAAAACTACAAACGACCTTTCATTTTTTTGTCAAATGAGTTTATAATGCAATGTCATGATGACATGTGACATATAAACTCCATGTCACCCTAGTTTTTCACATATGTGTTTGTGTGTGTATATACTTGTTGCAATTTGAACTTTAATGTCTTCAATTAAATTGTGGACATGTGGGCCACATTGCATATATGAGCCCTTTATCCTTGGAAAAATCATTTGAGTTGTTTAAAATTTTTTAATGACTTCATCTCTCATGTGATTTTTGCCAATTTTATGTTTAGTTTGTGCAATTAATAAGGTAATGAATGTTATGAGAGTTGATAAAACCTAAATTACAACATCCACAAAGAGATGAAAAATGAAAAAAAATGATTTTTTTTTAAGAGCATATTAAAGTGTAAGCTACCATAAAATGGTTGAAGTCTTCATTAATGGATCAATTTTTTTAATGATATTCCCATGAACAAAACATTCCATACAAAAAAATACATAATGACAAATTTAAGAATAAAGATGAAATAAGTGGCACAATTTTAATACATGGGGATGAAAGTTTGGCAACTATGATTAATCTTTTGTACATAAAATTTGTGCAAACAATCCATTGTTTTTTGCTTCCACATATTTATCAATGAAAATTTATCACATTCATAATTTTGTAAACATAAATCTTCAAACAAGTTCCAAATACGTTGGAGTTGAAGTATTTTGAAATTTTGTTTCCTTCCACTTGATTGAGAAAATCGCATATGTTTCAACTTCTTGAGGATTTGATTTTTATTTTGTGCAGGAATGAACATGCTCATTTTGATTAGACAATCTTATTTTAATCACCCAACATTGATTAGTAAATCATGGGTTAGTTTTGGAAGACTTTTAATATCCTCATGCACATTGGAAGCAAAATATGTTGATATCCTTTTTAGATATCAATGTGTAATAGTGGACGTAGGGTTGACAAATGTTTCTCACACTTTTGACATTTAATGCAAAAACTCAAAGTATTTAGGGTATACTAGTTCTAATAAAACTATTCGTCAGTTGTCCTTATGTAACCATTTAGCCTCTTGCAAAATGTTATAACAATTTAACCAAAGTAAATGGGCAAAAATGCAAATGTGCAATTTTGCAACATCTAAAGTTTTCTCAACATGTGACTTTTTTAGGACAAGTGAATTAAATTTTGGTACAATTTTTAGGGCCAAAGATTTGTATTGAGCATCCATGAGGGTAAACACGTCTATGGTAGAACATTTAGTGTTTCAATGGTCACCGAAATGTAGGGAAGTGCTCCTTTCATTTTGGTGATTAAAAAAAAATGTGCCTATGTTGTGGGCACACCCATTGCATTTTAAATCGTCAAAAGTAGAGTAAATATGAATGAGATATGGCAATTTGAAAGGAAAGGGGTCAAAAGTAGAAAATTAAAAAGTTTATAACACATGGTAGCTTATGGGTGATAGTTTGTTCACCCATGTACAAATAATATCCAATGTATGATGGCTCATTACCTACTATTTTTAGTTCACAAATGAAAATTGTCCAAACAATTTTTCATCCTTTTAATGGTCATTTTACAACCCATGGTCAAGATCCTCCCAAGAAAAGGGCAAAAAATCCAATAACCATAGGCATAGCTAAGTTCAATTTAGGGTTTAGGACTACATGCATTTGGAGTTGCACAAAACTTGTTAGCCAGATTTGGTAATTAAAAAATTTGATTTTTTTTTTTTGAAGCCTTCTTCTATATTTTTGGCAACTTACTAGGGATTACTATAGCAATCGGCAACATTTAATATTAATTTAAAAGAAAAGACATTTGGCGACTTAAAAATTGAAAAAACACCCAAATTTTGCCATTTTGAAATAAAAATTTGACATTTGGCAATTTTTCGAAGAAAAAGAGAAAAAGTCATTGGTGGACAATTTCATGAACCTTGATGCTTCTAGCCTACTTTTGGAAAAAAAATTCTCCCCACAACCTCCTTTCCGATCTCTGCGATTTAGGCTACTTTTGGAAAAAAAAATTATCCCCACAACCTCCTTTCCAATCTTTGTGATGTGATCTATTTTTGGAAAAAAAATTCTCCCCACAACCCCTTCCTAGTCTTTGTGATGATCTCCTCTAGCAAAGCCATGACCTCCTCCTCCTTCAAGCTTTGGGATGATGCTCCTCTTGCTCCAAGTTAATGATATTCTTGCTCCTTTTGCTCATGCTTTATTGAGAAATAATCAAAGCCATTATACATTTTGTGCTTGTGCTTTTTGGTAGTGCAATTGTTTCAAGTTGTGATGCTTCTCTTACTAGTGTTGCTGGAAGTCCAATTGTTCTAAAGCCACAATGCTCCTCTTGCTCCTCATTCTTGGCAGTCCAATTGCTCTAGAGGCATGATGTTCATATTTCTCATGCTTTCAAGATGCTCTTCTTGTTCGTGTTTTCCTTGATGTTTTTATTGCTTGTGATTTTGGTCATGCCCCTTCTTGTTTTTATGTGATGTTCTTGCTCTTCTTATTGAAAGTCTAGTGGCTCCAAGGCATGATGTTGCTTTTGCTTGTGCTTCTTGGTAGCCTAGTTGTTTTAAGTTGTGATGTTCTTTCTTGCTTGTGCTTTTTGGTAGCCTAGTTGCTTAAAGTTGTGATGTTCCTTTTGCTTGTGATTTTTGTCACACTCCTCTTGCTTTTGCTGTATGTGACGTTCCTACTCCTCTTACTGGTAGTCTAGTGGCTCCAAGCCATGATGCTCCTTTTGCTTGTACTTCTTGCTAGCCTAGTTGCTCTAAGTTGTGGTGCTCCTCTTGCTTTAGCTTTTACATGATGCTCTTGTTCCTCTTATCGGCAATCCAATGACTCCAATGATGCTCTTCTTGCTTGTCCTTGCTGGCAGCTTAGTTATTTTGAGTTGTGATGTAATTATAATTTCATTGTTGGATTACTACACACTATTGACAAACAAACAAAATTTCTTCAATGATTTTCTTGCAATGCACTTGTTTAGAAAAGCTTTCTATTTTGAAAAAGCTTTCTTGTGTATGTCGAAGCTATGTAGAAGATCTCTTGTTGGAGAGGTGGGAATAAACAGTAGGGAGGTCTTAACATTGAGTTATGTACTCCTTTTCGATATTTTAACATAACACAAGGTTTTTCACTTGAAATCTAAGATATCTAAAGATTGTATGTTAACTAAAATTTGACTTAACACTCAATTGACATTGTTTGCTAACAAGGATGCCACCTTGGATTTTTGATAACTAGCATATTATATGTGAATGCCAAGAAAAAAGTTAAAAGGTAACACCGACTTACGATTTATTTAACGTCAGGTGTGAATGGGCTTTAAGCTTGAGGAGAACTTGAAGTCTGTCTGGTAACAATAATATCTTTGCCAGTGGAGAAAACTTCAATACTTGATTGTTTTTTTTTATGACTAATGTATTTCTTGGATTCTTGTGATTATTAAGGGGCTGTTTTCTGTCTCAATCCCCTCTGTAGGGTTTTCCTGAGTCCTCACACCAATGACATTTGATTTGTTTTAGGAGAGATGGATGTCTACACGGCTTTCCAAAAATAGTGCCATGTCGTTGCCTCGTTTGTTCTAGACTATTCCTTCAGGAGTTTTGGTGATGGTGCAAATATTGGAGAAGGGGCTCTTTATTTTAATTCACTTTCACCAACGTTTTTTTTTCAATTTTGTGATGTAGCTGAAGTGGCAATCATCCATATGATGATTTAGCCAGATTTGGCTACAGACTAGATATGAAAGTGAAAAAAATCCAGAATCCTTCTATATTCTTGGCTACCTACTGGAACTTATCATAAAAATCTGGGCAATTTGGAAATCGAAATCTGGCGAATTTGGGTCATTTTTTTCCATGGAAAATCCTTTGTATAGGTCAAAATCACATTCTTCAGGTCAAAATTTGGTTAAATTTCGCCCCAAAAAAGAAACACTGATTTTCACCCTATCACCAGAATAGGTACGTACTCTAAGTTTTAAAAGTGAAAATTTGGTTGACTACAACTGAAATACATTTGGGATTCCAGTTGATACCATACCCAAAAAAAAAAACTAATTTCCTGGTTGACTGCAACCGAAATACATTTAGACGCCAAGTTGACATGATATTGCTGTAAGTTAAAATGTCAGCCTCAAACTCCCACCGAAGGAGAGCTCCTGGGCCCCTAGTGGCTTACTTTTACGAGATAGGAGGTGGGACGGTGCGACTCTTTCAGGCTCCCTTTGAGGTTGGGGGCGATCACTGCCCCCCATTGCGCGTGGGACCAGAATGGGCTTACTCCAACTAGGCTATGCCATATAAAAAAGCCCCTGAAGTTGTGCAGAACAGGAACTTATAGTTATACTTTGGTTTTGGCACTCCAAAAGAAAATATAATGTGTACCGAAAGAGTAGCAAATTGCACCGGCTGTGGACGTCACCATCAATCGCCAACGCCGTCACATTGCTGACAAATCGTTTTTAGCCAACAACAGTGGGAGCCCAGTTTGCTTTGCCGCCGTCGGAGCTGCTGCTGCAGGCTGCGATCCCGTTTCTCAGCCGTCACTGTCGGTCTGGCTGTTGGTAAAAACTTTCCTTGTTAGGTACCTAGTAGCTAGTACTACCTACCTACCTTTCAAATATATGTTTTATCAGCAAAATTTATGCTATTTTCTGATTGAAATTTGTTCTTGAACAAAGTTCTCATCGTGGCAACTTACAAGTAATATCTTAAGGAACTAGAGATTTTTGGATAGTTGGTCATTATTTATACCCAAATGATTTTAGTCACAGCTAATTATGTGCTAGTACGAGACCTGGGGTTTTTTTCCCTCAAATTTTGATATAAAAATTGGCGATTTCCTTTTTCCAAAAATTAGGAAAATTAGTCGAATTTAAACTTTAAAAAGAAGTTTGGTCGAAAAGTGACAAAATTTGGAGGAAAAAATTCAAGTGGAATTGAACCAGGTATTGGTTACCTTGAGCCTGGCTACAAGCTACAGGAGGCCATGTACCTAGTTCAGGAGCACCCAGAGTTGTACCTACCTCTTTAACTATCTTAAGCTACTGACTCACCTAATTTAGGAGGTCAATTAAAACAGCCAGACTACAAGATGTAAGTGAGTGCTTGCTCAGATCCAGTAGCCTAAATAAATACCATGTGAAAAAACTTTCTCAAAACCTCTCTTATGTAGTAAGACCATACTTAATGCTGGGTAGGTAGGTGTATGGCAGCTTGAGCCTGGTGTACAGCAAGAGGAGTCGTTGCAGGATGTGTTTTGTATCTGATGCGTGCGGGTCATTCCGATTTCGGGTGCTTAAGAGCTTTTGAGAGGTCAATTTTGACATGGATCAATGGATGATGATATGTGTATTAAGTCAATTATAACATAATCTACCACGAATTTATCATAATAGTCTTCACTTTATGAATTTCAAGACATAAATTGAGGTTTTTGTGTGGTCATGTAAACAAGCAGCTCAGAATGTAATGACTCTACCCTTTATGATAGCTTTAAACTTGAAACTAAAAACTTCCCGTACTGGATGTAGAACTTCTCACCTAGTTGCATGCACTCCTATGGAACATGTCTATCCATTATATGCACACATAATATTTCAGATGTCACTCACATATTGCCACAAGTTTGAGCCAAAAGTTTACTCCCAAAGTTTATTAAACTTCAAACTAAACTTCCTGTACCGGATGTAAAACTTCTCATCTAGTTGCATGCACTCCTATGGAACATGTCTATCGATTATATGCACACATAATACTTCAGATGTCACTCACATATTGCTACAAGTTTGAGCCAAAAGTTTACTCCCAAAGTTTATTGAGTCAAAGAGGAGCATGACTGAGAGTCTCTTGCTGGCCTAGTGTGTGTATAATGGTAAGGGCTCAAATTCTTTTCCATTGAAAATGCACATTGCAGAACTTAATACATGTTTGTTTGTTCCTCTGGGGTTTGTAAGCAACCAGGATCTGGGAAAAGAAATTCACTAAAATTTTCAATCAATGTGACTAATGATGCATTATTATGGTGGTCCTTTCCAAATTAGTTAATGACCTGATTAGTTTCTTCCATGTTATCAATGGGTGCATAAATAAGAGCAGGTTATTCATATCACAAACTCACATCTTCTATCTTGGTGACTCTTGTGTTGCACATATTGCTGTTGAAGCTATACCTATCTTTGAGACATTAATGCCCATACATTCACACCCTTTCTAACCCTGAACGATTTTGTGAGTTTCTAGTATGTGAAACAAACAGATACCCAAAAAAACACAGATGTATTTGTCATAGTTCAAATCTTATTTTGAGTTTTAAAGTCAGGCATGCTCTAAAAGTGTAGGAAAAACTTACTCCCAAAGTTTATTGAGGAGGTTTGTTTGAGTGTTCTACCCTGGCAATCTAATAGAAATATAATCCAAAACCATTTAGGCCACATGGCAGTTTGACCCATTTAACATGTTAGTTTTGGATCTCTGCAATATTGTTAATGTTTGCAGTGCCAGTGTAACTATAAAACCAAGATTAAGTTGTTAGATAGATCAGATGGTATGGAAATCCCCAATTTCCATTGGCTAGTGATTGAAAATTTTGGATTTAAAAATTGTTGCTGGGTGGGGGAAATCACGAATCACCTCTTGTGAGCAAAAATAAAAAAGAATCAATTCTTTTTATTGCAGTGATTAGATACAACTTCTAACTTTCCATTTGTGGATGCAATCTGCTCCAAACACACATAACACTTGTGACACTAGTTTACACAATGGCAGCTTGTCTCCTTTCTTTCAAGGACAGAACCATCCTTCTCACACAAATGCACTGTTGCCAAACGACTTTCCCCTTTGCTTCTTTCCATAAAGTGTTCTTTCATTCCATTCCCCAAAAAGAAGGCAGATAAGTGTGATTGAGTGGGTGATGGTGCTCTTTAGAATACGAGCCAGGGACTTGTGCGTAATGGTACTCTCCAACGGTGTGTTGAGACTAGTAATATGATTATCTATTGCCTTTGGATGAGTACTTGCAGAAAATGGGTCCAGACTCCCAATGGGGCCCAAGTTCCAGTGCCATGATCTCAGTCCCCAAGGAATGCTCAACAAACCCTTTTGCAGGGCTTCCATATTGGGTTTGTAGTTAATCCATCACATGAGGGTTTATCGATCTTATTAAGGATGTGTGCCTAGTCATATTATGGGTTTGTTGGTCTCATTAAGGGTGTGTGCCATTGCCTTGCTTGTCCAAATCCTAATTGGTTTTTGCAATTTCTCAAGCCACATTTCTCCAGTTCTCCTTTGGAAACTGACAAGACACAGAGCAAGTTGGAAATGTGCAATAATAATTTTGATTAGAGACCCATAATCTAAGTGGGGTTAATCTAGATTAATTTTCCCATACTTGACCAAAGTAGCAGCTGGGTTGTTTGGTTAAAATACACTCACTTTATGAAAAATTAAAATATTGCCCTTGGGTCTTCTTTTGGGTAATCTATGGTAATTGAGAGTTCATCTTTTGGATTGTATGGTATGTTCCTCTGAACTTAGCACTGTCATTGAAGTCTTGTAGGTGTGGGGATTTCTCAAATTCCATAGTTGTTTCTTTTGATTTAAATTTCAAAAGTTTCCCATGAGTAGAGTTCATATGATATGTGATGTGAACAAACAATCAAACCTCCAGTTTCAAGGTGTTGGTGTCTGCACATATTTCACACTTTGATAAAAAAAAATTCCATTTGGAGTCTGCAGCTATTTATAATCAGAGATGAGAATGGATGAGAGAACGTTCAAGTTTCTGTAGAAATAAGATTACCATTTGTGAATTAAAAGAAATCTTGGATTTTTTTCCCTCCCTCAATCATTTGTATTACATGACACTTTCAGGCTGTCAGGATCTTTGACAGACTCACACACTCACTTAATACCTGAAATGTACCAGCTATTGTAAGAAGGCTGCCACAGGGGGAAAAAAAAGCTTAAGATGTTGTTTTGGAGCCCCACTGTACTCTATTGAAACACCTTGGAAATCTGGATCCAAGATTCAGGAAACCTGACAGAGGCCCAAAAGCTATCACCCATAAGACACACTTGAGGTCAATGGTGGTGCTGGTGGCTATGGTACGAACACACACTCTGCAATTGTCTTGTTTGAAACCATTTACACAATCAAATCTGGAAAGAATTTTACACGATCAAATCTTGAAACGGTGAATAAGATAATTGGGTCCCAATAGATTCATACCAAGGTGCAATGCAGGACCAGTCTGTAAAAATATACAAACTACCCAACGTGTGTATGCCTGGCACGTCGCCCTCAAGATCACAGCACAGATTTGTTCTTGGATCCAGCAGTGAGCAAGCTTGGGCACACCCCTAAGCATAAGGGCTCTTTCCAAATATACAAATGTTTAAGCAAAGACTACCTAATCCACATCTTTGCTTACCAGAATTAATGCCATGTGAGCTTGTTTGACATGTGAGCTTGTTTGGTGGATTAAGCTACTCCATATGCTTAATCACTTCTGCAACACTTTGTCTCCTTGAAGCTTCAGAGTCAAGTGACAACCTACAGCACCTTTGTAATCAGTAGCAAATGTGTTTTCCACATCCCCATGGATGAGACAGAAAGATCATTCAAATAATCACTAATTAATACATATGAATATGAGGGGTCACTAATTGATACATATGAATAAAGGTGGCAATTGAAGCAATTTGAGTGTGATATTTGATGGGCTTGCTTTGTAACCCCAACTGCAATCCAGCTGGAAAGAATCAAAAGCTTGAAAAAAGAGCCACTTCTTCCATGCACTTGTATCCAGATTTGAAGTAATTATCCTGGTCTTTAAGGTGCTCAACTTCCAGAGTTAGTTAAAAACTCTTGGTATTAGTACACTATCATTGATTGTCAGCTTGCACAGGTGCCAATTAGCTATGGGTCTCTGACTACTAAAGCACAGTTGGAGGGATTAGAATCCAACTTGAGGATCTGCAGAAAGTGTGTGAGTAACCAAGAAAAGTGGACAATCACAAGGTCAACATGATTGAGGAGACATGTTGAGGACTAGTAGAAGAGAACTTGAATGCCCTGTTTTTTCACAACACTTACTGCTGTTGTGTTCACTCAGTAAGGAGTTTAAAGCAATTGGCATGCATTTTCCACATCTTACAAGTGCACCAAGAAGAACTGTTTTTCTCTTGTCTGCACCTGGTAATTGTAGGTCAAACAAGTGAAGAAATTTGTCCATGTGCCTGCAAAATACAGCACATCATAGTGCACAACCTCACCGTGAAACACAATTCAAAGTTGCAACAGAAAATTCCAGACACCATGTCCTCCACCTCAACAATGGCTACTTTGGAGCAATTCCCTTCTGTTTTGAAAAGTCCTCACCCAATCAGTTCTCCATGAACCCATAACTCTCAATCTTCCAATTTCCCACCTACAGAGATGTACAAATGGTCTTCCTCCATTTGCAGGGAGAACCCCTCAATGACACTTTGAAGGTAACATGACAATGCATGCACTCATAACCTATGAAAGTTGCTCATGAAGGAAGAGATTTCATGTATGTGTATCTTCACACATACATGGAATCCTAATCAACTCTACCTGCATGGCTGTTACTGCAGATGTTTTTAAAGTTTTTAACCTGAGTGCAACTGATGCAAATTCTATTGCAGGAGGTATGAATATCTCAAATTAGGGTTTGGACATTCTGCCTAATTTGCTCCATATCGGCTCATAACTCTTTCAGAAACAGCAGCTGAAGCTTCCCATAGTTCATTGCCAAGGTTTCTGTTGTAAGAAATCTGTGATGACTGACAGGTCAATCCTCTGCCCCCAAAGTAATACTTACCTGATATCTCCTACACTACCACACAAATACAAATGTCACGTATACAGCAGAATTCAAATGTTGGCATCTCAAACTGAGAGGATTATCTCCCTCTCCTTCATTTGTGACAGGAGTTTGAAACTTTAATATGGCAGTGAAAGATCAGACATTGTGCAGCTCTACAAGGATTCTCAAAACAAGATGAACGTAGACCAAGAAGGTTTGAGAGTACCCAAGGAGCCAAGGCAGCATCAACCACTGATGCAGCCCCAGCTGTTGGTGACTGCAGTAGAGTTAGCAGCGTGAGAACCAGATTGCTGAGTCTCACAAGGAAATGAGGCATCTCCCTCAAGATATTGCTGGCTACTGCCCCTGGGTCTGCAGCCCTGCACAATCATGATTGTGTCTGTCAAAACATCAATCATCAATCATAGTTATGATTGTGTCTGTGAGAAAACATCAATCATCAATCATAGTGCTTAGACAGATTCCAAATCTGTTCCTTCTGCTTTCATATTCATCAACTTCAACAATTTGCAAAAGTAGTAGGCCCTGCCCTGCATAGTCATATGTGCTATTGTCACTCAATGTAATCACTTCCCAATAAGACACATCTACATATCTCTTGTGAATTCAGTTGTGCCCTGGTTCACTGAAGAATGAGATGAGAGTGGATAACTGATATAAGGGAGCAAAAGGTGGGTTCACAGCAAGGAACACACATGACAGAGATATGTGATGGAGCTTCCTTGGAGTGGAGACGACGATGAAGCTCATATGAAAAGAGCAGCATACACACTGTGCAGGTCAACTGTTCAGTCCAGTCAAGAGAAAAAAATCCGAAGCACTCAAAGTTGTTACTTCACACAGCAATTCAATGTTCGAATCAAGCTTATTATGTCTGAACCTGAAGATAAGATAATGACATGAGCACAGTACCCACAAAGAGAGGTGACCTACATTTGGATGTCTCATAGATTCTTGCAAGGCTATACCAATCCCCATTGTAAGAAGATGTCTGGAGAGTGCCTTGCATCAATCCACCCTCATCCACCTGCAAGCTTCGCACTGCAAATCCCATAGTCATAATTTTGGCAACTCATAACACAAGGAACTATTTTTAAGAGCAGAAACGTGCCAGCAGTGTGAGCTAGAACATTGTATGTACCACAACGATGGGTGAAGGAGACAACATTGACAATGCGGGCTCTGGGAGCATTCTTGTAGAGCAGCGGCAATAACTGACAAGTCAGCATGTATGGCCCCAAGTAATTGCTTGCCATCATGCTGCCCATCCAATCCACATGCACCAATACATCCCATGATCATGCAATGCCTTGGGATCAACCATAATGCTGGGAGTATCTAGAGGCCTAACCAAGTGCAACTTGAAAGTAACAGACTGACAATTGTTCTATCCTTTCTTTGGATTCATGTGCATCATGAGACAAAACAAGGCAGACCAGTGTGGTGGTATCATACCAGTCAAAGTCATCCGAGGTCCACCTTTGTGAAGTAGCCAGAATTCCTGCATTATTGACCAGTAGCTGTAGTTTACCTGGTGGGTTTTCACCTTCAAAGAGGTCCTGGATAGTCTTCACAAAGCTTAGAATTGATGGAACCAGGCACAAATCCAGTTCTAGAGCCTGCACAGACACATCCTTATGCTTCCTCTGGATTTCAGCCACAACCTGCAACTCTCCATAACAGCAACCACCACCATGACCACCATGATTGTGAAGCCTAGAAAAGATGCAGGAGAACATCATTGCAAACTCTCTTTGAAATTGTGTCACAAAAGGAAGATAGTACCTCCCTCAGACGCTTCAATGAACGACCAGCTGCAATCAGCCCCCAAAAAAGCATTGAAACTTCAGAATGCTTCATACAATCTACAAGTTTCTAATGTCAGCTCTTCCACTTGAGAACTGAGAAATATTGAGGTTTTGTGTCCACTGCATCTGAGCCCATACTCACACCACACACCTCTTTGATCACAATTCTGTAATGAGGATTATGGGTGTCAAATGCTCAAGCCATAAGTGCAACATTGAACATTCTCATCAATGGTATCTATCTGATAGCATCAGCTCTCCGTACAATTTAGGAAATTCTTGAAACCTGAATTTTTACAGGGACAATTTGGTCTGTTCTAACACTTCAACCTTTCTCTCTGTCAATGTATCTGTCTGTCATGTGTGAAGGAGCATTGCATTGGGCCTGCTTCACATCAGATCACTAAACCCATATATCTGAATTTGAGTCGTATTTGTAAAATGATCGTGAACTCACCTAGGATCACATGGAATCCATGGAGTGCAAGAGCTATGGCTGTAGCCTTACCAATCCCAGAAGATGCCTACTCTTTCCAACAACACACCCACAACGCTTTCTGATCAAGCACTGGTAGAGAGTGGGGGAGCAAAGAAGCCTTTTTCTCACTTATAAGGAGGCAGAAAGCACAATCCCAAGAGCACAAAAGAAAGGGAAAGATTAAAAAAAGCAGGAGGGAAGATAAAAAGAACCATACCCCCGTCACAATGCTTGCAGGTTTGAGGTCCAAAGCTGCTGCCCGAGATTGAGGAACCGAATAGGGCGAGCGACGCAAACGAGGATACAGAAAGAGAAGATGGAGATAGGAGTAAAGCAAAGCGAGGGTCCAAAGAACTCCCATCCGCCCCAAATTCCCAATCCTCATCACATTCCAAGCTATCACTCTCGCCATCTCTTCCACCACCACTTCTTCCCCTTCTTCCCTTCGCACGCGCCGCGCGCAGTTCGAACTACGAAGTTCTCGCAATCGAGGTAGAGACTAGAGACAGGTCCTCGGACAAGGAGTCTATGGTCAAAAATTTAACCAACCACAATTGCTTCATCAAAGCACCGGTGGTCTAGTGGTAGAATAGTACCCTGCCACGGTACAGACCCGGGTTCGATTCCCGGCCGGTGCAAAGCATGCAGCTTTTTCCCTTTTGTGAGAGAAGGGAGTGGCGCAGATCAGGGTAATGGTGTGGCGATCGAGCTTGCCGCGGAGTACAAAGTTTGCTCCTTTTTCTTTTGCAGTTGTCTTCAGCGAACTGGAGAATGGATATGGTTGCGTTGCCGATTTCAGCTCGCTGTCGCAAAAAAGCAGGTTTGCTGCAAGTGCAATTGCACACTACTACTGTACCTCGTGCGCAGTTTTGTCCTCCCTGTAAGCAAAGGCACCACATTTGTCTCCTCACCGAAGAAGAAAATTTGTGTGAAATTGTTATCGTTGCCATTGATATTGGTTTGCATTGCAGTGAAGATTATTAAGAAGAAACTTTCTCTTTCAGCTTTTCGGAATTGCGCGAATGTAGAATTAGATTTATTTTTTGGTGAGCGAGAAATTTGAGCTTGAATCGAGAATGCAAATTTATAGTTTTCCGTAACTTCTTCATGCAAGGCAATGGCAAATGCGAAATGTATCCGATTTTCATGAGGAAGATTACATAACAAATTTGATCTGTTGTGGTTGATTGCTCCCATAGATTTGATAAGATCGTTTAAGTTCTTCCCAAAGGAAGGAAGGATGCTGAGTTCTGGAGGTTGTCAATCTGCAATCTGTAGACATTTGCAAAGCCTCAGCTGCTTTGACAGGATCACCCGGCAAGTCTTGCATATGTTTTCTCTATGCCTCTCAGTGTTTGCAAATAGCTATGTTTTCATATTGTTCAAAAAACCTCCAGAAAGTCGATTTCAATGAAATGTGGACATCAAATGTGACCAACATATCTTACAACATACTGTGCATGTTCAGAAACATGAGATTGAGAATTGTGTGCTGGTGAATAATACACTGATTTTTTGAACACACAGATTCAGAGCATCATCTGTAGGAGAGAAATTGGAGAAAAAGGTGGTGGTGGTGGGTGGGGGTTGGGCAGGGTTTGGAGCAGCACACGCTCTTGCAAAATTAGGTTTTTCTACAACATTATTGGATGCATCTCCAAACCCTGGTGGACTAAGTACTGGCTTCCGCACCACGCTAGGTCGGCCTGTTGAGGCAGGCATCAAGGGCTTCTGGTATACCGCTACTACTCTTGAGTTGTATTCTCTTTTTGGTCTTTACTAATTCTGCTACTTCTCATGTGGAAATATTTCATAGTTGGATACCAAAGTGCTCAAATGTTTCTCTTCAAGCTTTTCCCATGTGATGGATCACTCAGTTCCCATCTTCTCTATTGGTATCTTCTAGCTTTGAAGAGAGATTTCATTGTATTGTATTGCTTCATTTTGAAATATGTAATTGATGGATGTGGTGTGTGCAGGTGGCAGTATCATAACATTTATCATCTTGTGCAAGAGCTTGGCATTGTGAGTGCCATACCAATCTTTCCCAGATACTCACCATGTCTAGCCCTCTCTGTTGCTTTGGCTTCAATGATTGCCTTTTACAGGGACAGACTAAAATAAAATGAAGCTTAACCTCATAGGCCTGTTGGAGCTTGAATGAGGATACAATTGACCTTTTTTGATTAGCTATGTCACTTGAGTGCTAGCCAACATCCTGACATAGTCTTCCTGAAATGCAACAGCAACTCAGGATGCCATAATGACTTGACTGAAATTTTGGGTGGACTATAATATACATATCTGCACCCACCATTGGAAGCTGCTGAAATCAGTGGGTAGTCAGGGCAGCTCATCACTGCCATTTGTCATGACTGTGATGGTCTGATATTTGTGAGCAAGTCTCATAAGGTTATGATTGCACTCATGGTCATGTTACCTTCAAATTGTTGTTGTGGAGTTTTCACTGCGATTTCACAGATCTTTCTTCAACCTGTGTTTCTAAGGCATCTTTGTTAAATGTAACAGGAATGGCCATTTACAGAGTGGACAATGAGCTCATTCTATTCACCACAAGGGATACAAGTAGAGTCTCCAGTTTTCAGTGCTCTTCCACGTCTCCCCACACCTCTAGGCTCCTTCCTCTATACCTCCCCCTACTTCAGGTCTCTTTTGAAGTGTATTCATTCTTTAATTCCTACACTTGTGTTTCCTTTGTGTATCCAAGGCCAGTAATCATCTGAGTGGAATTTAGTGCTTCAGTCATTATCTTGTACATTCGCTAAACAATTTCTCTGTATTCTATCTCAGAAACTTATCACTTTTGGACCGCCTTACTGCACTTCCACTGATTCAAGCCCTTCTTGAATTTGACTTGGTGTGGTTTTCCACCCACATGCATGTGTTGAGTCTTTTGAATTGCATTTCCTTTGAAGATGAAGCTCTGAAGATGAAGCACTGAAAAGTTGGATGAAAAACATGGCGGTCAGACAGGGATTTCAGAACATTTTTGTCTAATGATCTGGATAATGGATTGCAGTTGTTGAAGTCTAACTTTATTTGATTCCAGGATGACAAGGCTTATTCTGCATATGATGCAATGACAGCAAGGGAGCTTTTTCGAAGGGCAGGTGTTTCAGCCAAACTTTATCATGAGTTTCTGGAACCCATTCTTCTGGTCACCCTATTTGCTCCTGGCGAGCAACTTTCGGGTACTCCTTTGTGCAAATCTGCAGTTTGGATGGCCTTTTGCCAGGCTTAGTCATGGCCATCACCATACCTAATGAGAAGAAGCAACAATGCCATGACAGTGACAGAAATGGCTACAAATTGATATTCTGACCAAATTTATTTCAGATCATAGTAGTCGTCTGTATCCTACAACCTGTCAAAAATTTGGAGACTAAGTGGTGATAAGTACTTGGTAGAATTTGTAATGTACTGCATCACACCAACTTGTAAAGGTTTGGAATGAAATTCTGTGAAATTTTGATTATATTGATGTGAAGGTCAGCGGCAGCAGCTTTGGGGGCATTGTACTATTATGTCTTGGCGCATCAGGCAGATTTTGATGTATGCTGGTGTAAGGGGTCAGTGGCTGAGCTGATATTTCAGCCCTGGATCCAACACATTGAAAATCAAGGAGGGCGTATACTTGGAGGGAAGCGTGTCAGTGATGTAATCCTTGATGACTCTGTCAACAAGATCACTGGAATTGTGGCTGGTAATCCAAATTCCTACTGGGGCTTTTGTCCATGGTTATGCAGTACTTTTTTATAATAGTTTTTTTCCAGCAGATCAGCTTACCATCTGTTTGGGAAACATGAAAACTTTTCCAAGACTCTCAGAACATCTTGCATAAGTGATTCTGGCTTTTTATTTTAAAATCTTGCTGCTTTAATTATTACTTGATCAAAAGCTGTGCAGTGAACAGCACTGGAGAAACAGAGGTGTATGAAGCAGATGCAGTAGTGTTTGCAGTTGGAGTTCAGGCAATGCAGGTAATTAAATTTGTTGGAAATACAGTTTGGTTCATAGACAATATTCCAACCTTCCTGGGTTTTTTGTTTTTCAATTTTGCAGCTCATTCTCTTCTTCATCAGCAACTGTGATCCTGTCTCAGATTTCATGCAAGTATATTTGGTGTTGTGATATCCTGTTCTATAGAATACAATATCGCCTGAATTGAGTGGTTTATGTGCTCAAGGATATGAGTTAGGGTAAGGTCCTGTGACATCTTAGGACAATAGTCAAGGATCTGTTGGTATCTGTACTGTACAGCGAATAGTGGCTTCATCATCTGCATTAGCGGAGAGGCCTGAGTTCTCAGCAGTGTCAAATTTGGGCACAATTGACATTCTTGCAACTCGCCTTTGGCTTGATCAACGTATAATTCTACGGAATCCATCAAATGTGATTGCGGGATTTGAGCCAAGCACTGGGGCAACACTATTTGATCTCAATGCTCTGCAGGTAACCACTGAATTCAGAACTGCTGATTCAAGGGTACTTAATCTTGATGTAATGGCAGTTGAACTGAGCAATGACACATTTGGGGTAATTGAGACCAAAGTGTCAGACTAAAATAACCATACTCAATACTTGGCATGTGTAAGTACACAATGATAACACAGAAAAATTATGCAAATCCCAAAAACTGTCTGTAAGGATTGTATGATCTTGAGTCCTTTTCATTTGTGTTTCTGTCTTAGACTGAGTTTGCAGACAATGTCGGGAGTGTTCTGGAAGTTGACTTTTTCCATGCCAATCAATTGATCCCACTTGAGGATGATGCTGTTATTGATAAGGTATGGAAACACCAACATAACCCAATGTCTTCATTAATATGTTTAAGGCACATACTCTTGCACAGTTTGTTTGTGCCAAATGCAATTTCATCTTCAGAAGTGGTCTTAACATGAAAGTCTTGATTGAACTATAGTCTCTAATGAGTTCAAATACCAATGGTGCAGGTGATGAAGAAGTACTTAACAAAATGTGATTCAAGATTCAAGACTGCAAAGATTGTCGATGCTAGTGTCCTACGGTTCAAAAGTGCAGTAACTTTATTTGCACCTGGGTCTCATCAGCATATGCCAACAACAAAAACAAGCTTTGCCAATGCATTCATGGCTGGAGATTGGCTTCAACAGGGGCCTGGCTCCCATGGAGCACGTGGGCTTTCACAAGAAAAGGCATTTGTTACTGGGATATTAGCAGCAAATGAAGTGGCCAGATCACAGGCTGTAAATGCCCAAGCGAAAGTCATCGAAGTTGAGGAAGATGAAGCCCATATAGCCTTATTGAAATCAGGACTACGCCACATCCGACAAGGTGCTCAAGCACTAGGTGTAGAATCACCTTTTATTTGAGTTTTTTTGAGATAAAAACAACTAGGTACTGCCAAACCATTGATTGGGTGATAACCTCATCAATTGGAACATCTTGATTTGGATTTGCAATGTTCCACCACCCCAAGAGAGATAGGAAACAGAAGAAAAACTAACAACCCTCTGTTGAGAGATTCTGTTCAATGGGAAAGGGAGAAGGCTTGGACATATCCTCCAGCGATCTCCACCACTGACAGAGTCCGGACCTGATCCTTGTTGACAACCTTGACAAGAAAATTCAATGATGCACCAAGTAGGTCTTTTCCCTCATCTCTTCTCTCCAGTTAGTTGTCCATGAGCATGTAGTGAGGTATTCTTCTCATAGTATCTCTGCATAAGTGAAAAGTAGAGAAGATGCTCCCACACAAGTTGACAAATTAGGTAAACAATTCCATTGATGGGCCACATAAACTAAAATCAGGCTTACTGATTCTGGGTTTTGTACGACAATGTGAAAATGCAAGATTCCAATTAAAAGCATGCAGGTAAGTTACTACCCACCACAGCAGAAAATGCTGAAATACAAACAGCTCCGTAGCTCTCTTGGGTACAAAGTAGAATTCAGCCCTTGTTCTTTTTCATGCTTTTTGGTCTGAGAAATTGTGGTGAGGACCACAATGTCAAAGCTCATATAGTCTGAGCAAATTAAGTCTTGTTGGATCGTGTGAAAAAATCTGAAAACTAGAAATTCATGGACCAGCAAACAACAAAAAACAATCCCCACTGCACCTTGCTTGCACAAAGCTGTTGCAAAGCTCAACACAACCCACTTTTTTTTGCTACCACAGAAATTAAAAGTAGGAGAACACCATTTCAGAAACCAATTAAAGCGAAATAAGTTCTTTGTATAAACCCACAAAAATGCAGACTACAACCACAGTAAATAAGCAACAGTAAAAAAAAACAGTAGGGAAAAAAGAGAGACATTCACCCAGTTTGCAAACCAAGACTTGAGTGAGTGAGTGGCTCTTTCACCCTATAGGGTGAATGAGTCAGGATAGAAGAGGAATGAATAAGGTTCATCCAAATTCAAGATGAATACATTAACATTCATTCCCGAAATTCAAGATAAGTGGATGAGGTTCATTCCCCAGATTCAAGATGAAGCGATAAGTTTCATCCTGAATTCAAGATGAATGGATAAGGTTCATTCCCGAATTCAGGAGTCAGCATGGGGAGATGAATAAATAGGGTTCTCCCTCCCCTCATGATTCATCCCCATCTCCATTTTCGATGAGGTTTGGATGAGATTTGGCGGGGCTTCATCAGCAGCAGCCAGCCCAAGGAGAAGGTTTTCGCAAAATCCCCAGAAAAGAAGAGAGTTCGAGCTGCTTCCATTCAGCAAATCTTGAAGGTCCGGGAAATGGAAGCTCACGAACAACAAATCATTAAATCGCTATCGCACTTGGATCTTGGTGGAGATGGTGATCAAGCTCCTGGTGAAGAAGACATGATGATGGTGATTGTTGATGAGGAATTACTGGAGGAAAGTGGAGAATCAATTGGAACAATAGCAGATGAATCAAGTGCCACCCCTGCTGCTGCTCATTCTCATGTAGTTGCCGCATCAATTCATTATGATGATGATCCTGGTGATCTTGTTGAGTGCGGTACAAAGCAAAAGATGTACTTTGTGGAAGGTTTAGGCCTTCCTGTGCCAACTTGGACCTTTGGAGGAGGGAAATTGCTGGAGGAATGTATGAACTCTGAGGTTGCGTACAAGACTATCTACCAAGGCGCAAGCTGCAGTGATGATGATAGTCTTGCATGTTTTGATGATGATGACGATGATGATGGAGAAGACTCGGAGATTGTAAACAGCCTTCAAATTGGTGTTAGGAGAGGCTACAAAGAACTGTACGAAAACCTGGAGTATCTCACAGTCCAAGCTGCTCCTCTTGATTCTCGTCCCGTGGTGATTCCAGGAGCTGAGAAGCAGTCGAGAATCAACTCACCTGATGATGGAGGTGACAAGGACGGTGGTGGTGCGGCAACTTTCTACAAGCAAGATTTCAACGCTGAATCTTCTTTTGTAGAGGATTCAGGACTCCTAGTGCCCACATGGACTTTTTGACGACCGAAAAGACTGACAAGAGTTTTCAGGGCTTTTCCAAACTGAAAGCAGATGCATCCATCATCTGTGGGGCACTTATGTTTTGTTGACAAGAAGGCAGACTTTTGTGTGAAGAAGCATTAGACTTTTTGTGAGGATCATCGACGTGAAAGTGGAAACATACTGTAGGCTATGGCCGAACGATGTACCTCGATCAATGGTCTTTTCACATTCCTTTTGGTGGTAGGATGGATATGCCTAGAAAACAGACTCTGTTTAGACAGACAAACTATAGCATCTTCACTGGTATGTGTTCTGTTTTTGTGCAAGATCTTTGCGTAACATGTAGATGTGAAGTCTGAAACATACCCGATGTTCAACCCAACGTTCTTCTGTTCGAAGCAGAGATGTCTTCCGATATTTGGTATGACGATTGCCGACTTTCGATTCGGAAGAGTCAACAAGAAAATCTCCACAAATTACCCCACACATGATTGTGCATGCACTTCGTTTATATGCAATCCTATCGGTTAGAAGCTCAAATTAGGGTTTGACGCTCGAGAGTGCTGTATTGTCTTGGAGACAGAGAGAGACAGATATAAGTAATTGTAGTTGTTTTTCTGTCCGCTTCCAACAATCCTTTCGTCGTCTTGAGGATGTCGGTGTCATTTGTGGATGTTGGACAAAAGCTAAGGAGTGTTTTTATCGAAGGAAGAGGAAAGACCGAGAGAGAGAGAGAGAGAGAGAGAGAGAGAGAGAGAGAGAATGGAGCGAGGAATTGCTATAGGGGCAAGGACGAAGGCGTCAATTCGGCTGTGGACTTGGGCATAACATGCTATCTTCCGCGGCTAGCTTGAGATCCGCTCGGGTTTTTTCCCGCTCCACCTTGGTTCTGGTATGCACTCTGTTTCTCCATACCTCTCTCTCCTGATGATACCTTAGTCCAACACAAAACTTGCAGATTTTTTCTTTCAGATTTCAGATCCTTCTTAACTGTCTCAGGATTTTGAAAAAAGTTTGGTGATGTGTTTTTGACCACCTGGAAGTGTCAATTCCATGGCTAGATTAGAGATTTCTTGGAGGAAGACAATGTCAGTATCTTCATTTGAATCACAGGTTATCGCTGAATGTAGAAACACAAGTGTCACAGGCATCTAAAGCACATTGAGGTCACATCCGGCTCTGGGAGCTTTCTTATTGTCTCCATATTCACAGAATGGCATTGTAACTTCTATCCTTACTTGCAGGGCCTCCCTGTTGCTTTTGATTGGAGAGAAACCTCAATGTTCCATTTAGTACATCACATAAGAGCTTCACTGCTCTCTCCAGGTAACTCAACCTGCAGCTATTTGAATTGCTGATTTGAACATGCAAACTTAGACATACCCATGCTGAAAAAAACAGAAAACTGAGTCAGATATCACTGAGTGCATACATATTACTCAAGGGTGGGATGAATCTTTGATTGACTTGGAAGCTGTTGGTGCCTAAGCCTCCATTGTCTCCTTGCAACCAGCCTTCTATGGCCTAATATGTGCTGTCACTTTGCTCCAATTTCTATTATAGTTTCACAGTAATTTTTGTTGCTCCACCCAGTGCAGCCATGGTGTCACTGCTTTGGCAGTCACCTGACTTGACAGCAAGCATCCACACTTGATTGATGCTACCACTTCATGGGAATGGACACAACCATAAGAGAAAAACAGCCATATCCTTACTGCATTTTTTCTTGGGCTGAAGATCAGAGTACAGCACAATCACATATCTGGCAAATCAGGGGTACTAAGTAAGCACACCATGATGAAGATCTTCATGAAGTTGCACACCTTCTTTAAAGGAATATTCTGAATGTCTCCATTAATGTCTTGATTTAGTGTGACAAGTGTGGGAGGAAGCACATGTGCCATTTCCCAATCTGGTCATGACAGGGTCCGTGTTGTGGATGGCAGGGATTATTATCCATTTAGCAAGCATTTGCATAGCATTTGATGGTCCTTCTGACAGCCCATCAGCCCCATAGGGTAGAAGCAAAGCTGAGTATTTGTTACCTCCAATCATTTGGTGGCTGGAAGTCTTGCATTGCTCAAGGTTGAGGTCTTCTCCCTGGAATGCACTTTCATAGAGTGTGCCTCACAGGAATAGGTCAAAGTAAGGTAGGACTGCAGTGAAGGCTTGACTCTACAATGGATGACATTCATCAAACCCAAAGTATATTGTATTCATCAATTATATGATCATACAAATGTGTCTTACCCAATCTATCAAGTAGAAAGAAAATCACCACTTATACAAAAGGATTATGCAAAATCTCATAATATTTATTCGTTGAAATTTCTCCTCATTGGAACTAGTTTTTCCCATTACTTTCAATTTATTCAACATTAGTTTAAGGTGCAATCTTGCATTTTAATCTTATTCTTTTTGTTTCATGTTTATAATTTTTTATGTTTTAAATTAAATTTGAGCTCCACATTGCTGCACACTACCAAAGACAATAGATTATTTTAATTATTTCTTATGTTTTCATATGTTTATGTCAATGTCAAATTTAAATTGAATTAATATACATTTCATGGACATGAAAAGACACATGTTAATTTGTTTTTTTTAATCCATGTTGGTGGATAGAAAAAAAGAGTGAGGTAGTTATAAAATGGAGGTCGTTATTAGGAAAAGTGGGAGATAGTTATTATGAAAGTTAATAGGAAAAAGAAATAGTTATAAAGGAAGTAATTATGAAATAGTTAGGCTTGAAAATGAGGTAGTTATTCTTGAATTGTTTTTGGAATGGTCCAGGGATGACCATATGACCGAAATGGTCACGTAAAAGCGATATACAAAACTTTTTGCAAAGAACCCCATATAAACCAATTCCTACATCATTAGAATTTCCTTTCGTTTCATGTTTCTATTTTTTAAAGTTTTAAATAAATTATTTTTGAGTTTTTTTTTACATACATTGTGACCTTGTTTTAAATTATGATGCTGTGTGAATGGATTTAGGTTTAGCCTTAGTCTCCTATAGTTTATCATAGCTTTCTTCATGTTGAAAATCTTTGTTTGTTATAATTTTCATGCATATTGCAAAAATATGTTGTGATGTTCTTCTTTTCATATATAACTAGTGTGAACCCTGTGCATGATGCACAAGTGTGTTATTTCAAGAAAAAGAAAAAAAAGAGAAAAAAAAAGGCCCAAGAAAAAAG
>Ga0116229_10000508_pt1 | contig 51849 bp, 48 predicted proteins | sample S1TSphgellanicum_3_FD_87313 | JGI IMG/M metagenome (GOLD analysis project Ga0116229, IMG submission 87313) | Host-associated microbial communities from peat moss isolated from Minnesota, USA - S1T2_Fc - Sphagnum magellanicum MG | ecosystem: Host-associated > Plants > Peat moss > Unclassified... | reverse complement strand
TACTGTAGTGTAGTTGAAGCCTCCTGGTTTGCTGAATCTGTGTTCTTTGCTCTCTAGGTTGGTTTGCCTGCACGAGGAAAGACATTCACTGCAGCCAAGCTCACTAGATACTTGCGCTGGCTTGGTCATGACACCAAGCACTTCAATGTTGGCAAAGTAAGTTCCATTGAAAAACAGAGAGATTTTCAGTTGAGCTGTCCTAAACCTCTAAACCTGAAACCCTAAATGTGGGTCCGTCTGCAATCTGCCTACTTGAACTTGTTCAATGTAAGTTCCCATGGTTCTTACAGTGTGGAGTTTCTTGACTCTGTGTTCATGTGCACAACTGCTGTTTTCTACTGCTAAAAAAAGCTAGATTGCTACTGAAGAATGTAAATCAATGTGCAGTGAGTGATTTTTGGCTCTATAGATTTTGTAGAGTGATGGGTACTTCATATTTTCTGACCAGGCAATTGATTGTGCAAAACATCTGTGCAGTATCGGCGTTTGAAGCTTGGCTCCAGTCAGGTCAGTGTTTCTTCTACGCTTTTGAAGAACCAGGTTTTTCTCAACTAAGGACTTGGGAGTCATGTGTGTTATGCAAAAATGGAAAATCAAAGTGGCAGATATGATTTGAACTTGGGATATTGAAGAAAGCATTCATCTTTGGTGGATTGGAAAACCATATGAAGGAGGCAGCAGGGAACATGTCGCTTGCTCCAATTTATTCTGAAGAAAAAAATTGCTTGGTGGGTGGTTTGCAGTCTGCGGACTTCTTCAGGGGTGATAACAAAGAGGGCATTGATGCCAGGAATGAGGTCTGCATGCTGTGGCCCTCTTCTGTGTTCATCTGCAGTAGAATTGGCTGTCAAATTGGGTGTCAACTTCACCAAACCCTAAACTCTACCCCATAAAGGATTTTGGAAACCTATCATGAGAACCATCAATCATATCTTGCCCCCTTCTGTGTCATGTGTGTGTGCATTTTCTCACCTTCACTTATGCAAGAATCTGGTTTCTCTGCACATAATGTGCAGGTTGCAGTTCTTGCTATGGAGGACATGCTTGCGTGGATGGAGGAGGGGGGACAGGTTGGTGCTCTTTTTTTTCACCTTTTCTGAACAGGTCTAACAGTTTTCTTGCCAAAAAACGAAAATCAGATCTGCAATTCTGGAGACATGATGGGCTATGTGGTTTTGATTGATCTATGAATGTAGAGGTTCAATCTCTTAGTTGAAGTGCAATCCAACAATGGCTAGTGCCAATCCTGTGTCCTCCTCCTCAATTCTCTACAAACTAAAGATTGAAGCCAATGTTTGCTTTGCTTATGGTTCAATATATCTTAGCCCTTATGGTCAAAATGCTCACAGACCTAACCAGTCACCACAGCAAAATGGGTATCAATGGTAAGATCATCCCTTCATGCTACTTTCTCAGCAATGATTTTTTTCTCCCTATTTTTGTAGGTTGGCATCTTTGATGCCACCAACAGCACAAATGCACGTCGGAACATGCTTCTGAAGTTGGCAGAAGGAAAGTGCAAGGTGCTGCTATATTCTTCTTCTTCACTTTTTTATGACCAACCCATGTTTCAGCACTAGCATCTGTCCATACCCGGAAACTGTTTTCCTGATAAATAAAAATATGTTACATAGTTGGAGCCATTTTGTGTGCATCCTGCATTTGTAGAAATTAGAACTCTTTGACTTTCTGAGCCAGCCATCATGTGGTGGGGAAAGCTGTGGGTTTAGGGTTTAGCATGCATGATTCAACATCCTGATCATTTTTCACTCTACTTCCCTCTTTTTTCTTTGCATCTTGACTTTTGGGCAGGTGATTTTCCTTGAGACGATTTGCAATGATCTATCAGTGATTGAAACCAATATCCGGTTGAAGATCCAGCAGAGTCCAGATTATGCTGATATGTAAGATGCCAAAGACAGACATATGCTTTTCCTTTCTTGTGTTTGATGCCAAATCTCATGCAAATCTCTGGTCTCTCTGAGATCACCAAGAGTTTGAAACATTCTGTGTAGAAGAACTTGCAGAAGAAGTATCAGATCGTGGGTGGTGGCTCAGGTACCTTGTTTCAAGAACACCCTGGTCAAGAGCAAGCATTAAAGTCCTAAACCTTAAACCCTAAAACCATTCAGAAGTGTAAAATCTCTTGACCTGCTGATAAGCACGCTCTCTCTCTCTCTCACCTCACAAAAACTGAAAACTGAGAGCTATGCTGTTGTATGCCCAACAGCCCAGATTATGAAGTAGCACTTGAAGACTTCAAAACACGGCTTTTGAACTATGAAAAGGTATATGCATGTATATACATGTATATAAACAGTCTACTAGTATCTTGTATGCTTCTGCAGCTGATTGGATTCTTGATTTTTTTTCCTTGTGAAATTTTGTTGGTCACACTGCTGCTCTTCTCCTGTAATCTGTTTGACTTATCTGACATGCTTTTTTCCACCTTGCAAATTCACATGAATCTAATGCAAACTTCTAATGAATTTTTAATGCAATTTTTCATGAATCTTATCCAGATATATGAGCCAGTGACAGAAGGCTGTTATATAAAGATGATTGACATGGTCAGTGACCAAGGAGGTCAAATGCAGGTGAGTGCGCTAGCCTGTGTCACATTGTGAAGCACACCTGTCTTGATTTCTAGAAGCACTTCGCTTTTTTTTTCCTCTTCCTGAGAGGATTTTTGTATTGTACTTTGAACTCATAAGATCTCAATGTTTTAGATGTGCTATTGCGTGGTTTGGTTCATAGTGTTTGGATTTCCATATCTTTTGCAGTAGGAAACTTCAACCAACTTTATAAGCTCTCACGCTAGCACAAATCTCTGGCAGGTTAATAATATCAGTGGATATCTACCAGGGCGCATTGTTTTCTTCCTGGTACATTTTCCATCCATCTGCAGGTTCCATTGCATGGTGCAACAGAAGACTGAATTGACCACACTATAAAAGCTGGAAAAATTCCCTTGTGTTGTTGTTTGCTTGAGAATCTGAGTTAAAAAACTGCTCATGGATTTTATTTATTTCTTTCTTTCTTTTGGAAATCCTGAAGCCACCAAAAAAATTTCTTTTTGTCTTTGTAGGTGAATACACACATCACCCCTCGACCCATTTTGTTGACGCGTCATGGCGAGAGTCAAGACAATGTAAGGGGTCGCATTGGTGGTGACCCACCTCTTAGGTACTACTATTACTCCTAAAGCTTTTTTTTGCTTAATCTCCCTTCAACGTTAAGTGGCAAAGAGCACAAAGTATCAATTCTTCTTACACACAACTAGAATATTCATACATGTGCCGTTTCTTCAGTAACAATGGGATTTCAGTATGCTTCACTTTAATGTTGCTCTAGATGGTTTGGATTTTGCACTAGTTATAGACATGGGCTGTTTCAATTGACATGGTTTTCAGAGTAAAAAGATTGTCTATATTTTTGTTTCTCCACAGTGAGCAAGGAGAGAAGTATGCACTTAGACTGGCTAATTTTGTGCAAAAGCGGCTTAAATCTGAGGCCACTGCATCTGTAATCTTGAACCTACCCTGCAGATCCCCTGTTTGTCATTGTCGCAGTTGGATACTTCATGCACCTGTCGTCTTCTTTGCTACTACAATTGGACCATCTTTTGTGTTTGTAATTATTATCCTCTTTGCCATTCCAGCTGCATCTGGTTTTACACAAGCATTCACTATGAATTTTGGAGCTTGATTTCCAGATTTGGACAAGTACTTTGCAGAGGACTTTACTCACAGCACGCCACATTGTCGGTTTTCCAAAGGTGTGATATAGATTCCATTTTCATCAGTGTAGTGTGTCACCTCCTCAGGTTGGCGTCAGCAGCTAGGTTGTCACTTTTTTTGTTTACAATTGTTTGTGTGCTCATTTGTGAATAAATTCAGTTTCTGTCTGTAGAAATTGATGGAATCCATAAGGAAAAGACTGGGCTTGTGACTCACATCTTGGAAAACTCATTTCCACTCTGCAAGGTACACTTGGAAACCGATCTAAACAGTATTTTTGTTTGGGATGGGGTTTGTAATGGAAGGTGCAATGGCGTGCACTGGACGAAATGAATGCTGGTGTTTGTGATGGAATGACATACCTAGAGATTAAAGAGACCATGCCTGAAGAGTACCAGTATGTAAAATCCTTGCTGATCCACACAATGTTGCCAACTCTCTCTCTCCGTCACTGTCTGTATGTTCATTTACTGTTCGAAACTGAGTGAGTTCTTTGGTGTCCAAGTGAACTCATCTTTTTTTGTGCTGAAGATCTTATCAGGGATTGTCCTTGATTTTTTTCTTTAATGCACAATCATCCCGCATTCATGCAACAAGACTTGCCAGCCAAGATGTTCTTGAGCTCTTCTTAAATATCTGCAAACTGATTTCAATGTTGCTCAGATCTATCTGTCTTCTCAGCAGCAGATACCATTACAACAGTAGGAAGGGTGTGTAATGAACCAGTAATGTCATCTACTTTGGTTTTAGGGTTGTAGGGTTCAGGGTCAGGACTGAGTTGATATATCTGGCTCGTGATGGTTGGTTTTTATAGGGCTCGTAAGCAAGACAAACTGCGATATCGGTACCCAAGAGGAGAATCCTATTTGGATGTTATTCAAAGGTATGTTGTAAGTTGGTGGACATGAACAAAAAGGATCAATGTGGGATGAGGATGAAATTCTACTAATACTTGCTAAACCCTAAACCCTTAACCCTGAACCAGCTTGTTGGTTAGCAGACAGACAAGTATGGCTGTTACTAAGTGGAAGTATCTGTGACACTGAAAGACTCATATCTCCAGTTAGGTATTACATTTGTCTGTAATATTACAAGTCTTGTTATGATGCCATCAAATCTCGAGGACTATCCTTTATATGCTTCCAACAATTGCTGCCACCAGGGTTTCACAATTTGTCTCAATTTTGTTTTCATTACTCAGAAATTTTGAGCTGGTTGCTGAAAGTGGAGACATGGGGCTGGTGTTCATTGCAGGTTAGAGCCTGTTATTATTGAGCTGGAAAGGCAGCGCTCACCAGTGGTAGTTATAGCTCATCAAGTAAGCACTTACCCAACTCTAAACCCTAAACCCCCTGCATCTCCAATCACATCAGAGACAAAAAGCCTTGGAAACATTTATCAAATTCTTTGCACAGAATTAAGAGATTAGAAACTTCCAACAACTCACTTTCTCATTTGAGGATACCTCATGTTGACTGATTAGCCAGCCTAAGTCCTCCATGGATCCTTTTGAACCGATTTTTTAATCAGAATATCAACATGGGCGATTAAGCAAGTTGTAATGCAACACAACACCAGTCAAGTTATCAGCTCCAATTTCCTGCTTCTAAAGCAACTTGAAGAGAATGGCCATAGCCAGTGTTGGGCGGGTATTTAATCTGGTTAATAACCTCCAGTTCTGGTTTTTCAAATATTTCAAACAAGAGAACTACTGGTTCAAGGCTTTTGAAAAGAAAAATCAGAACCAAAGAACTGTGGGTGGTGGTTATTTCAAGAACCTCAAATACCTGCTGGTTTTAATGAAAAAACTGAAAGTTTTCTGGGCGGTTATTGTGAGTTTTTCAAAAACTATTGAGATCTGTAGTTACATCTCAAAACCAGATATTGATTTTTTTGAGAACCACAGGTATGAACCTTAAGAACTGCACTGACTCCTGGCAGGGATTTAGTGCAGTTTCTAACACCCGTTCAACACTGGTCATTAGCCAGCACACACACTAGCCTTTTATTATCAATTGTTTGCCGGTTACCTTGCAAGAAAGTGGGACTTGAGGTGATCTAAGATGAAATTTAACCTTTGTTGTGAGCATCTGTTATCAGGCAATCTTACGCTCCTTGTATGCATATTTTGCGGACAAACCTTTGAAAGAAGCCCCGCATATTGAGGTTTTCTTTCTCTCTTCCCCTTCTGTGAGCTCCTTTGTTGCTATCATTTGCTGTTACCTTGCAACATCAGAGTTTGCTTGCAACTAGTTGTGTTTTGTTTATACAAACTTGAATTCATTGAAATTCATATCGCAACTTGAATCCATCAAAGTTCATATTGGAGTTCAGAAGTGTGCTTTTTTTGCAATTTTTGACTGCATGCAGATGCCATTACACACTATTATTGAGATTCAAATGGGAGTGACTGGAGTACAAGAGAAACGCTACAAGCTTATGGAAACACAGAGTCAGTATTCTAAAATACTCAGTGGTTTTTCCTTGCAAAACTGTTCTAGACTTTGTTTATATTTATCTATTTACTTATGTTGTAAATGTTTTTAAGTTGGTGGGTTTTTGTTGAAATTCATGGAAAAACTTGAAATAAGGATTGGTGATGAAGAGAGCTAATCAAAATTATACAATTCCATGACTAACAACAAAAGTTGTTGAAAAATTGAAGTAATGGAAGGTTTAAGCAAAATAGCTTTGCCTTGCTTTTTAGATGGAAATCTCATGGCTTTAGTAGGAAAACCAGAACTTCAATTTTGTTGGGTTAGTTCAAAAGGGATCCGGCAACTCTAATGTTTGTTTCTGGGTTTGGTTCTTGTCCAATTTGTGCAGGCACCATGTATGGCGAATTTCCTTAACAAATAGAAAATAAGAAAACAGATATTTCTATGAAATATCCTGGTATTGATTGTATCCAGCAATGTTGCTGAGAGCTCTCTAATGAGAGACAGTAATTTAGTACTTATGAATAAATAATGTTCATTAAGTATTGAGCGAATTAATGAACTAAAAAGAAACTAGTAGAGTGAATTTATTGAAACCATTTGAAACCCTAAGAGCTGAAGCCCTCTCTACACCCATTTTGCTTATATTTGATGCCTTAGTTACAAGCTTTTTCTGATTGACATGTCTGTGAATAGGATTACAAATCCAACAATTGGATTCAAGTTCATACATTCAGAAGTCTTTGGTAGAAATTTCAGCCAACATCAAACAAGGGATGATGAGATAGCAAATCCAGATTGGGCTCATGATGCAGGACTAGTCAGGTGCTACTTGAGGTTGGATCCAAAGCTTAATTAGCTTAAAAAAATTTCAATATCAAACTCGGGCATGCATTCTAACATGGCATGCACAATGACCAAGTTGGATACTCACATCAATCAAGTTGGGCACTCAGAATTATCAAGTTGGGTACTCCTGACTTAATAAGTGTAGCCCTTCACAAACATTCCCTTCTTTGCTTCCTCAGCTTCACCTTCAGCAGAGTACTTTCCAAGTTGTGCCAATGAGTTGGCCTTTGCACGAACAAGAAGAGCTTTCTGTGCAGCTTCCACATTCTCAGGTTGGCCCTTCCATGTCTTCAGAACTGAGTTCTGAAGAGCACGAGCATAGGAGAATGATACATGCCAGGGGTTGGGGTTCTGGTTCATGGCATTCAAGTTCAATGTTGCTTCCACCTCTGATTGGCCTCCAGACAAGAACTGTGCACAACAGATTCCATATTCAGAACCCCTTTTTTACCGACTCATAAATGCAATTATCATGACAACATTTAACTAATCTTTAGACCAGGAGATGACTTGGTACAAGAGAGCAGCCAATTTTTCTTTTGAAAAACAGGCAAATGACTTACCATTATGCCTGGGACAGATGGGGGCACACGTCTCTTCAACAAGGTGAGTGTGTACTCTGCAACCTTCTCAGGGGTTGCCCTCTCAGGGCACTCTGCTCCAGGGGTAACCATGCTTGGCTTCAACAGAATGCCCTCAAACAAGACATTGTTCTCAGCCAAGAAGAAGAAGACCTTTGACCAAACCTTCTGGGCAACCTCCAGAGTTCTGTCAATGCCATGGCTCCCATCAAGAAGAATCTCAGGTTCCACAATGGGCACTAAGCCATTATCCTGCATGTTGTTAAAATTAGCAAGAGAGATGTACACAGATTAATATTTCCAGTGAAATCATGGACTTGGATGGGATGTTGGTTCAATGATGTGTCATGTCTATGCACCCTCTTCACAAAATACAGGATCAAGGTCTAAAATGGCAACATAAAATTGCAAGAAATCATTGCAACTTAAGAACACTGATCAGATGGATACACTCAAGAGTAGGCAACACCAACAACCAAGCAGCAATGAGAGAGTACTTGAGAAATAGCAGCATATCGAGCAAGACCCCATGCAGCTTCAGTCACAGCCAACTCCGAAGGACCATTTGGAATGCTGATCACAGTGCGCCTGCACAACACTCATGAATGGTGAGACTTGCATTCAGGTAACTAACTGAACATGTCTTATAACTTGGAGCCATACATGAAGAATCCAAGCTGCACATGAGGCACATATAAGAGCATCTCCACTGATACACTGCACAGCAGATTTTGGATGAGGGAGAGCATTTATTATGTGATTCTGCAGCAGGAAAATGGTTTTGAGCCAACAATTCCACACAGGATGCAAAGGCAGGCAAAAGGCATTGCATTGTCCAACTTCTGTTTATATTGTCCAGATTGATTAATTCATTAATTGAATTGATTTGATTGGTCCAGATGGTTTGCTATTAGTTGTATCCCACCTTTTGCGATGCTTTTTCATGTTTATGGTTGGGGAATGGGAAACAGGAATCCATATATCTTGGATGTGAGGTTTACTATTGGAGGGCCACATGCCGACTATGGGTATAGAGATGCTCTAAGAGGAGTGTGGGCCTTACTTACCACTTAGCAAACCTAGCTCCCTGCTTGTAGTAAGCAGCTGTCCTTGAGGCAAGGCCATCAAGGCCTTGGCACCATGACTCGTTGTTGGATCCAGCCAAAGGCACAAGACCCTGGATTTCAACAAATTCCACACAAGGTCAAAACATTAAAGGCCTGCGCGCTCTAATAGATCCTGAGACTAGACTAGTGTGGTGCAATGGAGAATCTAGCAATGGTAAACTGTGTCAGTGGTACCTTGTCCACCTTGATGCCAGGAACAATACCCCCTTGGGACAAAACATCCACCATTTTGCTGCCGTCAGTTGTGGATTGGTACAATGTCTCCTCGAAAAGGATAGCTCCAGATACATACTCTCCAAGACCTGGGGTACCGACGAGAAGCTGCCTGTAAGCCTGACGATTGACTTCGGTGTTCTCAAGCCCGATAGAGGCGAGACGCAATCCGCAGGTTGCATTGGATTCGTCCATAGCCAAAATACCACGGCCTGGAGAGGCAATTGTTTTCTGCACTCACATCACAAACGTTACTTGTCATCATCATCGTCTTCGATCAATGCCTTCTCGGGCACAAAGATACTCTTGATCGTCTCAATTACCACAACAAGTCACTCTGAGTCCCATGGAATGTATTTAGCAACTGGATCTCTCGTCAAAAATTGGTTTCGAGTTTGAACAGGACAATGCTGGCAAAGGAACCGGCCAGCATGTCGCAATCAGCCGCAATTACCGAAAAGAAGGAAACAGCGTCGAGAAGAACCAAGTCTTCGTCATCTCGTCAATTTGCTAATCACAAGATCAGACCACGCGACAATCACAATTTCCCGAATCCATGTATAATATAAAACAGAGAAATGATCTCAACGACAACAAAAATTTGAAGATAGCACGAAAAAGAGTGCATCATGCTCGTTATAATCTGAGTGTTAAGCGTTAAGAGTCATCGCTCAACAAAGTCTCAGATCATCATCACCTTCACATTCACGCAGAATAGAAGTGACGAGCTGCCAGGACTACAGCCAAACTATATATTTCTTTGGCGGATACAATTTCCACTATCAAAGACAATCATGATCAAACGACAACGAAACCGCTGACGCAATCATTACAGATGCTCAATGCAAACAAACCACAGAATTCTCTGTCTGTCTGTCTCTGTCTCTGAGAGAACGCTCTCACTGTCCATCGATGACCGGAATTCTTAACAATCAACAGAAAAAAAAACGTAATAACACAGATGAAGAGAGATATTAGAAGAAAAATAAAATCGCGTACCGCAGTCTCAACAAGCTCCTCATCATATCCAGCAGCACGTACGGAGATAACAGCAACAATGTAATAACACGTACAGATGAAGAGAGAGATTATTAAAAGAAATAAAAAATCGTAGTACCGCAGTCTTGACAAGCTCCTCGTCATATCCAGCAGCACGCACGGAGATGACTGTAGCATTCTGGGACTTAACAGTCGGAGCGGCAACGGCAAATTGCTTGGCCACCTTTCCAACGAATTCCGACGCTCCCAAGCTGCTCATCCCCTGCTTGAATACCACACCCGCAGAAACCGCAACGGCTGCCATGTCGCTACCTGAGCTGCTACTGAGAATGCGAAGTGCAAAGAAGACAAATCCGTGCAGAGAGAGAGAGAGAGAGAGAGAGAGAGAGAGAGAGGGTGGCGATGGCGATGCTTGAGCTTGTACGCAGCAGCACCATATCCTCCTCACGCACTGTTTGTGGTGGGAAGCATCGCCACTTAATCGGACGTCGCCCATAGCGCCAATGCACGATCGGACGGCGCAACGTGCAGGATAAGGTAACGAACAAGCAAGAAGGGGAAGAAGACCCAAAGGCCAAATTATGAAACCCCCTTTTGCTTAAGCTGTGGTGTGAATAGGTATATATATTATTGATACCTCTAAGGTAATTAATTATATACCTACCTTCATTTGGCATATTGATTTTAATTGAACCATTTGGTGTATTATGACTACTAATTGGCTGTGTATGTGGGAATTATTGGAAAGACAATTATTATTTTACGCTTCAATTTTTTGGACAAATTATAAAATCCCTTTTTTGCTTATTGTGAATAGGTATATATTGAAACATAGATAATTAATTATATACTTTCCACCTTGTTGATCACTACTAGTGACAATGGAATGGAATGAGGAAAAAATTGAGTTGAATTTACGGAAATTAAGTTTTATTTAAATAAAAACATTGAATAACATTGCATGCAATTTGAATTGAATTCCAATACATTAAATTCAAGCCAAGTCTCATTGAATTTAATATTTTATTCAATTCAATTCAATTTGAATTTTAAAATTAAAAATTAAATATATGGAATTGAATTTAGATTAAATTGAATTGAATTGAATTGAATTGAATTAAATTAAATTTTAATTAGATTTAAATTTAATTCAAGAGAAACATAAATACAATTGGTGCACAAGGTATTGAAAATATGCTTATCATTTCCATCATTTGTGATTATGGTGTTGAAAAAAGAAAAATAATTGTGAAAAACCATAGATCCATATATATATATAATGTAAATTTTAAAATATAAATTTTAATAAATTTTCAAAAAAAGAAGAAAATGCACGATAACATGTAATTTTTCATGGAACATCTTACTTCTTTTGTAATAATTATCTGACTCATTTTCCCCAGCCACCTACATGGACATGAGAAGCACATGTTATTGTGCCTTACTCACATCCATATTATATAATAAAATCAAAATTGAGATTGACACAAATAATGATGAACTATTGAAAACCATATAGGTACATTAGAGGGAAATAAAAAGAGGGAAATGGGAGGGGATATTATTAAATAAATAAACCTCCATCTCCTTTACCATTATTCTGACCTCTCTTTCATATTTTCAAAGTGAAGCTTAAATTAAAATTTAAAAAATTATTTAACTATTAAAGTACATCCTGTAAATCCAGAGCTTTTTCCTTGGCCATATAGTTCTAATATGTAGGTATGTACGTAAATGTATACATTAAATAATTGTAAATGCAAAAATCAGGCAATCACAAATGTAAGAGAATTGTGAAAACAAAGTAGCCAAATAAGCTTCATTGAAAAGAAAAGAAAAACTAGTTGCTGAAATGCTATTAAAACAATAAAAATGTAGCATGGTATTTTCTCATTTTTTTTAATGCATAAGACATTTGTAGTTGCATAAAACAAGTTGCAAAAGACAGTTTTCTTTCTAGTTATCTAGATGGGTGCGACCTTAGGCAATACCAAGCTTTTACATTATTCGGCATTCAGTCTACAACCATGACTAACTTTGTGCCATGGTCTTGGCAGATAGGTTGGTGCAGATTGAACTTGAATACAAAGTTGGCAAGCTTTGCACATATTCACTATTTTTTTTCATGTTACAATTTCTCCACCACACCAGTTAAAATTTTAGAGAATGAATTTAATTTTATTGTGATCTTTGAAACAGTTGAATACAGTGTAGATTACAGGTTTTTCTTGTGCATTCATACTAACTTTCAAACATGACACCTACCTAGATGATCCCCTGTATGTTTGCTACAAACTAAGCTCTTCATCTATTGTACAGCTACTTAAGGAGGCTGATCACAGAGCCAAAAATGCCTCAAATGCATGTGCAAGTGCTATGGTAGATGTCAACTGCATGAAAAACCTCTATTGCACTCTATAGGTATTGTGCAATTCCTTCAAGTTTCCCTCACAAGCAGTTTACTACTGTCCAAGAGGTTGTTGGCACTCACTGCCTTGGACAGTTTTGAAGCCTAGACCTCTGAGAAATGAAATTGAAATGATTTCAGTAAATTCAAATTAAAACGTTCTCAATTATCTTGCTCACGGATCTTGTATCTCAAATTCAACACCTTTTGAAGCTCATCCTGACCTCCAACATCCTCCAATTCCTGTAATGATCCAAATGACAATCATAGAGAAGTTAGACAACCCTAAACACTTGTCCAAATGGAGATATAATATACAATTGCAAATCAAAGCTGCAAGCAAGGAGAGGATGTTCACACCTTGGGACCAAGGAAAAGACCATATGGCACGCCACCAAATAAGTCAGCATGGTGCAGCTGAAAGTTAGAAACAAAACCCAGTCATAAGTGCAATGCCTCAAAGAAACGTAAATCTACCAACACACAGAAATCAGCTCTGAAATATGTATATATATATGTATGTATGTATGTATGTATAGATCTATTGGATTCCATTCAGATACAAGCATCTTACCCAGAGCATCATGTGTCTCCTTACCCAACTACCAACACCAAAAAAAGGAGTGAAGAATCCAAGGAGAAAGTCAAGTACCTGATGTGCTGCAGCCACCTTCTGAAGGTAAGGGAAATCTGCAATAGGTCCAACAGTGAAGCGCCTATGTACAAGGCCATCATGCACAAACATATATGCCATGCCAAACATGGTTATGCCTAAACCCTGTACACAAAGCGCCCAGAACTGTTAATTTCTCTCTGAGCCAACATCATCACCAAACTAAGCAAAACTATAGTGGCCAAACGAAGCAATTGGTGATGTATGTGAGAAGGAGCATGCATGTAGATACAACTCACACCCAAGACCTAAGTAGCCAAGAAAAGCTTGGAAAGGTGTTGCTGGAGATGATTTTATATGTAGATAGATCTCACACCACTGGAGACCCTATGAAGAGAAACCCTAGCAAGGTGTTCCTGTTGTACATGGCTACAGTGTGCTTACCCCTCCAAAGCAGAGACCAGGAATGAACCCACGGTTGAAAAATCCAATAGCCATAAGTGCAATGGCAGGTACAGCATTGATGATGGCAAAGATGTCATTCAGCTCAAAGGGCCCCTCCCTTGGTTGATGGTGCGACTGCAATTGAATACTTGTACTTTAGTAACCTTGCAGCATCTGAATCATTTGCTGGACATCACCAAACAACTTTGGAGACTAGAGCTCACACTAGTGCACAAATGAACACTAGGTACCTTGAAGAGAGCTTCAACCCTAATTACTTACCTCATGCATGTTCCAGAGTGATGCATGCCAGAGGGCTTTGTGTGCCCAGCGAGCCCAGAACTCCATGCCCACCTGCATGGGTAGTCAAGACATAATAAGAGCTAGTACTGTACAAACATGAGCTCTCAAGAAATCAATGCAAAGATACATATTATACAATCAGATTGCACATGGATTCTTTGGTTCCTGAATGTCATGGGCCTTCCTCTTGGATGGAACAGACGGTGAAGAGGAGAGATTCTGGGATGCTTTTACCGCAGCCCCAATTGCTAATGAGAATGTTCCAAGCATCTCTCCATACGGCACCTCAACATTGTCCTGCAACAGTAGACTTGTGTAAGTAGAGAGTACCCTATGCATCCAATTTGCAGAAAATTCCAACCACAACAACGCAGCAGCAACGAAGTCTACAGTAATTCCAAATTTTTTTTGTCGCCACAGTGCCAAAATTCGCCCCGCAAAAAAAAAGAAAAAAAGGGGGGAGTCTGAACTGAATATAACAATTTACCTGCATTTGCCAAACAAAACGGTAATACACCGCGACGGCTGCCAGAGTGACGAAGCCAACGCTGGAGGCTAACGCCGCAAACAGGTACGCAGTCCGCTCCCGCTTCCTATCCTTCCTCTTCTTCTCGGCAATCGCCGATATCGTCGCATGATCCACACTCACCTCCGAAGCAGCCGACTCAGTAGTCCTCATCTCCACCTTATCTTCTTCCTCCGTCAATTCCTCCTCCACTAAGCACGGACTCAACTCCATTCGTTGCTGCGACGACTGCCATTCTACTAGTTTCTGTTCTTGCTGTAGACGACGTTGTGCGTTTCTATCCGCAACCATGCACACTGTAAGTCGACGACTCCATCGTCCACTCTTCCCATTTCTTCTCCCAACTCGCACCTTACTTTCCTCAGAAGAAGCTGTAACACTAGTAGTACAAGAAGGCCGGACAAGCAACAACGACATTACTACACCTCCTGCACTACTAGTACTACTACTCCTAATACTCCCCAGCTTTCCACTCGAGTGGCTCCTCCAGCTGCGCGGCGGAGCTACTACATCCAATTCCAAGAAGCCACCACCAACAAATGTTTGCAAAACTTGCTGAGCATGCTGTCTACAACATCCCCCAATCACCACCATTTCGCCTCTCTCCTCTCTCACTACCTCCCACAGAAAAAACACCAAAACTCCACCACCACCACCACCACCACCACCACCACAACCACAGCAGCGTCGTCGTTCCCCAAAAAAACTTCCTCTCAGAATGTCATCCCCAACTCCCCGAAAAGAAAAGAAACTTGGATGATGAGATCAAATCTAGAAAATGAATTTCAGAACTGAAGAGAGAGAGAGAGAGAGATCAAATTTTGCTCAAATTTGGTATCAAATTTGAAGACTTGTGTGAAGTGAGCACTAGTCAAAAAAAATTAAAGATCTGATCTAATTCATTAGGAATTTCACTAACAATTTGGAATCGATTATGTGAATCATGGATTGAGTGACAAACAAAGGAGAGAATTTGCAAATGGAATTTGAGTGACAAAGGTCGATCGATCGATTCATCCAAGAGAACAAACTTTGATCGAATTTGGTCGAAATTTGAAGACTCGAGTCATGAGCACTAGGGTAGTAGTAGCAATAGTAAAGAGATCATTGGGGGGGGGAGGGGGGGGTCTATTTAATTCATTAGAAATTTCACTAACATTTGAATGAAATTGGGAATGGGCGAATGAAAACTAACATTTGAGGTAGTTAGAGAACCCTAAGTTGAGAAAAGAGAGAGGATAGGGAGCCAAGACGTGGCTGAATATGAGTGGTCCACATCTGTAATAAAATAGCCTCATAGGAGCCACCAGGCTACAGCAGGAAGAAATGATAGACCGGGCCTGATTTCCGGGTCCGCTGGAAATGTTTTCTTATTTAGAAACATTTGTTTTTAAAGAAAAGATTTCGCGTGGCTGGTCAGCATGTGTGACTCGTAATAAGGCTAAAACCCTAATATAGAGTCTAGTGCACTTCCTATAAGGTGGTCTTATTATTATTATTGCTTGCCCCCTTACTTTAGGGGGTGCGGAAGGGGAGGGAGGTTATTGTATTTTAGTTGTTTTTAAATGAATGAAAACTGGGTATTTATCTATGAAGGAAGGTAGTTTGTTTGTTTCTCATGTTGAGATCTCTTAAACCTTCACACCTCTATTGTGGCATTCTTGGTATTGTTAGTTGGAAACTCTTTACAAGTAAGGGTGCACCAAACCAAGTTGATTTCATAATGTTTTAACTTTTGACCTATGGTGGTGGAGAAGTTAATGAATATTGAATTAAATTTTTTCACTAAAAATTCATTTAAATTTTTTAAAAAATGTATAAGAGGGTTTGGGTGCCATCTTGGTGCTGTTGTTGGAAAGCCCTTGATGAATAGGATTTAATGAAGGTGATTTGGAAAAAATTAGACTCAAAAGTGCAAAAGAAATTATCAAAAATTTGATTTTGAAAGCAAAAATTAGTTGGGCGACCAGTTCACACTTGGGTCAACTTAGTTGGGTGACCAGTTCACACTTGGGTCAACGACACATGTTACTCTAGCCCTAACTAAATTGAGGATTGACTTTTTATTAAAAAAAAAGTGACCCTAAGTTAGATGTTGTTTATCTACTTAAAAGATGTTTATTTATTTATTTATTTATGTAGTTGGGTATTCTCATGGGCTTTTTTAGGTTTTAATAGTGTTTATTACTATTTTTTGCACTTTTAATGTGAGAAAATAATAATAATAGTAAAAATAATAAGAATGAACCTGATTTAGGTGTTATCTATTATGGTTTACAAGATTTTTATTCATGTTTTAATTTATTCTTATGGGTTACTCCTTTTCAGAATGACTATTTTCAGATCTTAAAAGTGTGTTTGAAGTTAATTAACTAACTAAATGAAGGATAATCTTTTAAATCTTCCCTTTCTGAAAAGGAAAAAAAAAAAACCCTATATATAAAAATCAAGGATGGAACCCATCCATCAAAAGTACAAAGCAAGCGAGAGAGCACAAGGAGACAAAACCCAAAGAAAAAAGGAAAACAAACAATTAAAAAAAATTAAAAAAATAAAATCTTATGCAAATAGGACCCATGGCTACAAAATGACGATGAACAATAACAAAGAAGACCTAAGACGAGAAAGCTTCATGAAACAAGTTGTAGGTATATAGTTAGATAGCTAAAATCAAAGGCTGAATTGTGAGTTGTGGCTTTTCTTCCTGATCAGCACATGGTGAAGTAGATCTTGGGGGGGGGGGGAGCTCCAATCTCAATGTAAAAAAGGGTGTCGACACCTAAGGTTTTGGTGGGTCAAGTAACTCTGCTCTTTTGCTTTTGCAATGGGCTTATTGTTCTCCAGGTGTTTATGGTGCTATGGTGGATGCACTCTGCGCGTGTCATTCATTCATCCTGGATGGATTCTAAGAGTCAAATGACTGTACTAAAAGTGCAAGCAACACATGCCTACCTCTCCCACCTTGTAAACTTTGAAATAGTGCAGGCATATAGTGTGAAAGCGGCCTTTTTGTTTTTCTTTTAGCACTACTGAGGACTTGGGTATCCAATCAGTAGCAGCAAAGAGTACACTAAAATGATTGTTTCTGATTGGTCAATTATAATGATTGGTCCAAGTGGAGGGACTTTAATTCTCTCTCGTTTTATATTGTAAGGTTTTTCACTAGAATAGAATTGGTGGGGAGGGGAAATATTTTTGACTTTATGTTGGATGTTGAGATACTAGTGCAAGCCAAATAAGGGGAGCATTCCTAGAGATGCTCTAACATTGCAAAGTTTGTTTGGTTTCACATTTTGAGGATTGTTCATCAGAATTGTCAAGTTGTTTCAAACTCCCTCCCCCTCCTCCCCTTTTTTCCCTGGGTATATATAGTCAAAATGCTATATTAAATATAATAAATGCTAAAATCATGTGCCTTTTGAGATTTTCAATAGCCAGAATTTGATCAAAATTTAAAGAAAAACACCAGATTTCTATACATGGTTCAAGTAGGTAGCAAAAAATATAGAATATTTTTAGTTATTTTCATATTTTCCTTGCAGCCAAATTTGGCTAAAATCTTCTTGTGGATCATTGCCACTTTGGCTATACCAAAAAAAATTGGTTTATTCCACATTTTGAGGATTCTTCATCAAGTAGAGTTTGTTTGAGTAGTTTCTCTTTTAATGTTACGAAGCAAAGATGTTTACCTAGTGCCTTGGCAGCTTTGGCACAAATTACAAATTCTTTAAAATGCCAATGTTTTAAGAATAAATTTTCACAAAAAAATTGCAAAGGAAAATGAAGAATCTTTTGAAATATTTTGAAATATATATTTTTGAAATGAAATCTTCAAAATTATTAATTATTCGACAAACATGTGTTGATTTGGAGAGGGTCGGAGCATGGCAAACCAAGTGGCACCACATGCACTAATGGCATTAGATGTTCTTCTACATTTTTAAATTTCATAAGCCATCTTCATGGTTCATTGCTTTCCTTTCCTTCATATATATACATATATATATCCTTTGTATAGTTTTTTCTTTGTTTGCTTGTGTTTGAGGGTTGTTGTTGTTTTTTTGTTTTTGGGTTATGAGTTTTGTTTTGCTTATTATAAATTTATCACTTATGTCTGCATGAATTTTGATTTGGTAGTTGATGAGGAGTACAAAGACTTCTAGTCCTGTCATTCAGGTAAGTTAGCCAAGTGGCCATATTCTATTTTGGGAGTAAGCCAAAAGTGGGAATCACACTATATGACGGTGATTGAGAGAAATTGCATTTGAAGGGCACATGGGAGGAACTGAATCTCCACACAATTCCTCCTCACTTTAGCCCCAAAAAGACAAAAGTAACTGGGCCTCTTAGATGCATGTTGCCCCACCTCATTGGCTGGAAAGGATTTTCTTTTTTTTTTGGTAATGGTGGTGGTCACCATTTTTGGTCTAGGCTATTGGCAAGGGCATGAATTGGGGGGACATAATATCATATATGAGATGTGTTGTCTTTCCAAGTGATGAACATGCGTTGTTGTTACGACAATGACGGAGAGAAATTAAATATGAAGTCCACATGGTAGGACCTGAAACTACAAATTATGTGGCATTGGAGGTGTTGTCTTTCCAACTTCCAACTACCAAAAAGTTGAGCTTTCCGTTGTATTTGGGATTCGTTGACTACTCGTGAACAAAAGTACAATTTTTATTATACATAGTGTAGAGAACATCAATTGATGAAATTTTCAATGATTGATCTACATTAGAGTTAGCCATAAAGCAACCCTCTCTTCACCCTGTCTTTGGGTCTCCTTTCACCATCTATCCCTTCTTGCAATGGTATCTGCAAAGTAGAGACATTTTATTAATTCTCAGTATGAAACGCTCCCTCTCAATATAAAATGGTGAAACTTAGAATCTAATGCAGGAGGTTCGAGACTAATTATAGTAGTTGTACGGTTAGGAGTAGTGAAAATATATGTACCAGCAGTGGCCGCGCTCAGGAAAAAGGAAAGACGGGATGAAACTCAGTTTACTGCCAAACTTGATGGTTTTATGAGTTTTCAGCCCCCCTTGCATATTAATGTACTTTTTCCGTTTCTCACCCTCTGTAAGACCAAACTCAGGGTTCTGGTGCTGTGTTTTTCTTACTTTACTGATAACTCTATTGTATGTTTTTCATCCTTTTTTTTTATCAACTCTACTACCGCCAGTCATCCATGAAATATTACACAAGATATCACAATGCTAATACAAAAGTAAGGTGCAATATGTGTGCTCCAGATTAATCCTTAACCTCCATTTTTTTATCACATAAATATGTATTATTGTGAATCACAATAATTTCCAACTTGGACTACATATGTGCTTGGAATTTTTTGTATTTTCTTCAACGTTTGGAAATGTGTCTATATTGTATTGACAATGACACAATATGCATGAAATATTAGAGGCAAAACCCACAGTGATATTTGTATATGGTAAGGAAGCTCCATTTTTGTTTAATTTTGAGCTTTTATTTGAGTTGCCTTTGCACATATTAGTGTGGACCGGTGTTGGTCTGGTATCAGGTTTTGAAGATATCAGGTGGTTCCTGGTATTAGGTTTGTTTTTATCTTACCCTGGGTAGGTGTTTAAATTTATTAATTTATTAATTTTTTGATATCAAAATGTTATCAATAATAACATATTTGTTATTCAACAAACTGGTATCAAAGCAGGTATTAGGCACAAGGAGGGGGCCAAATATCAATCCGGATCTAGGTATTAGTTTAAGGTTTGTTTTTGGTCAAAGTGAGTTTGACCACAAGCAAGAAAAATAACCAGCACAACAAGCAAACATTATGAATTGAAAAACAAACAAGGAGAAATTTGGAGCCCGGAAAGAATGTAGACTGTAAGGTTTTATAGAGGAGTGCCACGTATAAAAATTGAGTGCAAAATCTAATTAGATATGTAGCCCATTTAAGATCATCTAACATCAAAAATCTTCATGGGCATAAGAGAGGAATGTCATGTACAAAAGTTGAGTGCAGAATCTGAGTAGACATGTAGCCCATTTAAGATAATCTAACATCAAGAATCTTTGTCTAGAATCTTTGATGTTTTCCAAATAGCCTACATTTTCAAGCAAATCCTCATTTTCTTTCAACAACGTGTCTTCAACCACAAAAAATTTAGCCAATTTGTCTCCATCAATAAGCTTGCAATCAAGTCGTGCATCTGAAGGCCAATTCTTGTATATCATGATAAGCTTGTTAAGATTTTCAACTCCAAAACGACATTGTCGCAAACTAATGAACACACCTACAACTAAGAAGATCCATTTAGTCTCAATCTATGAACCTGAGATGCCCAAAATCTATCATGCCAAAAAACCCATATTTGGAAACCTAGACTCATTGATAGCCGACCACATCAACAGATAAAAAGAATCTACATTTTCCAAATGGAATCTATGAAACAAAGATAATTTAGCTTTGAGAAGACCTTTAGTAATTTCTTGAATTGAAGTTACTTTCCCAAACAATCCACATGAAGTCGAAGGTTGTTCTAGTGGTGGAGGATTTGGGCTTGTACTTTGAACTAGATTCAAAAAACCCATAACAACTTTCAACATGGGCATCATAATCAAATCATCATACTACTACACTAATGTGGTAGTTTGATCCTTACCAATGTAATCCATGCCTTTGAAGCGTGCATCTAGCATCAAAGCAACCATAAGATGAGCTTTGTCTTGAAAGAAGGTTTCTACAAAACCCATAAAAGGATGCAAGACATTAATGCTTTCAACAACAATTTTGCCATAGATGATTTCGATCTCTTAATCAATTTCACCACACTAAAATGGAAAAACAACAACACCCCAATGTGCATACTCCCTCCTCATTGTCCCCATGATTGCCAAAGTAACAAATAACGCATCAGATAGCAACCAATACCCTTTGCATTAATTCAACAAGTATTGGTGAACAACTAGGTTTAGGGTTTCAATTACTATTCGAGTAATAGCCCATGTCAGCCCACTAAGGACCCTAGTTTGTATGGCTAAACTTTGTTGGGTGTAATATATGTTGATAACATTCGCATACTCCAATGTTTTTTGGAATATAATTACCTTGGAAGCAAAATGTGTTTTTAGCTAGGTTTTGAATTTTTTGTGTTGCATGCTAGTCTCATGGTAAGCCTTCTCCCATTCAAGTTTAGCCTTACCAAACTTTTTAACTAGGTAATTATTGCCTTCTAGAGAGCAATTTGTGCATTTTTCAAACTAATTTCCTTCATGCCCACACCCACCTTAGCTTCATTCATGGCATACGAACATATTTTCGACGTAACATGACCAAAGTAGACACTAGCAAATGGTTGAACTAATTGCAAAGGCTCACATGACACAATAAAAGTGAAGGCAGTTTTGAGAGAATTCAAGGTAAATCCTTCATCCTTGACATATGCAATGACTTTATTTGTCAAGTTGAATTTTGCCAACAAAACTTTCATTTGTTTTACAAAAGCTGCACCAAAAATATTAGGTGTTTCAAATAGTCCAATAACAATGTGACAAGGAACCCAATTAGGGTTAATGAAATTGATGACCAAGGCAAAAGTGTCATAACATGACCTCAACATCCATAGATCAAATGTTGTTGTCACAATTGCACATTGAACAATGGCAGGGAACACATAAGTTGCCATGGTTTTCTGCAATAGATTAATAAAGTGTTCACGAACAAGTTGTCAAGGTGTTCCGAGAAGGAAGCTAAACTTGATCACAAAGGCGCAACACCATTCGCCTCAACCAAAGGGCTTTCCACAATAGACAAAGGCATATAACCTTTAGCAATCATTAAAACTAGATTCTCAATAAACCCCATTTGAATAGGGTTAGATTTTTTGTAAGGATTCACATTTTCAAAAAAATTGGTGATGGCTATAGGTGTGGCAGATGCCCTCTACTTGCATTTTTGTCTTCTACCATCATCTTTGCCTTTTACATCAAAGTTTTTGTGTAAGAAAAATTTCTACAAATCCAAGCTATGTTCATTTGCAACATGCTTCTACGTGGATGTAATGCCATGCTTAAGATTGTAAATTACAAATCCTTTCCAAGATTTGGTTGAACTTTGCAAACTTGAAGAATTTTTAAAAGAGTGACACATCACACATCTCATGAGTTGAACCCCTTACACATCAACTTCAACAATGCCATCATTCAACACAAACTAGGCCCATGACTCTACTACATGATGAAAAGAAACCTAGAAACTTGCATTGGTGGTGAGTTGACCTAATTACTACCTCCAAAGCTTTTTTTTTCAACTCATTGCTATTCATCAACTACTCCTTTAATCTCTTACAACACCTTTTCTGACAAAATCGAGCTTCCAAGTTTGTTGATAACCATATCATCAGACCTTGTATTGTGAAGCTCTTATGGACAATAAGTGTCCATGAACTTAAATCAAATAAACATAGTTTGTAAAATAAGAAAATGAGAAAGATAAAAAAAATAACAAACATAAGTAGTAGTAAAAGTTTCAATGCACCTAGTTTAAAACAACCAAACACCCCAAGGAATTTTAACAAAAAGTTTCAACAAACCCAAAAGGACAACTAAAGACCTTAGAATTTCAACAAAAAGCTTCAACAAACCTAGAAGGACAACCATAAACTCTAGAGTTTCAACATAAAGCTTCAATAAACCCATAAAAACAACTAGCCGAAACCCTAGAACGTTAACATAAAATTTTAAAACACTAATGACCTAATGTGAAACTTCAACAAAATGATTTGGAACATCAACAATGGATGATGCATAATTTCAATGGAACCCTGGAAACCTTTAAAACACTTAGAAGGCCAACTAGAGGCCCTATAGTTTCAACACAAAGCTTCAACACACCAATTAGAAATTGATGTGCTCCCAAGTTCCTACTTAGACCCAAGATGGGTTTAAGTTACTCACATAGCGAAATTGTGAAGAACTTAGGGCATGCTCCCAACTCTCAGCAATAGAAGGGGTAGAGGGGCGTGCCGAAGCTTCAAGATAGAATTAGGAAGAATGACAAGTTTTAGTTACTTACTCAAACCTGCATCAAACCAACCAACAAGTTGGTTAATTCACTTTCTGAAACACCTTTAGTGCTAGGACAAGCCGCGGGCGATTTTAGACTCACATGACTCACCACGGCCCGCACTCGAGGGAAGCCACCACCTTCCCCCATATAGTATACTTTATGCCTCTCTGTGGCACCCACATCCAAATGGTTTTTTGTCCCGGGACTCCCAAGGAAGAGTCCCGAAATTGTCTTGGTTAGACTCCCAGGACTTTGCGAGGTCATAACTTTTTGCTCAGACCTCCGATTGGGATGAGGTTTAAAACAAACTTGTATTTCTCCTCGAGATCTTTTCAACGGTGTATTGCACTCCACCTATACGCACAGGGGTTGGGTCGATTCCCGACTTTTAGTGGTTGGGAGTCAAATTGCCAGTTTGATTTTCGACCTTTCTTTTTTTCATACCTTGTGCTGCAAATGTCCAAATGGCCCATGCGAGCCCATTTTCGACATCTACACTTCAATAGCTTTCCAATGATATAAAGAACACTTCAATGCAAGGTGATTTGACCCTTGCAATCAAACTCTGAAATTTTGGGAGTCCCGAAGGATTCCTAAGTCCCAACTTTTGAAAGTGTGAGTTTCATCCTCACCCTCTCTCAAAGTAGGGTTGAGACAGAAACCTTCAAGCTTCAACACACTAGAGTAGAGAACCTATAATTTCAACGCAAAGCTTTAACACACAAGTTGACCAAAGACCTTGGAATTTCAATGCACCAAAGTAGAGAACTTGGAGCCTCAACACAAAGCTTCAATGCACCAAAGCAAAAAGCTTAGAACTTTAACGCAAAATTTCAACACACAAGTTGACTAGAACCCCCAAGGAGTTTCAATGTGAAGCTTCAACACACCAAAGCAAATAACTTGGAGTTTCTACACAAAGCTTCAATGCATTCGACTAAAAACCTTGGAGCTTCAACACAAAATTTCAATCATTTAACAATAGACCTTTGAGCTTCAACACATTATAACAAAGACCTTGGTGCCTCAATGCACATGATCAAAAAACCTAGAACTTCAAAACAAAATTTCAATGCACCCAAAGGATGACCAAAGACCCTTGAGCTTCAACACGAAGCTTCAACACACTTGATCAAAGAACTTAAAGCTTCAACACAATATAACTTCAATGCACCTAACCAAATCAAAGTCTTGGAATTGAATAACGCAAAGCTTCAATGCATCCAAAGGCCAACCAAAGACCCTAAAACTTCAATGCAAAGCTTCAACCCACCCATAAGGATGACCAGAAACCATGAAAGTCTCAAAGCATGAGAAGTACAACAAAAGACCATGAAAGCTTCAATGCAAAGCACCAACATAGAGCAAGATGATTGGAGAGCAAGGATTCAATGCAAAATTTCAATGCATCAAGAATGACGACTAGAGATAGAGCTTCAATGACAAGCCTAAAAGAAAAGCTCAAATTGTCACAAACCTTTTCGACTATCAACTCTTGACAACCTTGAATGTAGGAAGCACGTACAAAGTATAAAATAAAAAATCTTACCTTCAAGATGAACACCTCCTTGTGATGGTGATTGAAAGTTGGATGAACACCTCCTTGTGATGGTGATTGAAAGTTGGATGTAGGAAGGATCTTGCAAATCTTACGCCACAATCTCCAAAATGCACATTCATAAACCAAGGCTACCTTTAAAATGAAGCAGAACCTTATACCAATCTTATGATATTGGAGTTCAAGAAAAAACATCAAGCCCTAGTATCATCTCCGTTTTCTAAAACCCTAAACCTGCCTCTTTGGGATAACCCTAACTTTCCCCAAACCCTAAACCAAAAATATGGTTCTTAATTGTAATAAATGAACTTTAATAACATACAAGTAGGATAGCTCATACCCTGGTGCATACCTGGGTTTATACCCAGCATTTTGCTGATACCAGACCAACACTGGTGTGGACCATGCTAGTTTTGCAACCACACTAAATTCAAACCTAGATTAATTACAACTATGATCAATTTAGGTTTTAAGTAAAACTTGTTCTATGTGAGATGAAACTCTTGATTGCCCTATGTATTTGATCATTTTGAGTTTGACATAATGAGTTTCAGACATGACCATGAGATGTCATTCTAAACCTCAACATCATCAAAAATCAAGCAAGGAATGATTAATATAAGATTGAGCTCATAGATTGAGCAAGTGTTGGTCAAGTCTGGATTTGAAGTTTTATCAGAAAAAGAACTCATTCACATGACATTAATGCATGCATCCTAATTTGACATTGAGGTGGGATGCTAAATACCCCCAAGGAGCTCTATCCAACTCATTTGTGGGCTTGTCTTTTTGCAGCCTGCATGGTTTACACAAAATTGTATTGTGCGGTTCTAGGCTGCTTGTTTTGCATTCTATGCAAAAAGTTCTTCATTGGGCCCTGCCCCCCACAGGGACAGGGACTATTGCATTTGATCCAACTTTTGGAAGTTTTACTTGATTAGAACTGGTTTCACATTAGATGAAGCAGGGTTTTTTGGTGAAAGTGTTTAGACTGTTTAGATTACAACGGATTTTTTTGGTGTTCAGAGTGTGGACGCAGTAGGTAGATGTACAACATCTTATCTATTGGCAGGGCCAGCGTGTTTGTGATGCCTTGTTTTTTTTTTGGTTCTACATGTTCCACTGTCTCACACGGGTTTCAAACCCACCCAGCACTTCTCAAGAGATACTGAACATAGTACACCATTCAACAACATATATTTCAGCTTTGAACAATATCAATACTGATTTTTTGTTTAACATAAAAACAAGGTCAGACCAATCAAACCATGCAACAAAATCAGGTGGCTCTACATAGGATTGACCACTATTTACCACTTTTTTGTGTCGGACATGGCTCATTTGAGGATGTTTTGGGGGTGTTTAGCATTATTGACATTGTGTGTACCAATAGTCAATGGCATCAAATAATTGGTGGGGGTGTAATCAAAAGGTTTTATTTCATTTTACTTGTAGTCCTCTTTGATTCGTCCTCAACCCAAAAAAATACTCACTATGTGAACCCTCCCAAAATACAAGATTATATAATATTTACTTTGTTTAGCTTTATAGTTTACAAGGGTAGAATTATGGGCTATTGGGAACAGATTGAGGAAGAAATTAGGCACATAAATTGGAACCTTGTGGGAACAAAATGGGAACATTGTGGGAACAGTAAAATCCACCAAAAAAAACCTCAAAACTCACCTGCTCCCTTCACCCCCCAAGAAAAAAATTGGGCCCTTCTGAGTACATGAGCTATGTCAATATTGGCTACATGGAATTTTTATTATTTTAAAAATTGTTCATCACCATTTTCAACATAGGCTAATAATACCCCTTCATTAAAGTATAGGTACACCTATTTGGCACTCTCAAGTTGCCAAAGTTAGGTAGTCCTAAAAATTTATTCAAGCCAAAATACCTATAGTTGGTCTAGTAAGAATGAACCCTTGCAAATTCCAAAGTAAAAAACAATTATATAAAAGAAGAATTGTGCTACTGGTGTAGTGACTGGTTTGTGGGTAAGTAATCAATGTAAAGCACCTGTAGAAACTTGTTTATTTTTTCCCTCTCTTGATACTCAATGTGTTATCACAAGAAGAATGAAATAAAAAGAGGTGAGGTCTTTCCAAAAACAAAACACTCACACCTTTTGGAGAAGAAAAATTCCACTTGATAATGTGCCCCCCAGATATACTAGAAAATTCAAAGGAAAAAGATTGGTAGGGATAATAAATCCACCTCCTTAAATGAAAATATAGCAAGAGGTTGTGTGTGCTGAACAAAGAAAAAAAAACCTTCAGACCAAAATGACTCCAAAAGAGACTCCTGGAATTCAACCCAAAACACTCAAAGTTGATGTCTCTGTTTGAAAATTTGGTAAAGAAAGCTGATCACCATTTCAGACATTCTGGCTTTGGTTGATTGAAGGATTAACTTCTCCACACAAGGTAGACATCTTTCTCAGGTATTTCCCAATGAGGTTTAGGTGGGATCAGTAGTAAAGTTAGCTTGAGAATTAGTTATATCGTTGCAGTTGCCTTCATTGATCTAAGTTTTTGCACCAACAAACCACTCTCTTAACATGATTGAAAATTCAACAAATTATGTGTCAAAATGAAATTAACAAGTTTTTCAATTAGGTGAAATCAAACAGTGTGTCCAGTGCCAGTAGTAGTGGCTAGTGCCAGGGTGACCTTGTGAATCTTTCAGGGTATTTCACTTGCCTGTAAGCTCTTAACATTCATGAAACTCTGAGTTGCTTTAGGTGTTGTTTCTTTTTGAAGAAAACTTGCCCCCCAAAAAGATTGCTACCAACAATTATCACCATGTCATCAAGAAAACACACACACACATGTATACAGTACTTATGCAAATATAGCAACATTAATAGCAACTACACCAACTCAAAGGTAAGTATATATTGATGATCAACCCATAATGTTCTTGCTTTGTGGTTGAGATTGGGATGTATCACCACAAAAAGGCTGCAGTTTCCGTCACAAACTTTGAAAATATTTATCTGGACAGAGATAGCTAGATCATGGAAAGAAAGTAAGTAGAGAAACCCAGATGGAGGATTTAATGAAGGATTTGTAAGAAGTCAATTGTAACCTTGCCTATCAAGCAAGAAACTGAATGCTTGATTGTACAGTAATACACAGATCATACAAATGAAACTCTCATTTCACTCAGAAGCAAATTTGCTGAAAATGAAACATCATCAACAGTCTGTTTTCCAACCAAACAATTCTCTCCTCCAGTTTTTCCACTTGAAACAAGTTCCTTGATTGATTCTTCAAGATTTGACTTACAAATTGGGGTGGAGATTTGATGTGTGGACTTGTTGGGTAGGTTCAATTCTTTTCTTTAATTTGAGTTTGGTTGTGATCATCTTCATTGACTCTAGTACCTCTCCTTCACAAGATGAGTTCCCCTCAAAAAAATTACTTGGATATCAGCACAGAAGCTAAGAGGAGGGAAGTTTAATCCAAAGGAAGAAATTTAACACACACACAGATGCTGACATTCTTAGAGTACTAATGTGGTACAATTTGTGAAGCAAGCAAACATAAAATCTATGCTCATTGGTCTTCTGTGCCTTAACCCTAAACCGAAACCGTTAACCCTAAACCCATAGTTCATGCCCCTAACATTACCCTAGGCCAAAAATCGTAAAGAACACAGGTAGGCCAAAAACTTTCTTGAAGCCAATGAGGTGAGGCAGCATGCATCCAGGGGCCATGGGTTTTTCTCTTTTGGGGAGGGTCCGGGTGTTGGATTTTTGTTGTTCCCAATGGGTTTTCAAACATGTTCCCACAAAAGATGTCACCCAGGCCTCTCTAGTGGTAGATAGCATCATATGCTGGGAAAATGGTATGCACAATCTGGTACCTTGAAAATTCAATGAGGTGGTCAATAAGCTCTGAATTACCAGACAAGGAGAGACAGTTGTTAGCAACAGCCATAAATAGTGAACCATGAAACCCACATTCAGATGCTCACAGGGAACATATGGCACAACTTTTGTTGGAAATCTGATGTGTTTGAAATACAGTGCTCTGAACTGCAACAGTTGCAATTCATAATTAGTGCATGCTAGATTGAAGAAATAGAAAACAACAGAACAAATTGATGGACCTCTTCCTTGTATATATGTTTGGCCATGCCAGGACCTATCATGATCATCAAGGAAATTTGAACAGACACCAGTGCCATCACCACTGCAAAATTTTCTGCATCAACCTGCATGCCAGAGAGTGCAATTAATCAAGGAGGCATAGGACTCTCATAGAACCTACCAACGTAGAAAACTAGAGGACTATATGAATGATGATAGTTCAGATACATCCCATGGCATCACCCTACCTTCACAGGAAAGATTTGACATTTGACTCCAATATATTTTGCTTACAATTGTTGACAATTGCATAGGGATAGGACCCATGGTGCTTTGCCTTAACCTAAAAACAAAATGTACGTGAGGTGAAGTCCGGCCAAGTTTACTCAACTGCCTGTTTGGAAAACCTCTGATCACAGCAGAGATAGGACTCTATGAGAAATCATAAGCAAGGACTAGGCACCTACATCATTGCTGTCATCCACCACCCTACACCATTGATGTGGACCTCAGCTTCAACTGTCTGCCATCACCCAGTTCAACACCAATATCACAGAAAATTACCAACAAATGTCATCACTAATTAGATATAAGAGCACAAAAGCATGCACTAGTTCAGCAGTTGTGAGAATGAGAAGCTGGAAACAATGGAGTTACAACTTACAAGGTTTCAAGACCTTGGGCCTCAAGCAGTCCAGTAACTGAATCAACTGTGGCAATTTCAGGGTGGGAGGTTTTGAACTGGACAACTACACTTGTCTGGGGGCCTCCATGAATCACCAACTGTAAACAACAGAATTTTTCACATATTGCAACCCAGTTTAATGGCAACCACAGCTTTCATGACGTAGATATTAAGGCAGTCAATTCAAAGTGCTTTATGGAGGGGGGAATTTTGCATTTACTACATACTTGGCACCTGATGCGAGAACCAGTGAAGAAGGGGTGGGTGGAGATAGGAGCATAAACTAACACTCTTCCAAAGTCCGTCACAACCTATTTCCCTGAATGTTGCTGCACACTTATCTGCATGACAAAAGCTTTATCTTAGCTAGGGCTATCTCGTGAATGCATGATTTATGTGCCAATTGCTGGATCTAATAACTAAGGAATGCCTAAAGGCTCTCTCACATGGAATGTGGTTGTAAGGCCCACATTAGCTCCACAGACAACAATCTCATTGGGAGCAGTGGTATCCCCACTGGGCTTTACGGCCAGCACCTGGCTTCAACAAATGTAGGTTGTGAGGTTTGCCTGCATAGACATTTCATTTGCTTGGTCATCCATTGTACATGGCACTGCTTTCAGCACTACTGTTAACTCTTTTATGAGTTGCACATATTCATCAGCATGTCCCCATCTCATGCAATACAGGTTGGTTGCCCAAATCAACTTAATCTTGTTACATTTTTGAACAAAATTGGACAGAAAACAAGAGCAATAACCTGCATTCTCCTTTACACTGCAGCAAAGCCAAGCTTGCACCTTGCTGTCATCCAGTCAGTAATATTTGTCCTGCCCAACTTCTGCAACCAGAATCAAGAGGAACAAGTGATGTGTCCCTCTCAGCTTAATGATTGGTAAATCAAAAATACACATACCAGAGCCCAAGATGCTGGCCTTGGCAGAAGTAATTGGCTTAGAATCTTCCTATCCAAATACTTTTCAAACAGGAAAGAACTGCATATAACTGGACACAAAGAGTCTCCATGGGAAATGCAGTTTACAAGGCACATTGACAAAGCACCCAAGGAAGAGCAGTGAGCACACATTCTCTCATCTGAATAGAATTTCAGATCTTAAAGCTGCCTCACCTCGAGGTGAGCAAATAGAAACCAAACAGGTGGAAAAGAAGGCAATTACCTCATAATTCACAAATGAGCTCAAGACATGATGCAAGCACTGGAAGCAGATGCACATAGCCTGGGAAACCATCCACATACATATCCAAGGCCCTGAAATTTCCCATGTCATTTCCTTTCCACTCCAAGCCACAACATATTAGAACTAGGAGCAAAATATGCTTTAGCAATTAGCAGCTTCATCAAGAATACAGGGTGTGTTGACTGAATGGATTTGGCTTAAAATCTAGCCCATCTGCCTGCATATTTTGAGCCTGAAAGTCAAGAGAGAAGGAATTTTGAGCCATTTCCTGAGCAGAGATCATCCAAATTTAACAAGAAGATTTTCTCAAGGGAGGGATAGCAACAGCCCATGCGCACTTGAATGCTCATAAATGGGAACTGGAAACAAGAAAAAAACCACCATGATGCCACAAATGTTCTGATGAATTGATTGCAACCATTGAGCTGAAAAAACACAAAATCAAATGATGATATATACAAACATTGTAGTTTGAAGCTTGTATCACTTGAGAAGACTTGAAAATATGGCCATCTTTGTCCCCTGCTTCCAATTGCATTGTCATGCACAACCCCATGTACCCACCAAACCAAAGTTTCTCTCAACACAAACTAGCTTCTTTCATCTCTGAGGCATTTTGACAGACCTGGCCATAGCTTGAAGTAAGTAAACTGTCATGGGACTGTATCTGCTGGCTGGCACAAAGGCTTTCAGCTTTCCCACATCCTTCAATAATCACCTTCAATTCACAGTCAAAATAGAGGAATAAAAATCTTCAAAAGTATTGAGCACTATGACAAAAACAGAATAGAGAATTAGGGAAGCAAAAACAAAAGCAGACTGACAGAAAAACCTGCAGGCCAGCATCTTAATCGATGCCACGTCTGCCTCTGTCACGTAGACACATGCCCATATCCTGCAAACCATCGTTAGTAATGTTGTGCTGCAATAGCTACGTCTGAGTGGTTTTTCTATGGAAGCGCCAAGAGGAAAGTGTATGAAATACCCAGACATCCAGATGCAAAAATTGCCATTGCAAAAAAAAAAACATGTGCTCGTTTAATCCTAAATCAAATAGGCGAAGTCAAGGGGAATCACCATTACAACGTTTGAATTGTTAACCTGGAGCTTGACATCAGTCGTCCCTCTCAACACAGACAAGCTTTCCTACACAGCACCGGCTCCAGCCCCAGAGGTGTCACGGAGACGAAAGTGAAGCACCAGGATTTGATGATTCGACTCCAGCCTTAGCAGTGTCACGGAGACGAAATTGGAGCGACACGATTTTAGGGTTGAGTTGATCGAAGGGTACCGCCCAATTGGGTTTATTTTTCAAATTTTGTGACGCAGTCAAACTGGCGATCATCTGCAAGAAGACGTAGCCAGCGTTACTTCTCGCTCAGCGCAGTTGGTACCTTTTTTGCTCAGTGTCGATGTGTCAAACAACCGTCATCACATCCTTGGTAGCGATGACGATGGTTTCTTCTAAGTGGTTATTGATGCTGCTGCTTGACGTGAAGGTTCTTCTTAGTGGTTATACGACGCTGCTACTCGACGTGAGTGTGGTAAGGGAGAGAGAAAGGAAACGGCAGGTGTTACTGGACGTGAGTGTGGAGAGGGAGAGAGAGGAATCGGCAGGTGTTGTGGTGGTGCAACGTGGGTGAAGGCGTTGCAGACGTGCTTAGTGCTCTCTATCTTTTTCACGTTGTTGTGATCGAAGAAGGTGCTAGCAGGTACTCACCTAGTGCGCCTATTCATGTTTCTTTCATGTCTTTCTTCCAATCTCTTGTCCTGCAGTGTGCTTTTGCTCTTCTTGTGTCAGACCTCTATGTCAGTTGTGTTATTTTGTCACTTGTCGACCTGTGCTATTTTGTTGCTTGTCGACCTCTGCTATATGGTACGCGTTCAGAAATATGCTTGGAAAATTGGTGGAAAGTAAAAATGCCACGACAGTGAACTCACGATGCTTTGATGACAGTTCAAAGGTTTTGATGCATGCCCCAACTACACGTTTGAGCCTCCTCAGCGGAAACTGGGAACTAGGAACTGAGCTAGGAGTTTCGACTTTGCCATCAAAGCTGAAGCATTTTCTTACGCCATCTATCTCGATAGGTTTATTTTGTTTACTAGCTTTCATGTAAGAATGATGTTTTCTCTGCGGATATTCTTGGATCTGACAAGGTCTTTCCATTCTTGGATTTGCTGCAGGTGTTTAGGAGGGTGTGTAGGAGGGTGTATGGCGTAGAGGGCGGAGGCTGCTGGTGTCGCTGCTGGTGATGACAAACCGTATGGACCCTCTTTAGTCTCTTCCACCTTTTCCTTTTCCTTATGTCCTTTCTCTTCCTTCTTTTCAACTTTCTTCTCTTCCTTTTAGTCTTCCATCTTTTTGTTCTGTAGATTGTCTAACAAATTCACTTGAAAAATCCACACTGAGTTTCTTCTGTGCAACCCTGGGCTCTTGTGTGCATATCAAAGCCACACATATATGAATGAAGAGCTTATGAGGTTGAATAATTTGTCTACTTCCACTCATGTTCTAGAGTTAGTTATTACAAGTAACCAATCAACATTGAGTAGTTTGCATGTACAAAGAAACAGCTGGATATGTTTGGGCACTCCTGGAAGACTTCATAGTTGTTCCTTTGTATGAGCCATTTGTTTATTGTTTGGCAATTTTAAGAAGTCTTATGACATAGCAGAAAATATTTGCAAGTATTCTCTTTGAGAGATGTTTTTCTTGTATTATGAAACAATTTGTAAGTGAATGAAAGAGGAGGTTGTTAAAACCTTTACCCTTGCTGATATTAATTGTCATGAAACAACATCAGACTGAATGAAACAAAAAGTTGTCAAAACTTTCCCCCCTTGTTGATTTCAACTATGAGGCATTTTTTCTATCACTTTCTATTTTGTGAATTTGGTTTTCTTTGGCCCTTTTTTTAATGAGATGACTTTCTTTTGTCATGAGATAACATTGATTTGAATTAAAAAGAAAATTGTCAAAACCTTTCTCACTTGCTGATTTCAATTGTGGGAATTGGTTTGATTGCTTTCCTGTATCTGGAATTAGTATTCTTTGGCCTATTGGTTTTTTTGAGCTCCATGGTTTCCCTTTTTTAGTGGATAGCATCGAATTGAATGAAAAAGATGTGAGCATTTTTTTGATCTTTTTCTTCTTATTGGAGTTGATTTGTTTATGAATATTGTTTTTCTGCAGGATTTTGCTTTGTTCAATATCATATGGGTTCAACACTCTGTGACAATTGTGATGTTGAATTGCGAGGGAGGGATGTTGATCAGCACAATGTTGGTAAAAAATGTAGGGCTTTGGAATAAGCATTCTGATTTTTGACTCATGAAGAATTTGAAGATTTTTGAACAAAGTTTAAAGCCAAAGGTCGAATGAAGAATGCAATTTTACACAAACTGCAAGATTTGTATAATGTTTGAAAATCAACCAATGTTGGGTATATGTAAGCTGTTGAATTGGAATTCCCAAAGATTGTACACATTGATGCATTTGCATTATCAAATATTGCACATGATAACACTCTTGTGTCAACATTGCAAGAACCATCAGACCAGTAAATTATCTATTCAAGCATTTTGAGTATACCCTTAAAAATGTTTGAGATTTAACATGTAAAAAATATGTAATTATTTTTTTGTGTAGTTAATGATTTTTTAGGTTACATTTTGGTAGTTAGGTTTTAGGAAAAGGATGGCTCGGTCAATTGCGACTTTTTATGGGTTGTTTTCTATCTTTTAGTTTTGATAGTTATGGGAGTTGAGGAAGTTATTTTTGGAAAACACACATACATATAGGACTTTTGAAGGTTTTTTTCCTTTGTCATTGAGCATGAGGCATTGACCTTATAGAAGTAGAAGAATAGGATTGTATGAGGCCTTGACCTTATAGAAGTAGAAGAATAGGATTGTGTGATATTTGCATAGACGTTTCATTTGGTTTTGATATTTTCATTTGACATATCTTGATTATTATGTTCAAAAGTGATCTTTTGTTGATAAAATTCATGGTATTCATGAAAATGTGTTATTTTTGAGAGAATAATTGTAAAAACAGTTGTGAAAATTGTGGAAACCATAATTATAATTAAATCATTTTTTTGGCTGGTGTTATTTATAGAAACAATCTCTTTGTATCATTCTGATCCTTTGGTTGTGTATTTGTGATGTTGTATACATTAAATCATTAAATTATTTTTTAACGAATGAACCTTTGATTCCATTAGTTTGTAATATTTAAATTATACTCTAATTTTATTTTACATTTTTGCGGCATTGGTATTGAGGAATTTTTTTTTTGAACCAATCAAATATCATAACTAAAAAGAGAAATGAGTTCTAGAGAGGGATGTGAATAATCAGCTCAAATGATTATCAACAAGATAAAGGAAAATTTGAAGAAATAGAAATAGAATTAGAAAAAGAAAACTTGGAATCCTTAAGTTTAATGTGGGAACTTCCATACATGTGAATCAATTATGTAAAGGATTTAATTGGGAAATGAAAAAACCATCTCTATTATAAAGAATACATCAAGTCAAAGCAAGAGATGATAGAAAAATTGTTCAAGCAAATAGAAAATTGAAACAAACTAAATTGAAGGGATTTTTGCAACTTAATCAACCAAATATATTGATTTCATTATTGAATCTTCAAAGAGTTCCAATGCCAATACCTACAAATCTATAACAAATTCCCATTATTGTGTATCAAGGGCAACCGAATGATAAACCACTCAATGTTGCACCCTTACCTTTATTTATTGGACGACAAGGTTCAAATCTTGATAACCATCTTGCTCAAATCATGGTCGCTTGCATTGTAAATAATGCAAAAACTAATGAACATTGAAAAATGATATTCCTAACAATTTTGAGGGATCTAGCATTCCAATGGTATGATCATCAAGCCCATGGAACTTTTCCAAATTGGATTAATTTAAGGGATGGATTTTTTTGCCCAATTTAGGCCATTAGGATTTTTTGATAGGTTATGTGAATAATTGACCCAAATCGAAAGGTATTAAAAGTATTCATTACTTCTTGCACTAGAAAAATTGAACATATATTGAGAGATGGAATAATCACAATATACCCAACCATATGCAAATGGGGTTATTTATTGAAGGATTGAGACCTTCTAAATTAATGAAGTTTATGAAGGAAAAAACACCAATAGATTTGTAAGCAGCCATTAACCGAGCCAATTGTGTGAAACTACCAATGTAATTACATATTATCTTCCCAATTCCAACTCAATGATTGGAAGTAATTGGACATCGACTCCCAATTTCTTAGTTTACTAGTACATCCACCTCAAGTTCCAAATGCACAACCCCCAATGTACCAATGAACATTTGTGGGAATGTATGTTCCAATTCCATTATTGAATAAATTACCGTTGGTCCCAATTCTAGTCCAAGATCCTCAAGAGGACAAAATATTGGCATTAACAAGTAAATTGGAAGAATTGTCAATTCATTTGGCCAATAAGAAAGAAGGACAGCCAAAACCAACCAACCAATGTTATAATATTTAGTGTGATAATTGTAAAGGTTATGGCCATCTTGTAATATAATGCCCAGCCCCCCAATTGGTGCCTAATGCAATAAATAACAAATGTGGTTATTGTGGTAAAATCCACCCAATGTTATAATGTTGGCACTTACAAACTGTTATGGGGATTATCCTAAATAAACCTACAAATCAGAAAACAAGTTGGGATGTAAACCAAATGAACACAAATATGGACCGATTCATTCACAACAAAATTGGCAACAATATTAGTCCTCCAATAATTGATACGAAGTATCAAACTTATAATCAATTCAACAACCTTCTACTTTGCAATGGACACCCCTTCAACACCCTCAACCTAACAATAATTGGAGAACACCACAATTTCAACAAAAATTTTGACCACCCAATATGCAATATGGCAATATGGGGAGAAAAAATAGGAATGGGTAATATCTAGTTTATTGACAATGTAGAGACATAGGCCATTATGTTAATGAATGCCCTAATCCAAAGGCAACAAACGATTATGTGGCTGATGTGGAGTTCAAGGTCATATTGCACCCCAATGCCAAAAAACTTTTCCCATTAGCAACAAAGACCATACCCAGTGGAAGAGACACCAATTGCAAAAGTCCCCAATCCAAGAGATAATACCACATCTAATAAAGAAGTGAGATTGATGAAGGCTATTATGCCCAATTTGAAAAAAAATGCACGAAAACAACGTGCAATTTAAAATTCCACCCAATAACAAACAAAAAGAATTGAACCAAAATAATAATAATTAATGGCTTGCAAGAAGATATAAAGATTAACAATGGAAAATTGAAATCAAAAAAGGTGCAAGCAGTGCTGATTTATGGTAAGAAACAAAAGGAACTAATCCATAATCTTGAATTCAACCATGCAAGTGAAAATGATGAAATATTGGTGTAAAATAATGAAGCCAATATCTATACATGAGACAACCAAGAGATGATTATTGGTGCCGAATGAATAGTGCGACCAATAATTGAAACAAATGAACCATCATTGGGCCTTACCAATGGGCCAATTTTAGAATCATTGAAAAAAACTACAATACTAACATTGGGATTCAAACCATTAGTAAAACCAATGAAGGACCCACCAAAATTGTGAAAACCACCAAGACAATTGGGAGTGGCACGAGATATATTTTTTTATGATATTTTGAAAAATTTAAAGGTTATACAACCCAATATTTTAATGAAGCAATTATTAACTATGACACTTCAATGTCACACATCATCACAAGCTTCATTGATTCGTCAAAGAAATAAGACCAAGGATGTAAAGGGTATTAGTTTAAACCTTGATCCCAGTTCCCCTATTGTAAATTTTGTTATTGATGGTGTGTTGATCATTGTAGTCGAAGTATATGGAAGCTCTAATATAAATTTAATGATTGTAGAAACTATGGAAGAATTAGGGTTGACCCAATTGAAACCCACTACACTGACTTTGAAAATGGCTAACCAAAGTCAGGTAAAGCCCATGGGGTTTCTATTAATGGTGCACAATATAATTGTAAGTATTGAATACAAAATTGATTACATTATGTTCAAATTATTAACTTTGATTTTTTCATACCCAATATTATTGGGAAAATTTTGGTTGTATAAAGCCAAAACAAAAATTGGTTGGGGTAAGGGAACCTTAACTTTGGGACAACATGAAACAAAATTATATTACAAATGTACCTAGTCCAATATCATGGGGAGACCTAGGACAAAGAATCTGATTTTACATCTAATATTGATGATACAATAGAAGACATTGAATTAGATAATGTCCCATCATTTGTCATCCATTGTCCCACCTATTACTCAAGTTTATCAACCTTATTCAATGGCTTGGCCCAAACAAATTAGAAGTGGTTGAATGTATAAATGTTGCCAATTAGGGGAATAACAATTAATTTGTGATAGCACTAACGATTATAATGATGTCATCAAAAAATGATGAATTTTAAATATGTCCTCCAAGTTGATAAGGCATTCGACCCTTAGAATCAACCAGTGAAATTGAATGGTATGAACCTGAAAGTGATATGATGGTTCATTTTGAACAAGAACATTGTGAAACCATCAACATTGACACAAAAGATCAAAATTTAAATGCAATAACAAGAAAATATTATTTTTCGTTGCATTTACTAATAGTATGGTAAACAATGTAACGACACATGAATGTTATTCCTTTTTGGATGTCTTTTTGAAATATAACCAAATTTTGATAGTGGTTGAAGATTGATCAAAAACCACCTTCGCCACATATTGCGGCACATATGCATATTGAAAGATGCCTTTTGGTTTATGCAATGCACTATCAACTTTCCAAAGAATAATGATGACCGTATTTGATTATTCATAAAAATATTCTTAAACGACTTTTGTGTTTTAAATAACTTGGAAGACCATGACAAAAAATTACAATTGTGTTTTGATTGTTGTAATCAATATGGGATTTCTTTGAATGCAGTTAAATGTCAATTTTTGGTGTTGAAAGGGATATTATTGGGTCACATCCTATCACAAGATGGAATTTTGATAGTCCCTGCCAAAATTGAAGTTATTCTTTTACTACTTCTACCACAAAAAGTTATAAATGTGTGAGTTTTTTTTACCAATTTGTTAAAGAAAAATCAGGAACCAATATGGACTAAAGACTGCACCAAGGCTTTTCATGATTTGAATTTGAGATTCACTCAAGCTTCTATATTGGTGATGTTGGATTGGAAGAAGGAGTTTCAAATTTATGTGTTTTTTTTTTAATTTCGCAACTGGTAGTGTGTTAAATCAAAAAAATGATAAGTCATTTGACCATCTGATATACTTTGCAAATAGACAATTGGTAGCAGTGGAAATTAATTATACCACTATAGAAATGATAACATTAGGGTTGATTTATTCTGTTAAAAAATTTAGACACTATTTATTAGACTATCCATTTGTATTTCATGTGGATCATAATGCATTGAAATATTTGATTAATAAACCTCAATTGAGTGGGCACATTGCATGATGGGTCATATTGTTATAAGAGTTTACATTTAAGGTTTTGGTTCAACTCGAAAATAAGCATGCTAATGTTGATCATTTGAATATATTAAATATTCAATTAAGCAAAGTTCCAATAAATGATTATTTACCAAATTCAACTTTGTTTGTAGTGGATAGTTTTAGTGCAAAGTATGTTGACATTGTCAATTATTTATCATTGCATTAATTTCCCAATGGACTCTCAAAAAAAAAAAAAAAAATTGATTCAAAAGACAATTCCATGTAGAATCATTAGAATCTTTTCCCATTTTCCATCTATACAAAATGGGAAAAGATGGATTGTTGTGTCATTGTGTTTCACAAGTAGAAATACCAATATATTGGAAAGGTGTCATGTTGATGTTTATGGTGGACACTTTGCAAGTAATTCCATAAGTAGTAAAGCATTATTGGTAAGTTATTGGTGGCCCACCCTGTTTAAAGATGCATTCAATTAGGTAAAATGTTGTGATGCATGTCAACAGGTGGGAAAACCCATAAGATCACACTCAATGCCTTTGGTGCCAATATTAACTCAAACACCATTTGAAAAATGGGGCATCGATTTTGTTGGACCCATGATTGCCCCAATTTCAAAAGATGGGCAAAATGGGCATTACAACATTGGTTGCCACATAATACGTCACAAAATGGGCTAAAACTCAAGCTAATAAAATGGATACCACTAAAGTGGTAGCCCAATTTTTATATGAAAATATTATTACTTGTTTTGAACATCCTTTGAAATTGATGAATGATTGTGGAACACATTTTCTTAATGCCACTATTGAGCAATTGACCACAAAATACTTGATTAAACTTCGAAAAACTACCCTTTATCATCCACGAGTGAATGGTTAAACTGAGAAACAAATGGGTTATTATGTGGCATCTTGACAAAAACTATAATGGGAGTTGGTTCCAATTGGGGTACAAAGTTATTTGATGCTTTGTGCGCATACCGAATTAATTGCTTATAAAGCTACAATTGGTCAAACACCATTTCAATTACTTTATGGCCAAGAAGCAATACTATCAATAGAATTGGAGTTACCTTCCCTACAAATTGCATTGCATGAATGATTGTTATTGAATGACTCCCTTATGGATCAATACATCCAATTAAAGAAATTGGATGAAGTTTGTTGTTGTGCATTACAAAATATAAAAGTGACTCAAAGGCGATGGAAATATTATCATGATAGCCGATTGAAGCTAAAATTATTTAAACCAGAAGATCTTGTATTGCTTTCTGATAGTTGGTTTCAAAAAAATTCAGGCAAGTTGAAAATGTGGTGGCTAAACCCCTTTAGAGTGTTAGAGATTTTTTCAAATGGGTCCATCCGATTGGCAACTTTGGATGGCGATGCATTACCAACCTGCATTAATGGTGATCGACTTACAATTTATTACACTTAAAATAAATATTTTAAAATAAAATAAAATTCTGAGGGTGGAATTAAAAGTGAAGAGGGAAAATATGTTTCATTCATTAATAAGGTTCAAGTTTTTCTGTCAGTAACAATCTAGTAGTAAAACTTAGCAAGAGCAAGTAGTAATGAAAAATAAATCATTAGTAACTAAGTGCAATCACTAATGGAGGAAGGTTCAAATGTGTGTTAATGGGTTCAGTTTTGGAAAGATAGCAAGGTTTAGGAGCGGGGCTGTTTCATTCTCCTCTTCTTCTTTGATTCATGGTCTTGTTTCTTCTGGTTGCAGTCTTCTGGTTGCAGCCATTGTAACTTGTTATTGTAATAAGGGGGTTGATAATATTGGAAGAACATCAGTGTCACAGGCCCATGTGAAGATATTTGAGAGAGAAAAGGAGGTGAGAAAGAAATAATTGATGCGGGTGTTCAAGACATTGTAATCCAAGATCAAAGAGGGCATTCTAAGGGTTAATCAGAGATTGGGTGACAAGTAATTAATTTCATGTGATTTTTGGCTTTCAGGTTCCTTGATTATGGAAGTTTTCTAGTGAACTTGTTCATGTTAATATTAAGATATACATTGAATTGGAGTTGGGAGGGTCAACTAGACAGTGTTAGCTTATTGTAAAAGAGGAAGAATATGATTTTATTGAAAGATGGGGTGTGAGGAAAAAAGATGTTGCAATTTTACCTTAATTCTTAAGGGAATATATTGAGTACTAGATCATTGTGATCCTATTGAGGTTTTTATTTTTATATTGAGAAAGATTGTTGCTTGTGAAGCAACAAATGTAGCCATATTATTGAAAGGCTTTCTATATTCATATTGATAATCCAAGTTTCATGCTGGTCATTATCTTGAAAGGACAACAATTTAAGTTGTGCACATATTTAGATGATCAACCATTGAAATTATTGGATTAATTTTTTATTTCAAAAAAAATTTGTGTTGTAAAATAATAGTGATTACATTTTCTTCTGCAAATCTTCCAATCAAACAATAAAAATTCCAGATGGGATTTGAATTTTTCTTTTGGAGGAGTTACATATTCATTGAATAAAAAAGGTTCATTATGCCTTGTTGATAAAATTTCAGATGGCCATAGGGTATGGGAAGCAACTTATTCAAGTTCAGAAAATCAAACCTGATTTTTTAAAATGATGGGGGCCAAATTGGGGGGAAATTTTTGGAATATGTAATTAGTTTGTCTAACCGAAGGGGTTTTGAAAGAGAAAAGAGATCCAGAGATGGCCTTGTAGTGGCTGGATTTTCAGTTCGGTTGCAAAAATAACAAGCGGGTGGGCTGGAAATAAAATAAAATATTATATATATAATATTTTTAAATCACATTTTTTTGTATAGCAATAAATCAGATTTTTTTTATTTAAGGAAGAAAATATTGGAAACAAACCAGAGGGAGCAGTTATCTACAAAGGAAAGGGAAATGGGTATAACATTTATTAATTTTTAATTTATTTTTGCTGATTTTATATCCATGGGCAGTTAGATTGGGTTTTGTTTTTACTCCCTTTTATGTTGGTTTTATTGTTGGATTTCAAAGTAGGGGTGGTTTTCATGGATCTAGATTGAAATATATGGATGTTTTGGATCCATTTTAAATATGTTCTTGGTTTGGATAGTTTTCATAATGAAATTTTCAACATGGTTTTACTTTTCCTTTAGTTGGGTTCTTTGGCAAAAGTTTATTGATTTTTCTTTGTGGTTGGATTTTCCCAGTTTCAAATCTAGGTTTTGAACTACCAAAAGAATTGAACTAGAAAAAAAGTTAAAAAGTAATAATAATAAAACAAAACAAAACAAAACAAAAACTGATACTAGGATATTGAGATATTGGCCCTCTTGGTGAATCCTTGGTTATTGAACAAATATTGGAAGACTTGGTACATATTGGGATATTTCATCCAATGGTGATTATTGTAAGTAACAAATGGGAGCCTCACTAACTTGTGGTAGCTTGAACAAAGGAGGAGATTATCCACTACCAATATGTCTTCTATTGGCAGCACCAACATGATGATCTTTGCCATGGAGGATATTGATATTGATGTGATTTTGGGAACCGGTGAACATTGACAAAAATGGAGGCAAGTTGGTTTGTTTGAATTTCTTTTGTTGCCAAAAAATTTGCCCGCACCATTGAAGGCCCATGCCAATGAATTTTACCAATCTTACAAACCTTGTGAGAAAGTGGGGAAGGTAGGGGGAAGGAAATTATGGTGGATGCACAATTATTCCATGAGACTCTCAAGTTGCCTTTGTTGAAGATTGAAGTTGATGGTTTCAAAGATATTAGTACCACTCCACAAGCTTATTTCAAGGCTTGAAAGAAAGCCAAAAACCTTACAAATGGTTGGAAGGTGGTGGAGGCTAGTGACCCAAAGATGATGGAATGGATGTGATTTATGTGCAAAAGGCTAGCATTGAAGTTGCATCCAACTTACTTGACACTTTGACAATAATATGCACAATAATATACAATAATAACAACAAGCAAGGGGGTCATGTGTAATAACAACAAGCATGGGCATTACCTCACCCTTGTCATCCAATATTGCATGAAGGCTTCAAAGGTGAATCCAAAAAAGATAAGGCTTGCAAATGTCTGTAACAATTCAAGAACCATTGCCTTGGAAGATTGTTCAATTCATCAAAGCCCAAAGGAGTTGGTTACCCAACAAAGAGAGAGGGTGGAGGCATTGAGACGTGAGAACCAAAGGGGAAGCAATTGGAATGAAAGGTTTGCAAGATTGTTGGAACAACTCCATGCTTTATCCCATGAAGTTGAAAGGATTAACAAATTGAAATTGGAGTTGAAAGTTCTAAAATAGAATTGGAAAGGGTGACAACATTGGTAGAGCATTGGGAAAGCCAAGCCCAAAATTTCAAGGCTTCTTTGGATGGGAAGATTGCCAAGTGGAAAGAAGAGAAAGAAGCTATGGAAAAGGATAATGTTATACTAATGATTATGTTGTAAGAATTATAAGTCAACTGACAAAAAAGGAGGGAAAAGGATATCCACCAACAAAAAAAAAAGGATTTAGAAATTCAAATGGTGGTGTTGCAAACGGAGAAAATCATGGCTTTGAATGCAATTGTTGTGGAAAAGCTTAGTGAACCAACCCTTATGGTGTTGCAAAAATAATTTGAAAAATATCGAAAAGTTTAGCAAAAAGAGTACAAGTTATTGGAGATCATTAACCAATAGTAGATGGTTGATTTGGAAGGGTATAAATCTCCAAGAAAACAAGCTCACTTGCAACTTGGAGATTGGTTTTTGGGCCTTTAGAATAAGTCTTCTTTTGCAACCTTTTTGAATACAAGTTATGCATTTGGTTATGTGGTGGTGAAGGTAGCTTTTGGCATTGGTGATGCACTTTTCAATTTGGAGGAAAATTGGGGAGAGTTCTATGCAATGGGTATGGAAAATTTGATGGTGGAAATAATTGTAAGAGGAGATGTGAAGGTGGTGTTTTTGGCATCATTTTTTCTATTAGTGGGAGATCTTTCAAGTTGATGTTTCCTTCAGCACAATAGGTTGGAGGATCAAATAACTCAACACCATCATTGCAATGCAACCCACCACCAGTGGAATAGGAATTCCAAGTCCATGGAATTTTTTTTACAACCTCCCCTTCCTAGACTAAGATGATTTCAAGTGTTGGTTGACTAGTATTAAAGACATATGATCGAATGGTAGATCTTAAATCTTTCAAAATGATGATGGAGTAGTGCTACCAATGATGCTAAAGGCCAATAGGTATGGATATTTTAGGTCTTGCATTTGCATGGACCTAATTATAGATTCAATACTGATTAGAGGAGGCATTGCTTGCTCCAAATTAGAATGAAGTGTTGAAAGTTGGATGGGAGAGAAATCTCCTCATTAAAAACCTTATATTGGAAGCATTTGCTTTGGCAAGGTTGGCCTTTCCCAATGCACCACATAATTGGGAATGTTTCGATTTTGTGGGAAATGATGGGAAGTTTTTTGTAGGATGTGAAAACCAAGGGTTTCCATCATGGGATTATATTTTATGGTTAGGTCAGGATTTTGGGCAGATTGCTTGAAAAAAAAACATCTTAACCATAAGTTCATACGAATTTATGGGTGCTAAAGAAGTTTGGCCTAGCAATTGGCCTTTTATTATTGGAGATTTCCATTTTGTTGAAGGATGTAATCAAGCATACAAATCATTGTAGAAGGAACATTATATGCACACGGACCCAATTTGTTACCAAATTTCCATCTATTGTGGGGTATTGGCTAAATGGTGCCAAATGTTTAATGTTTGTTTGAATGTGAATCATCTTATGGTAGGAGGTCAAAAGTTTGCATTGATAACAAAAATTCATCATCATCTTTCTTGATCTTTTCAATTGTTAAAGCTCATGTGCCTTTTAAGATTTATTCAAGGAGCCACTAAATCCACTTACAATGATTTTTGACCAACATAATACAAGGTTTTCCACCAATTTTGTGATGGGCAATCACATGTCCGTAGGCTTACTTCTAGTGAACCTGTTACTAAATGCCATTAGAGTTGAAGAATTATGTTCGTGAGACATTTCACAAATAGGAATGGGGTCTATCATTATGAGAAATCATGTCCTTTGCAACTTGTCCTATGAAATTAAAAAATGTCCTTTAAAACTAGTTTGAGTTGCAAATTAGTTATAAAGGACATTTTTTATTTGCATAAGACAAGTTGCAAAAGACATGATTTCTCATAGTGTATGTAGAAAATATGAATTTTTTTTGGGTTATAGTTAATGACTTTTTAAGTTACATTTTGGTAGTTAGGTTTTATGAAAATGATGGCACGATTAATTGAGATTTTTTGGTGGTTATTTTCCATCTTTTATTTGGTAGTTATGGGAGTTGAGAAAGTTACTTTTAGAGAACACATATATAGGACTTTTGGAAGTCTTTTTTCGTTGTCATTGAGCATGAGGCCTTGACCTTATAAGAGGAGGAGAAGAATAAGATTGTGTGGTATGAATAAAATTATGTGGTATTTTCATAGACTTTCCATTTGGTTTTGATATTTTCATTTGACATATATTGATCATTGTGTTCAAAAGTGATCTTTTGTTGATAAAATTCATGGTATTCATAAAATGTGTTATTGTTGATAGAATAATTGTAAAGACAATTGTGTGGAAATTGTGCAAACCATAGTTAAATTAAATTATTTGTCTTTGCTTGTGTTGTTTATAGAAACAATCTCCTTATATCATTGTGATCCTTTGGTTGTGTATTTGTGATATTGTATACATTAAATCATAATCAAGGTTTTTATTCCTTTAAATCCCATCCCTTCGGGCTTTACCTTACACAAAATTGTTCTTCTTCAAAACCAAAATTGATATACCCCACATTTCAATAAGAAAACCTCCAAAAAAATTATTTAATTTTTCCCAAAAATGTTATATAACAAACACATAAAAAGAAATGCTTGAAAAACCTATAGAAAAACTTAATTGGCAATCTCCAAGATGTCATGGCAATGGTACTTATTGAATTTCATATATAATAACAAATATTTTTGCACCTATGATTGGGTTGTTACATCCTTGCTTGTAAAGACAATGTGCCCAAGTAATGTGATAGAACCATATTTATAAATAATTATTAAACATTGAAACATTAATTTACTCATGATAATTAATAAGAAAACACATTCAAACCACCAAATCTAGCAATTTCATTGGTCATAACATTATTATTGCACACCTACTCATAAGCCTATTCAACATCCTCTTCATATTAGTACACAAATATTTATAACCCATGTTTACATAAACAAGGTTAAAAAAAATTTAGACCACTAAATCTAACAATTTCATTGGCCATAACATTTTTTTGTCATGTTACATAAGCCTATTCAACAATCTTTGTATATTAGTACACTAGTAATGGTCTATTCACACTTGAAATTACACTAATGTTAAGTTTGAGGTAAAAAAAAAATTTAACACACATCCACACCTATTGTTAGCACTACCATAAAATTGAATGTGAAATTTGATGTGCCAAAAGAAGTTTGAAAGTTATTAACTCCATTGTTACATTGTCATGAAATGGTAATATAACGATTTGTATTTCAACAATGTTGTGTAAACTTCAATGTTAAATTAAATTTGCAAAAAATGAATATATAATTCTATGTTAAGTCCCATTTTTTGTCATGCATGTGTGTTTCCTTACGCTTCAAAACAAGTTTTTTCAAAATTTTCAAGTTCTTTGTTAAGCTTTATTGAAAATTTTCCTTCCATACTCAATTTAGATTTTATGCTTCTATTATGAAATGAAAATATGAACACATGGAAAAGAAGATGCCATGCGCATGAGCAAATGCACACAATAAATAAAACCTATTCAAACACATTCACAAAAGAAAACATCATAAATGACATTGTGCACAAGTAGATGCATGTAAAAAACCAAAGTGCATAAGCATATGCACTAATAAAAACATCACATATAACATTAGGTGCGAGTAGATGCATGCAAGAAAAGAATACAAGCAAACACATGCACAAAAGAAAACATTACAAATGACATCATTGCAATAATAGATTCACACAAGAAAACAACACACATGTTGTGATACAATTGATGTTCATTTACTTTCCCTTATATGTGATTCCACCATTACAAAGGATTTAAAGAAAAATCATACCATAGTTTCTTTGTGTGATTTTAGGAATTTTTCACATTCCAATAGACATCCAAAAGCATGTCGAGGAACCCAAATCCAAATTTCTCTTAAGCTTTAAAAATGGATCCATTGTAGTTTAAAAGTAAGGAGCTAAGGGATTCTTGGTTGTATTTTAATCAAAGAGTTACACATGAAAATCAAGCTATAATTCACAATATCAAAACAAAATTATACATATGGTAATTACATTGCCACATGTCTAGTAAATCTACGAACTACAAACTTTATGTAAATCAGAATTCTCCGAATTCATTATCATCGAACAACAATAGTTTTTTTCATGACATTACTTCCCATTTAGGTTTGTTCCCAATTAGAAAGTCACTCCCTTTCAAAAACACAAAAGCTTGCACAAGGTAAGAATTACATCCAAAACCTTTTATCTGCCAATTACATAATTCCTAATTTTTGCCCAATCTTTAGATAAACATCAATTGTAATTCCTATTTCAAAGTGTTTATCACGAGCATGAAAATAACTAAATCTACATGATTTTTTAAACTAAAAAAAACAAGGTTATGCCTAATTCCAAATCCTAATCGTGAAATAAGAAAAACAAGAACAAGAACTTGACATGTGCAAAACAAAAATTTAATTTTTTTTATTAAAAGACGAAACAAGAAAAAAAAAGAAAGGTTATGATAAAAAAAATGTACCCAAAATGGTGTTGAATAAATTGAAAGTAATGAGGAATTCTATCTCTATTTATGCCTATTGAACACTTAATTCAAAAACATTTTTTAAGAAACGTCCAACTTACATGTGGTCTATGTGTATCCATGCGTGAATTATGAATTAATTAGGATTCAACTAAGATTGAATTAAGATTTAGCTAAAAGTGAATTAAAAATTAATTGGGTGTGAATTAAAAGTTAATTTGAAATGAACCAAAAATGAACTAAAAATAAATTCATAATGAATTAAAAATTAATTGTGAATGAACTAAAAATGAATTAAAAATTAATTAAAATATCATTGAGATTGAATTAAAATTAAATTAAGAATTAAATACAAATTCATTAAAAGTCATGGATGAAACATTCATATGAATGAATTTCATAGCATTGGTATCTATAACAGTGCCCTCAAGGATACTCACTCCCATCCCATCTCAAAATTTACTCCCCATAAATATATATTTCAAGCACAATTGCTTTTGAGACAATGTCAATTCAAAACAACTTTAAAACCCCCTTAGTTTTTCATCATGTTCACCAACATACCATCCTAACCTACTATTTAAATCTCGAAATCTTCAATATAGGGGAAAGTCATAGACCAATGTTGACACCAAAAACATTCCTTTCATAAGTGCACACAAAATCCAAACAACAATCAAAAGAAAACAATATTTCTAGATTAAGGTATTTAGTTTTTTGCAACAACAAGAAAATACTTAACCTAATGCAATCCCCACTCCTTATAACAAGGAAATACTTAGCCTAATGCAATCTTTTATTCCTTATAGTAAGAGCTCTATTGATTTCTTACCACCATAAAATCCTTCAATCTAGACAATGCCAAAGTTTTTCGATTAGCTATGAAAAGCCAACATGAAAAAATCATAAGCATGCAAGCTCACCATCAAAACAAACAGACCAAACACCGACCTTTTTCCCATCTTCATGAATGTAAGCTCTTACAAACATAATAAAAAACAAATAACACACATTCTATTTGAAACAAAGCACGGTCACCACAACTATGAACGATCAACTTGATACCCATCATGCACCAAATTAGGGCAATGCACTTTTTTCTTTTCTTTGCCTCCAAGCTCTTTTTTTTAGGTCACCACAACATATCAAATCCTTGTTGATTAGAACACAAAAAGGAGATGGGAGATTAAAAGATTTATGAACAAGGTTTAATCTAAAATTAAGTTTTGGAGAATAGGAATCGAACTTTATTGGCACAACACAAGGTGTCTAGGTTTTGTCCTTTCATGGTCTTTCATGCTTAGTATTATGTCCTAACTCTAGTCATTAGATGTTAGTAAAGGGAACTCTAGCTATTTACAAACAAGGTTCTTGTGTTTAGATTCATTATAGAGTATGGTAGCTTAATGGATTTTGGCCCCTAGGTAATAATCATAGGTCTATTTTTATTTGAGGATTTTTGAAACATGATATTTTGGCTTGTGTTGAAACTTGAGATTAATTATAGAGTTATAATATCTTGAAGGATTTTGGTTTGTTTTAGAGGATTTTTTTTTGAAGATTATATTATTTTTGCATGGTGAAAATATTTGAGTTTTCATAATTCTTCTTTTTTTTGCCTTAAGATACTTTAAAATTTAAATGGCAAGGCCATAGTGTGACATATCCCTTGTTTCATTTTAGGACCACATTCATTGCAATGATGGGTTGGAAATCTTAGGGTTTCCTTTTGTGGCTAAATTTCACACTTGGGGACAAAAAGTGTGGGGAGGGGGAGGGGGAGCTGCAAGTGGGACTTGTCCAAAGGATTGATTATTTTGGGAAAAAAATCCACCAAAATCACCATATTTGAAGGAGGGAAAAAAAAAGAAAAAAGAGTTCATACCTATAGCCATATTTAGGCTATAGTGGAGTTTCCAAAAGAAAATTCTACTTTTGCCTTTTTGAGTTTTTCTTAACTTATTGAAATAAAAAGAGAAAATATAATCAAGTGCACTGATTCTGGTCGAGCTCCTGCATTTTACTCTTATTATTGTAAATAAATAAATAGAAAAAACTCAAGTTATTATGTTAATAATAAACAATAATAAAATTTTGTTTTCACTTTTTGTGACTGTACAATTGAATGGATCACGACGGAGTGTTTTCACGTACATTGGGCGCCGCGTCACCACCACGTGTCCATTTCGCGTTGGCTTGATTATTCCTCTATCGCCTAGCCCCCTTTCACACCTATCACCGCCATGAAAGAGATAGGCTCCGCAATCGCTTCGTTCCTTTGCGGCGGAGCGTGGTCGTTCTCGTGTGCATTCTGGTTGCGCTTTCCGCGATTTCACGAGCTCGACATGAATCGCGCGCAATTCTGATCGAGACGACGCGGAGGAGGAGGAGGAGGAGGAGGAGGTCGAGAGAAAGGCGGCGGGATTTTTTTTGTTTCGTGTGTGCTCTTTTTTTCTGTATTTTCTGGTGTGTTTTTTGTTTTTTTTCCGAGTTTTTTTTTTTGTGTGGGAAGAGAGCTTGGCTGGAGCAAGAGATGGAGGAGAATCACGAGTCTCAGTATTCACCCACAGTCGCTTGCATGTAATGTCGCACTGAAACCAGAACTCGAATTTCAGTCTTTTTTTACGTTCTGAATTTTTCTCTTCCCGCGGATGGCAGTTTTGGGATTTTTTTGCCGGGAAAGGGGAAAAATGAGGGACGAGGAGGGAGAAGATATCTTCCTCGCTCGGACCTCCCGAAGTTCGATCATAAACGATACTTTTCGAGATTTTTTTGCAGCAGCAATGAACGTTAGATGTAGATAGAGAGCTAGGATTTGGCTTTCTGAAACCTGCTGGGGATCAATTTTCTTTTAAGATTTGGATCAGGAAGAGGTCCTATCGGATATGGAGTTTTACAGCACAAACAAAAAGTCTAGAAGAAGAAGAAGAAGAAGAAGGAAAAAATGAGCGACAAAAATAAGAGAGAAAGAGTAGAGAAGAAGGACCTTGGTTGGTTGACAAAGAAATTGCACTGATGAAAATGGAATGCTTGGGGAACACTTGGATGCAGCTATGTTTTCAATCTGGTAGTTGGCACTGGCATCTTGGCGCTGCCATCTGTTCTTATCACAGGAGGATGGGTACGTGGTGATGATACTTACACTTCCTTGTGCTTTCCTTTTTCTGTAGTACCTTAAAGATGATGGTTCTTTGCTTTTGATCAGTCTTGAAGTTGCGTGACAAATTCTTCATTAGAAATGCCAGTTAGCAAATAGGTTAAAAACTCATCATCATCATCCATTCAAGAATTTTGGTTCTGTTGTTCTTCTACTCGTTTTTTTCATTTCTGTTTGGTTGGGGAAAAGATATGATCGAATGGGAGAACAACACCTACTGCCAGAATCATGCTGGGTGTTAAGTAAGTTAGTCAAATTTTTTATGCGGAGCTGTTTGCTTTTGTTTTGGTTTTGTTTTTGGCAGTTTTTGGGCGGCCTCTTCCTGTTATTAGTTTGTTTCTTCAGGTACAATTTTCAATACTTTCTTGAGCAACTGTTTTGAGTGATTGGGAATCTTGATCAGCAACCATTAGTTGTTTACTGAGGACAT